>X157_Grey_Heron__coassemble_1233_pt1 | contig 23226 bp, 23 predicted proteins | sample X157_Grey_Heron__metabat2_low_PE_010 | metagenome-assembled genome bin X157_Grey_Heron | reverse complement strand
AAACATCTCTTTTTTCAACTTTATAATATATTTTTAATAGTCCTTTTTTCTCAAGTGTTTTAATTGTATAATCACTTATATTAATTTTCTCTTTTAAATATTTTTCTGTTATTTCATTATTAAAACTCAAAAGAAAATCAATAACTTCTTTTTGTTTTAAAAACTTTTTGTTATTAGATATATTAATATACAAATCTGAAAAACAATTTATATCATTTAATTTTATATACTTTATTTTTTTCTCAAAATTAAAAGCTTTTGTATCTTGAACAATACTTATAATATTTTTGGATTTGAGCAATTTTAAAGTTTTATCAATATTTTTACCAAAAAAATTTTCAATATCATTTTTATAACAAAAATTATTTCTTTCTAATATAAAATTTATAATATTTTTTTCAATTTCGGTAAAACTAATATCTTCAAAATTAAATGAATTTAAAAAAACTATAAAAAAAACCTTTAATGATATACCTGAAGGTTTTATCACATTTAAACAATTAGATAATGTTGTATAATACTTTTCTTTTAACCAAAAAGCTAATTCTATCATTTCATCAGAAAAAATAGAAAAATCATCACAAACTTCTATAATATCTTTTAATTTATCTTTATTAATATTAGTATATTGAGATATTCCAATAACATAGCCTTCTATTTTTTTATTATTTTTTCCAAATGGTACTATAACTCTCATACCTTTTTTAATTCTATATTTCAAATTATCAGGTATATTATAATCAAATATCTTATCAACACCTGTATTATTGATATTTACTATTATATTTGCATACATCTCAAAAATATATAATCACCCCCAAATTATATATAAAATAAAAAAGGTATACGAAAAAACTCGATACCTAAATAAAAATAAATTATTATTCTTCTATAAAAATTTCTTCATCTAATAAATTTAATTCATTATCTAAATTTTTTTGTTGATTTTGAAGAATTTTAATTTTATTTTCATAAAGTTCATTAACTGCAATAGAAACAGGTTTATCTACAGTATAATTCATCGTTAATGGTTCTTCTTTATCTATAAGTTGTCTTGCTCTTTTAGCTGCTGCAATAACTATTGTATATCTACTATTGATTGCATCAACCTTATCTGCATCTTTATTTAAAACCTCTAACAAATCAGAATATGATGGACGTAACATTCTATATCTCTCCTTTAAAAATTTTATATATATTTTTATTTTTTGAAACTTTCATACTCTCAGCTTTAACAATACTTTTAATATTTTCAACAGATTCATCAATTGTATTATTTATTATAATATAATCATATTTATTAACAAATTCCATTTCCTCAATAGCTCTTTTAATACGTTTTTTTATAACATCATTATTTTCTGTTCCTCTGTTATTTAAACGATTCTCAAGCTCTTTTATATTTGGTGCAGTTAAAAATATTAAAACACTTTCAGGTATAATACTTTTAATTTGAAAAGCACCTTGTACTTCTATTTCAAGTATAACATTTTTTCCTAATTTTAAACAATTTTCAACATAATACTTTGGTGTACCATAATAATTATCACAAAATTCTGCCCATTCAAGTAAATCTCCATTTTTTTTCATAATTTCAAACTCATCTTTTGTATGAAAAAAATAATGTATACCATTTTGTTCATAATCACGAGGCTTTCTTGTTGTTGCTGATATTGAAAGAGAAAAATCTTCATCTTCAACAAGTTTCGAAACAACTGTACCTTTTCCAGAACCAGATGGACCAGAAATTATAATAAGTATACCCTCTTTAGACATACTAAAATTCTCCCCTATTCTAAATCTTTTAAAGAAAGCCTACTACCAATAGTCTCAGGCATTATTGTTGATAAAACGATATGTCTACTATCCATTACTATAACAGCTCTTGTTTTTCTTCCATAAGTAGCATCTATAATATGACCTTCTTCCTTTGCCTCTTGAATTATACGCTTTATAGGTGCAGAATCTGGACTTACAACAGCTATAACTCTATTAGCTGAAATAAGATTACCATAACCTATATTTATAAAACTTATATTATTAATAAAATCACCTACTTTTACTCAATATTTTGAACTTGTTCTCTAATCTTTTCTATTTCACTTTTAAGTTCTATAGTCATTTGTGTTATTTCAATATCATTAGATTTTGAAGCTATTGTATTTGTCTCACGATTCATTTCTTGAACAAGAAAATCAAGTTTTCTTCCAACAAGTCCACCTTCACAAATTATATTATTAAGTTGCATTATATGACTTTCAAGTCTTATAATTTCCTCATCAATACAACTTCTATCAGCAAAAATTGCTATTTCTATTGCTAATCTTTGTTCATCAATATCAATTTTCTGTGTTATTTCTTTAATTCTTAACTCTAATTTATCTTTATATTCTAAAACAACAATTGGTGCTCTATTTTTTATATCTAACAAAATTTTTCTTATTCTTATAACTTTATTTAATATATCTAATTTAAGAATCTCACCTTCCTTAATTCTCATATCTATGAATTTTAAAATTGCTTCTTCTAACGCAATATTAATAAATTTCCAAATTTCTTCTTCTTCATAATTAAATTTTTCAATAGTTATAATATCTGGAAAATTCATAATAAGAGATAATATATTATCTGTATTAAGAAAAAATTTTTCCTTCAATATATTTATTTTATTAATATATGCTTCTGCAAGCTCCTCATTAAGATTCAAAGAAAAATTATTATTTGAAAGCATTTCAAAATTCACATATACATCAATTTTTCCTCTTGATACATTCTTCGAAATTATTTTTCTAACTTTATCTTCTAAAAATATCATAGAACGAGGAAGTTTTATCGAAATATCATTATATCTATGATTAACAGACTTTATTTCAATAACAAACTTTATATCATCTGACGAATTTTCACCTCTTCCATATGCTGTCATACTTTTTATCATTAATATTCATTCCTTTTTATATAAATTAAAAATAGATATAACTTATTATATATTACAATACTTATATTTATCAAGAAAAAAACATTTACTTTTAAAAATTTTTATATAATGATATACTAAATAAAATATACAAATATTTTTAGGAGGAATATCATATTATGGCTCTAGATGGCATAACTATTTCAAATATAAATTTAGAATTAAATAACACAATTTTAGGTGGAAAAATAGATAAAATTTATCAACCATTTAAAGACGAAATCATATTATCAATAAGAAATATGGGAAAAACTTTTAAATTATTACTGACAGCAAATTCAAATAATCCAAGAATACATTTAACTGAAATATTAAAAGAAAATCCACAAAAAGCCCCTTTATTCTGTATGGTTTTAAGAAAGCATATACTAGGAAGTAAAATAATATCAATAGAGCAACCTAAATTTGAGAGAATTATAAATATAACTATTGAAGGTATAAATGAACTTGGTGATATAGGTACAAAAACTCTTGTTATCGAAATTATGGGTAAACATAGTAATATTATACTTTTAGATAAAGAAAATATAATAGATTCTATAAAAAGAATTTCTTATGATAAAAGCTCAATAAGAGAAGTTCTGCCAAATAAAAAATATATACTACCACCATCACAAAATAAAAAAAATCCTTTAAATACTGATATAAAAGAGTTTTCTAACATTTTGAAAAATAATAAAAACGAAAAAATATATCAAATTATATATAAAAATTATACAGGTATAAGCCCTATTATGGCAAATGAAATATGTAATCAAGCAAATATCAATAATGATTTATATATAAACGAAATAGATAATAATATTTTAAAAAACCTATTTGAAAAATTTATAAATATATTTAATATAATAAAACTAGAAAAATATAATCCTGAAATAATATATGATAAATCAACAAAAAATCCTATTGAATTTTCTGTAATAGAAATGACTCAATTTAGTAAAGATTTTAAAAGAAAAAAATTTGAATCAATATCAAAATTACTTGAAGAATTTTATGCCGAAAAAGATAATATTTATAATTTAAAACAAAAATCCTATGATATGAGAAAAATTATATTAAATAATATTGAACGATGTATTAAAAAATTTGAAATACAAAATAAAACTCTTAAAAGTATTGAAAATAAAGATAATTGGCGTATAAAGGGAGAATTATTAACAGCTAATATATACAATTTAAAACTAGGAATGAAAACTTTTAAAACAATAAACTTTTATGATGAAAATATGCCTGAAATAGAAATAAAATTAGATCCGACAAAAACACCTTCAGAAAATGCTCAAAAATATTTTTCAAAATATAATAAAGCAAAGAGAACTTTATTGGCAATAAATATACAGCAAAAACAAAATGAAGAAGAACTTTCATATCTTGAAAGTATTTTAAATTCATTAGAAAATTCAACAAAAGAGTCAGATCTAATTGAAATAAGACAAGAACTGGCAAATTCAGGATATATGAAAAAAACAAAATTAAAAAAAGAAGCATTAAAAAACCTAAAAAAATCTCAACCAATAAATTATATATCATCAGATGGATATGATATATTAGTTGGAAAAAGTAATTTACAAAATGATAATCTTACATTGCATATAGCTACTCCAAATGATTTATGGTTACACACTAAAAATATACCTGGTTCTCATATTATAATTAAAACAGAAGGAAAATGTAACAACATAAATGATTTGCCAGATAATACATTACTAGAAGCTGCTAATATTGCTGTAATAAATAGTAAAGCAAAAAATGATACATTAGTACCAGTTGATTACACATTTAGAAAAAATATAAAAAAACCTAATGGATCAAAACCTGGAATGGTTATATATGATAAAAATTGGACTGTATATATAACACCAGATGAATCTAAAATAAAAAATCTCAAAAAATTTGATTAACAAAAAGTCCTTTATTTAAAATAAAGGACTTTTTACTAAAATTAAGCTGACTTATTATTTATAATTCCTAATCGAAAATATTCTGTTAATATTGCAATAAATTGGCTATTAGTTGGTTTTTTAGTACTAATGCTTCCTATTGTTTTACAATATATATCACTATTTCCATTTTTCCATATACATTCTATTGCATGCCTTATTGCTCTTTCAACTTTACTTGGAGTTGTACTATATTTTTTAGCAATATCTGGATATATACCTTTAGTAATTCCTACAAGTAATTCTGTATTATATATAGCCATTTCTATTGCACTTCTTATATAATGAAATCCCATTATACTTGGAGTAATTCCAAAACTATTTAATACCTCTGTTATTTGAATTTCAATTGATTTTTCTTGATAAAGTTTATCATTAATTTTATCATTTTTTACTTCTTTCTTTAAACATATTTGTTTTATCCTTTTTAATAATAACTCATTTTCAAGAGGTTTCGTTAAAAAATATGAAACACCAGCTTCAACAGCTTTTCTAACAACATTATCACAATTCATTGCTGAAACAACTATACATTTTGGCTTTTTAAATTCATTTTTATTAATTTCTTCTAAAAACCATAAACCATCTTTTTTAGGTAAAAGTATATCTAATATAACTATATCAACATCATTGCTAGAAACAAAATCAAATCCATCTTCACAATTTGAAAATTCACCAACAACTTTTATATCACTTTCACTTTTAATAAAATCAATAATATTTTTTCTAAAAATTTCATTATTATCAATAACAACAACATTAGTAAACAAATTAGAAATCATATTCATACCCCCAGAAAAATTATAATTTATAATTACTTAATATAATCTAAAAAGTTACTTTTTATATTAATTAAATTCAGCTCCTTCCATACTTTTATTATATAGATGTTGAATAGCTATACTTATTATAACAATAAAAAAAGAAATTATCATATATATTGCACATATAACATATATTTTTACACAAACAACATTTTTTTTACATACATAATTATTTTTATTTACAAATAGTTACTTTTTAATATAAAATAATAATAGTATTTTACATAAAAATAACTAAATATCAGTGAGGGAGTTATTAATAATGATAAAAATCTTATTTACTAAAACTAATTTTAAAAATATTGATATTGAAAAAGAATTTAATATTAAACAAGATTTAGAAATTTATATTGAAAATTTAATTAAAGAGATAAAATTTGATTCTATGGACTATCCATATGATTCAGAATATAACTATGTTTTATATTTCAAAAGTAATAATGAAATTTATAATTGCAAAAAACTATTTAAATTACTAAAAAATCTAAAAAAAAATTCCAATAATCTAGAAATAAAAATTTATACATATAATAACTTTGAAGAAGAAGAAAAACTAATTTATATTTTATAATAAAATATAGACTAAATATAATATATTTGTTATTATATGATATTATAAATAAATTTTATGGAGTTGAAATTATGATTAACACAACAATGTTATTATTTAGTGCTGTTGGTATAATTGTTGCTACAACTACACACGAATTTACAAGAGCATTAACATCTACACTATTAGGAGATACTTTGCCAAAAAATAAAGGGCGTCTAACACTAAATCCTATAAAACATTTTGAACCAATAGGATTCTTTCTTATGTTTGCAACTAATGGATTTGGTTGGGGCAAACCAGTAGAAACAACATCTTTATATTACAAAAATAGAAAAAGAGATATTTTATTAACAGCCATAATGCCAAGTATAGCAAATTTATTAGTCGCTTTTATATCTCTCAAAATAGCAAATATATTTATTAGAATCGAAAATCCTATAATATATAGTTTGTTTTCAAAAATTGCATTAATAAATATAGGAATTGTTGTTTATAATATAGTCCCTGTTTCTCCTATGGATGGAGCTAAAATACTTTCATATATAATACCAGCTAATAATTACTTTAAATATTTACAATATGAAAAAATTATTCAAGCCATATTTCTATTATTTCTATTTATGGGATTAACTGATATTGTATTTTCACCATTAATAGACTTCTTATTTAAAATCTTGAAAATACTTAGTTAATAAATATTATATAACTTAAAGGAGCAATAGATTTGGAAAAAATAACATTTTATGTTAATAATTTTGAAGGTCCTATGGACCTTCTTTGTCATCTTATAGAAAAAAATGAAATAGATATATATAATATACCTATATCTTCTTTAACAGATCAATATATAGAATATATAAAAAATAATCAAAATAAAAATATAGATAATATGAGCGAATTTGTTTTAATGGCTTCAACATTACTTGAAATAAAATCAAAAATGCTTATTCCTAAAGATACTAATAAAATCAACAATAATAAACTAACAGAAAATGAATCTGACCCAAGAAATGAACTTATTCAGAAAATTATAGAATATAAAAAATTTAAAGATATATCAGAAAAATTCAAAATATATGAAAAAAAAGCTTCATTAAAACTATATAAAAAAAATAACGATATAGAAAAAATTATTAATATTAAAAATAATAATACAAATGAAATAAATAGTATTTTAGAAGATATAACACTTAATTACTTATTTCAAATTTTTGAAAATGTAATGAAAAGAAAAGAAAAAAAAATTGATACTATAAAAAATTCTTTTCAATATATTAAAAAAGATACATACACAATAGATAAAAAAATAAAACATATAAAAAATTTACTAATTATTAAACCAAAACTAGAATTTAACTCTATATTTAATAAAAAATCATCTAAAATAGAAATTATAGTTACTTTTTTAGCAATTTTAGAGTTAATCAAATTAAAAGAAATAATAATATTACAAAAAAATAATTTTGACAATATTATTATTAAAAAAAATAATTTGGAGGTAAAAAAATTTGAAACTTAATGAAATTGAAGCTATAATAGAATCATTACTTTTCATATCAGGTGAAGCTATACCAATATCAATAATTGCTAATATAATAAATATGGATAAGCCAACTACAAAGTCTATTATTAATTCCTTATCAGATAAATATCATATTGAAAAAAGAGGATTACAAATAGTTGAATTTGATAATTCATATCAAATGTGTACATCTCAAAATTGCTTTGAATATATAAAAAATATGTATCCATCATCAAAAAAAAATGAAAAATATACACTATCTCAATCATCACTAGAAACACTAGCTATAATAGCATATAAACAGCCTATAACTAAATCAGAAATCGAAGAAATAAGAGGAGTAAATTGTGAACACTCAATAAATAAATTAATAGAAAAAAATCTTATATGTGAAAAAGGAAGACTTGAAACTCCAGGAAAACCAATAGTTTTTGGTACAACAATAGAATTTTTAAGGCATTTTGGTTTCAAATCAATAAAAGAACTTCCACAAATAGATAATATAGGAAATTAAAAAATATAAAAAAAATACATATATATATTATTTTTACAAAAAATACTTCTATCAAAATTTTTAGATAGGAGTTTTTTTATGAATATTAATAATAAATTTTTAGTTTTATTTTTATCACTATTATCTATCATAACACAACATATAGATATATTTGCTAACGAACCAAATATTGAAGCTATAGGTGCTATACTTATTGATATGGAGACTGGAAGAAAACTTTATGGAAAAAATGAAAATCAACCTTTAGCAATGGCAAGTACAACAAAAATTATGACTGCAATATTAGCAATAGAAAGTGATAAACTTAATGAAACAGTTACTATAAGTAAAAAAGCTCAAATAGCTCCAGAAGTAAAAATGAATATAAAAGAAGGAGAACAATATATCTTAAAAGATTTACTTTATGGTCTTATGTTATCATCATATAATGATACAGCAGTAGCAATAGCAGAGTATTTAGGTGGAAGTAGTGAAAATTTTTGCAATATGATGACAAAAAAAGCAATTGAATTAGGTTGTAAAGATACAATTTTTAAAACTCCAAACGGTTTAGATTTAGAAGATCATCATTCAACAGCATATGATATGGCAATTATAACAAAATATGCTTTAGAAAATGAAATTTTTAAAGAAATAATAAAAACACCCAATTATCTAATAAAAGAATTATCTGGAAAATCAATATTTGATGTAAATAATAAAAATCGTCTTTTAAATGAATATAGTGGAGCAATAGGCGTAAAAACAGGTTTTACTGGAAAGGCTGGCCATTGCTTTGTAGGTGCAGCAACAAAAAATAACAAAACACTTATTTCAGTTGTATTAGGTAGTGGTTGGGGTAATAAAGGAAAAGAACAAAAATGGATTGATACAAAAAATCTTTTAAATTATGGATTTGAAAATTTTGAAGATATAGAAATTACAAAAAAAGGAGACTTTGCTGGTAATATTCCTGTACTTTTTTCTAAAACACCATTAATAAAAACAGAAATTTGTGAAAATATAACATTACCTTTAAACAAATATGAAAAACAAAATATAAAAATAAAAATTAATTTACCAGATAATTTAGAAGCTCCAATAAATAAAGACGAAATTATTGGTAAAGCTGAAATTATTATTAATGATAAAAAAGAATATGAAGTAAATATTAAAACATCAGAAACTATAGAAAGAAATGATTTATATACATCATCTAAAAAAATAATAAATATATGGCAAAATAGTGGAAATATACTATTAAATAATATTTTACAAAAAATAAATAATTTTTAAAATATATTCAAAATATATAAATTTTTCACTGTATAACACTTTTTTATAAGGGTAACTTAAATATATAAATATAAATAATATAATTTAGAGGTGAAATTATATGAACTTTAATAATATTCATAAAGTTATCAAAAAAAGATTACTGACAATTCCTTTGATAATTTTATCATCATTTATATTTATGTATTTTTCTATACCATCAAATATAAATATGGTAGTTGGAGAAAATAAAAATCTTTTTATTGGTATGCCTATAACTGCAAAAATAGAAAATGATAAGTCTATACCTGTTCTAAGTTTTTCAGAAAAACCAATACAAAAAAATCTAAATATAGATTTCGGAAATATAACTCTAAATTCTTTAAAATCAGGAAAAGCAAAACTAGATATCTCATTATTAGGAGTAATTCCAATAAAAAGTATAAATATTAATGTTCTACCAGAAACAAAGCTTATTCCAGTTGGAAAAGCAGTTGGAGTTTCTGTTGATACTAATGGTATATTAGTATTAGGTACAGGATTTGTTAATAACAATATAAACGAACAATCTGAACCATCTAAAGGTATATTAAAAACAGGAGATTTAATAACTCATATAAATGGAAAAAAAATAACAGAAAAAGAGCAATTAATCGATATTGTAGAAAATTCCGTAGGAAATATTGAAATAAAATTAATAAGAAATGGAGAAGAAATTCAGCAAACTTTAACTCCTTCAAAATCAATAGAAGACGGTAAACAAAAATTAGGAGCATGGGTAAGAGATTGCACTCAAGGAATAGGAACTTTAACTTATTATAATCCTGAAAATAATAGCTTTGGTGCTTTAGGACATGGAATATACGATATTGATACTAAAACTCTACTATCTATTAAAAATGGCAGAATAACAGAAACAAATATTTCTGGTATAAAAAAAGGTGTAAAAGGTAATCCTGGTGAACTAATAGGTAATACAAATGAAAATAAAATTTTAGGAGAAATATATAAAAATACAGAATGTGGACTTTACGGGAAAATATTAGACAACAATGTGGACTTTATAAACAATAAAGCTTTACCAATAGGAAAAAAACAAAATATACAAAAAGGGAAAGCATATATACTTTCTAATATATCTGATAATAATGTAAAAGAATATGAAATAGAAATTGAAAATATAGATAAAAATAGCAATAATCCATCAAAAGGAATGACCATTAGAATAACAGACAATGAATTATTAAAAGAAACCGGTGGAATTATACAAGGAATGAGTGGAAGTCCTATAATACAAAATAATCATATAATAGGAGCAGTAACTCATGTTTTTGTAAATGAACCAACTAAAGGATATGGTATATTTATAGAAAATATGTTATAAAAAGGGTGATAAACACCCTTTTTTATTTTAACACCATAATGAAAATAATTTCAATATCATTTGAAAAACATTAATTTTATCAACAGAATAGTCTGCTATAATATTACATCTAGTTTCTTCTTTATCATCAATTTTATATATTATTTCACCAATTTTTTCTCCTTGATTAATAGGTGCTGTTAATCCTGGAGGTATTTCAACTTCTGTTTTAACATTTATATTATTTCCTTTTTTTGCAATTATATTAATATCTTTATCTATTATACCAGTTACAGTATTTCTATTTCCCTTATATATAGGAATTTCTGAAACAATATCACCCTTTTTACCTATACTTTCTATATTATAATTTGTAAATCCATAATCAAAAAGTTTTATTACTTCACTAAATCTTATATTATTATCTGGTGCTGCCATAACAACAGCTATAAGCTTTAATTCATCATTTTCAGCTGTTCCAGAAAGACAATATAAAGCTTTATTTGTACTTCCAGTTTTCAATCCAGTGGCTTTATCATACCATTTTATTAACTTATTCGTATTAGAAAGTCCAAACTCACTCTCTCCGTTTCGAGTTTTATGTATTATTGTATCTTGCCAAATAGTACTATATTCTTTTATTTCTGGATAATTTTTTACTAACTCTCTTGACATAATAGCTATATCAAATGCCGATGTCAAATGCCCCTCTTTATCAAGTCCACAAGCATTTAAAAAATTTGTTTCATTCATTCCAAGTTCTTTTGCTTTATCATTCATCATTTTAACAAAATTCTCTTCGCTTCCTCCTACATATTCAGCCATAGCAACTGAAGCATCATTAGCTGAAGCAATAGCTATACACTTTATCATATCTTTTACTGTTTGAGTTTCATTTGGTTCAAGAAAAACTTGACTTCCACCCATACTTGCAGCATATTCACTAACTATAACATTATCTTCAAGTTTAATTTTTCCATCTTCGATAGCTTCAAAAATTAATAAAAGAGTCATAATTTTTGTAACACTTGCTGGTGGTAATTGTTCATGTGAATTTTTTTCTAATAAAATTTTTCCTGTATCTTCCTCCATAAGTATATAACTTTTAGAAAGTAAACCTAAATCTAAACTATCATCATTAGCATAAATAACAATAAAATTTGTTATAATAGAAAAAAATAATATAAAACAAATATTTATTTTTTTTAAAAAATAATTCAAATAATCTTCCCCTTATAATATTATTGTTACAATATATTTTTAAAATATATCAAATATAACATTATAAAGTATTTTTTATTTGTAAAATTATATTTTATAAATAATATCTAATTTTCCCAAAGCTAAAGTGATGCCAGAATATACTGTTTTATTTACTATAATACTAGTGTTTTTATTATAACAAATAATGCTTCTTTCACATACATTTGATACTCCTGTTACATTTAAAACAAATTCAGAATCGGAAAAATTTCCTTCTATATTTTTAAGTTCTTCTGATGAATATGTTATTAAATTCTTATTAATACTATTACAAAAATCAATCAAACCTTTTTCATTTTTTTTCAAATCTATTGAAACAAATAATTTTATAGATAATATGTCAATATCTCTTTTATCTAAAAAATTATAAACAGCAAATTTTATATTTTCAAAACTCGTATTTTTTTTACAACCAATACCTATTATATATTGTTGAGGGATAAGTATAACATCTCTTCTTTTATTTAAATTAAAAATATTTTTTTTAGATGTTATAAAAACATTACTATCACAATATTTATTTTTTAAAATATAATTTGGTATTTTTCCTAATATATCTATCTCTGAAAACAAACCTATATTTTTATTATTTATAATATCACTACTAATATATTTCATATTTTCAATATTTTTAATTAAAATATTATTTTTTTTAGCAAAAACATCAAATGCAATTTTATTATTTAAATCTGTTGAAGTTGTTATTACAGGTATACCATTAACTATATTTGAAATAATCTTTGTCATTTCATTAGCTCCACCAATATGTCCTGATAAAAGACTTATAACAAAATTACCTAATTCATCACAAACTATTACAGCTGGATCAGTTTCTTTACTTTTTATTAAACTTGATATTTTTCTTACAACAATTCCAGTAGCCATAATAAAAACTAAAGTCTTATAATCATAAAAATATTTATGTATATCTTTTAAAGCATCTTTATCATATATATCACAATCAATATTATTATAAATTTTATAAGCTATATTTCTTGCATTATTAGTTATATAAAATATTGCTATATTCTTCATTTATTCTCTATTATCCTCTATATTCTGTTTTAAAATTTTCATCATATAATTTTGAAAGTTCATAATTATCACCAAGACAATCTCCGACAATAATAAGTGCTGTCTTCTCAATTCCTTCTTTTTTTGTTTTCTCTGCTATATTAGCAATATTACCTCTTATAATCTTTTCATCATTCCAAGTAGCTTTATAAATAACAACTACTGGTGTATTTTCTTTATATCCTATCATAAGTCTTTTTACAAGTTCATCAATCATCTTTACACTTAAAAATATAATCATAGTTGCATTATGCTTTGAAAGACTTTCAATACTTTCCTTTTCAGGTACTGCTGTCTTTCCTTCCATTCTTGTTAATATAACAGTCTGTGAAACTGAAGGAAGAGTATACTCTATTTGAAGCGATGAAGCAGCTCCACAAAATGAGCTTACTCCTGGTATATTTTCAAATAAAATATTTTTTTGTCTTAAAATATCCATTTGTTCACGAATAGCACCATATATTGAAGGATCTCCTGTATGTAATCTCACAATTTCTTTATTTTCATTATTTCCTTTTTCAATAACATCAATAATCTCTTGTAAATTCATATAAGCACTATTATATATTTTACAATTTTCTTTTGCTTCATCTAATATTTCTGGATTTACTAATGAACCTGCATATATTATAATATCAGCATTTTTAATTCTTTTAAGACCTTTAACTGTTATAAGCTCAACATCACCAGAACCTGCACCAACAATAGAAACCATAAAAATCACCTCTTAGCTATAATTGTTGTAAAATATCCAATATTATCATCAAATTCATATATATTATTAAATACTCTTTCATTTTCAATACCACAATTCATAATACCTTTCACATTACTAAAACCATTATCAACTAAAATCTTTTTAATCTCATTAATATTTTTCGCTGATTTCATTATTACAATATTATCAAAACTTTTTATCGCTTCTAAAAGCTTATCTGTATTAAACGCCGATGGTACTACACAAAAACTTTCTATATCTTCTCCAAGACTTTCACCAATTTTTGCTGCAACAGAACAAAATGAAGGTACTCCAGGTATAAGTTCACAATCATAATTATAACTTCTTAATATTTTATAAACATACATACAAGTACTATATATAGAAATATCTCCAAGAGTTATAAAAGCTATATTTTTTCCTTCATCTAAATATTTAGATATAATATTAGCTGCTTTCTTACGACTCTGCTCTCTTTTTTTTAAATCCTTTACCATAGAAAATTCAATTTCTAAAATTTCACAATTTTTACTTATATAATTTTTTGCTATATTAAAAACAGTACTATCTTTTCCCTCTGCTTTTGGTATAACAACACAATCACAATTTTTTAATATTTTTATTGCTTTAACAGTTATAAGTTCAGGATCTCCAGAACCTACACCAACTCCAAAAAACTTACCTCTCACTTATATTCCCTTTCTCTCCTGTTATTATATAAACCATATTTTGTGCTATCATCATATTTTTAGAACCTGCTTTTTTATTTTTGGATACAGAAACTGAAACACACTCTATATTAATATACCCTATATCATTAAGAAATTTAATTGTCTCATATAAACTTTCAATAGTAATACAATTTACAACTATTCTTACATTATCACACTTATTATAAATTATATTTAATATTTCATTTATTTTATTTCCAGAACCACCAATAAAAACTCTTGTTGGTATTATATTAGTACTTTTCAAAAAATGTATTGCATCATCTTCAAAAACTTTAGCATTATAAATATTAAATTTTTTAATATTTTTATTTGTCAAATTAACAGCCTCTCTATTTCTATCAACAGAATATACAAAACCATTTTTCAAAATAATACCACATTCAACAGTAACCGAACCTGTTCCACAACCAATATCAAAAACTATACTATTATCAGTTAATTTTAGTTTCGATAAAGATAAAGCACGTACTTCTTCTTTAGTCATAGGAACTTTATCTCTTTCAAAAAGTTCATCTGGTATTCCAGTTGATATATAATTATAAAATTTTTTACTATTATTAATAATTATTAATATACATAAATCAGAAAATTCCTCATTTATAAATTCTTTTATATTTCCAACTAAAATTTTTTCATCTTCATATGATAAATTTTGACCAATATATATATATAAATCTCCAAAATTATTATTATATAATTTATTAATTATTTCAGATGTATTACTATCAGTTAATATACCTATTTTACTATTCTGAGAAACTATTGAACATATATCTTTTTTTCTTGCATGTACACTTGTTATATAAATATCTTGCCAAGATAATCCACAAACATTAGCCAAATATTGTATTGAAGAAATACCACTTATATTTTTAAAATTAATATGATTTAATTTTTTTACAATATAAGAACCTATACCATACATAAAAGCATCTCCACTTGCAAGTATAGCTATCTTTTTCAATTTATGATTTTTATCAATATATTCTATAACATCACTAAGATTATTTTTTATTTCAAACTTTTCTTTATCATCATAACAATTAATATATCTTTTTCCACCTATAACAACATCACAACTATTAATTATTTCAACAGCTTCAAAAGTCATAAATTTTTTAGAACCTACACCCATACTAACTATATAAACATTATTCATATAAATCACCTTAAATAGCCTATAATTTTATCAACACTTTTACTCTTTCCAGCTATATCATTATTATTATTAAACATAATACAACCAATATTAATTGTTCTTAAAGCTCTTTGAAAACACCTTTCTTCAGCTATATCTGAAGCTATATTCCACAAATCAAAAATATTATTTTCTTTTAAAATATCATTAACCATATCAGTAGTATTACAGTTATAAATTTGCTTTATTATTTTTTTTTCAATTCCATTAATAGCTAAAATAGTACAAATAATTTCCATTCTACAATCAGCTATTTTACTATGTGTATGAAATATACCACCAGCAAGTTTTATAAGTTTTCCTGTATGTCCAACAATTAATATCGACTTAAAATTCATATTTACAGCTGTATCTATCATATAACCAACAAAATTACTTATTGAAACTATAGAATCTTTATTTATATTTAAATATTTTTCAGCAAAAACTTCACTACTATTGCCAAAAACAAAACAAATATGTTCTTTTTTTTCTGCTTTTTTAACTGAAAGCTCATAAGAACAAGATTCTTTCCAAGCTTCTTCAGACATCGGTGTAATAATACCAGTAGTACCTATAATAGATATTCCATCAACTATACCCAGTCTACTATTAAAAGTTTTTTTTGACATTTCTATACCTTCTGGTGCATATATTTCAACTTTAAAATTTTTATTTGAAACTTGTAATATTGCATTTTTAATCATTTTTATAGGTTCTGGATTTATAGCATATTCTCCTAATTTACATTTTAGTCCTTTTTTAGTAACTTTACCTATGCCAATTCCTCCAGTTATTATAGTTTTATCTTCTATATATTCTACACGTGAAAATATTTCAATACCATTTGTTACATCATAATCATCACCACTATCTTTTTTTATAGAACAAATAGCATAATTAGCACCCTTCTCCTTATATACAATATTAATATTCAAATCTATCCCATACGGAGTATTTATAATAACAATATCATTTTCAAGTTTATTTTCAAGTAACATAATTGCAGCTTTAGTTGCTGCTGCAGCACAAGTACCAGTTGTGTATCCTAATTTATATACTTTTCCTGATATTTCTTTATAAAGATTATTGTTCAAAACTATTCCCTTCTATCTTCTGATATTGTATATAATATAGCATTTAAAATAGCTGCTGCTACATTACTTCCACCTTTTCTTCCTCTAGCTATTATACAAGGTATATTCATATCATTATTTATAAATAATTCCTTACTTTCAACAACATTTACAAATCCTACTGGAACACCAATAATCAAAGCAGGATTTTTTATATAACCATTTTTAATAGCCTCAAAAATTGCTATAAGAGCTGTTGGAGCATTTCCAACAACATATATTTTAATATCTTTATCTTTTGATGCTTTTTCAACTGCTAAAGCAGAACGAGTTAAATTTCGTCTTCTTGATTCTGAAATAACATATTCATCAGATATAAAACACTTAATATTACAATTTAATGAACTTAAAATTCTCTTATTTATCCCAGACATAGCCATTGTAGTATCAGTAAAAATACTACATTTACTTTTTAAAACATTTAAAGCACTTTCAATAGCATTATTACTTATATAAATATTATTAAAATAATCGAAATCAGCAGTTGTATGTATAACTCTTTTTATTATATTTAATTCTAATTCTTTATATTTATTATCAGAATAATATTTAAGTCCCATATTATCAAGCTCTTTTGTTATTATATCAAAACTACTTTTTTCTATATTCATAGGCTCTACTATCTTAATATTTTCAAGCATTACTTACCACCTTTTCTATAAAATATAAAACAAAATCTATATTTGAATAAAAATGTATATGAGGATATGATGCTAATAAATTTTTATATGTATAACCACTTTTCCAATTTAAAATTTTATTTCCTCTTTTCTTAGAAACATCAAATATTGTTTTATTATCTATGAATTCAATCGAGTAATGAAATTCATGAGCATTTATACTATTATTTATAGTAACATATCCAAAATTATTTAATTTATTTGTCATTTTACAATATCCATCTAATACACCACTCATTTTATACTTTTTACCATCAAGCATTTGAATTGAATCAGTCATATAAATAAGTCCACCACATTCAGCATATACAAAACCATTATTTTCAACAAAAATTTTTATACTTTCTCTCATAGAATTATTTTTTTCAATATCATATGCAAAAATTTCTGGATATCCTCCTCCAATATATAAAGCATCTACATTAGGTAATATTCTATCATTTAAAATAGAAAAATATATTATTTCAATTCCTAAAAATTCTAATAAATCAATATTATCTTTATAATAAAAATTAAAAGCTTTATCATAAGCAATACCAATCTTTAAACCTTTATATTTATTTTTTAAATTATCATCTAATATATTATTATAATAAATGTTACTAGTTTTATTTGATATTTCCAAAATTCTATTTATATTTAAAGTTTTTTCAGCTTCTTCAGCCATAATATCAATTTTAGACTTTAAACTTTCAACTTCAAAAGCATTTATTAAACCTAAATGCCTACTTTCTAATTTAAAATCAACATTTTCTTTAAAATATCCTAAAACTTCAATATTTTCTATATTCTTATTTATAATATCTTTTAAAAAATTATATTGTATTTCAGACTTTACATTATTAAGTATTACTCCAGATATATATACATCTCTATCAAAATCAATAAAACCCTTTATAATCGGTACAATACTTAATGCCATACCTTTAGCATTTACAATAATTATAATAGGAGATTTTAATATTTTTGATATATAAGCAGTACTAGCTAAATATGTATCACCTACACCATCATATAAACCCATAACTCCTTCACAAATACTTATATCTGCATTTTTACTATTTTCACCAAAAATATATTTCAAAGTATTTTCATCAAAAAGAAAAGCATCTAAATTTCTACTAGATCTATTAGTTATAAAACTATGAAATTTAGTATCTAAATAATCTGGACCAATTTTGAAAGATTGTACAGTCAAATTTCTTTTTCTTAATGCTGCCATAATTGATATTGTAAGAGTTGTTTTTCCACAACCACTATTTGTTCCAGCTATTATAATATTAGGTATACTCATAATATCTCCTTTAATAAAAATTAATATTCAATACATTTACAAGCTTCTATTCCTCTATCATATGCGTGTTTAATGTTCTTCATTTCTGTAACAGTATCAGCTATATTATAGAATCCTTCTTTACAGCCTCTGCCTGTAAGTATAATATCTTTATTTTCTGATTGTTCTTTAATTTTATTCATAATAAGTTCTTCATCTACTATATCATTTACAATAATATTTTTTTGAGAAAAAACATTTAATATTTCATCTAATATAATCATATCATAATTTTCTTCAAGCTTTTTTAATGATATATTTAAAGCATTTATAAGAGCTTCTCTCTGTTCTTTTTCTGTTTTTTGCCAAGAAAAACCTATTCCTAAAGGTAAAATCTCTATACCAATTTTATTAAATAATAATCTTTCACCACATTCATATTCAGAAGACTTAAAAAATTGTAATATACACACACGTTTATTCCAACCAGCACATCTTACTGCCATACCTAACGCAGAGGTTGTTTTTCCTTTTCCATCTCCAGTTAATATTAAAATTCTTCCTTTTCTATTCATATAAATTCACTCCTTAAAGCATTAATAAGCTTTTTATTATTAATGTTATCTTTTATTGCAATACGTATAAATTTTTTCGAAAGCCCTGTAAATCCAGTATTTTTTCTTATTAATATATTATGTTTTAAAAGTCTGTCTTGTATTATATCAGAATCTAAATCATAAAACTTTAAAAGAAAATAATTTGAATTCGTATTATATACTTTAAAAATATTAAATTTAGATAATTCATTATATAAAAAAATTCTTTCAGTTTCTAACCAATTATAAGATAACTCAATATATTTCTTATCCTTAAATATAATATCCGAAGCTATAACAGCAAAAGTATTTATATCCCAAGGTCTAGAAAAATATTCTAATTTATTTTTAATAATACTATTTGAACAAACAGCATAACCTAAACGTATACCAGGTATTCCAAAAAATTTAGTTACTGCTCTTATTATTAAAATATTATCTAAATTACTATAATATCTAACCATTGAATATTTATCTATATTATTAGTAAATTCTACAAAAGTTTCATCTAATATAACAAAACAATTTTTATTTTTCATATTATTACAAAAATTTAAAAGACTTATATTATCAATAGCAAATCCTGTTGGATTATTAGGATTACATATTATAACTATTGAATTTCTTTCTATTTTATTAGAAAAATAATTTAAATCAAAAATTCCATTATCAAAATCAAAACTTAATATTTCAAAATATGTCTTATTAAAAATCTCTGATGCTTTCCTATATTCTGAAAATGTTGGAGCAAGTATATAAACATTTTCATAATATATAACATTAATACTATTATATATTATATCAATTGCACCATTTCCAACAATAACATCATTTACATCAACTTTTAAATATTCAGAAATATTACTTTTAAGCTTTTTATAATTTATATCTGGATACCTTGAAACTTCATTAATCCTATTAAAAATTTCTTTTTTTAAACTATCAGAAACACCATAAGGATTAATATTTGAACTAAAATCAATTATATCACTATTATAATCATATATATTACCACCGTGAAAATTCATAATTTCATTTCCTCTTTAATATTTAATTTAAAAATTTAAAATATATAACAAATAAAAAATATATAATAATTAATAAAAATGTAGATGAATACATAAATTGTATAGTATCTTTTATATATTCAAAATTTATATTATTTATATCATCACCTATTTTATCCTTATAAACTTTTTTCCCAAAATAAAAAGTTTCTCCACAAAGCTCAATTCCCAATACTCCAGCAATTGCACTTTCACTCCAACCTGCATTAGGACTTTTACTCTTTTTATTATCTCTCATCATTATTCTATAAGAGTTCTTATAATCTTTATTACTTATAAAAGCATATAAAACTATTAAAAATCCTGTAATTCTTGCTGGTATAAAATTAGCTAAATCATCAATTTTTGCTCCAAAAAAACCGAAATTAATATATTTTTCATTTTTATATCCAATCATAGAATCAATAGTATTTATAGCTTTATAAGCTATTCCTAAAGGTGCTCCTCCAATAATAATAAAAAATATTGGAGAAATTATACCATCTGTTATATTTTCTGAAGCTGTTTCAATTGTAGCTTTAATTATACCATTTTCATCAAGAATTTCTGTATCTCTACTTACAAGATATGATATTTGTTTTCTTGCTTTTTCAATATTATTATTTCTTAAAGAATTATATATTTTTGTTATTTCATTATCAAGACATCTTAATGCTATACAATTCCATATTATTATAATTTCAAAAATAAATCCAAAAAAATTATTTATACTATATATTAATTTAATACTATAAAAGGTTATTAAATATGAAAAACAAACTATAATTATAACAGTAATAAAACCTGCAAATTTTAATGATTTTTCATTTTTAAAAATTTTTCTCATAATATTTTCAATAAATATTATAAACTTTCCAATATATTTCACTGGATGAGGATAATTATAAGGGTCTGCAAATACAAAATCGACTATAATCGCTATACATAATTTTATTAAAATTAAAAAACTTCCAAAAACTATCAAAATTATAATTCTCTCCAAACAATTTAAATTATTAAAACTAATTAATAATATTATATATATAATCTATATCAATACTTTTTCTTACTATATTAGCTAATTTTTTATATTGACTATCTTTATAATCTCTAAAATTTATTATTTTACCTTTATATTCTGGAACTCCTTTAAAGTTTCTAACCATATTCAAATAATTTCTTGTAAAAATTCCATTATCAAATATACCATGAAAATATGTTCCAATAGCTTTACCATCATTAATAATAGAACCATCTATAAAATTATTACTAGATATAAAACTATCTATATTATTTGAATTCTTTATACTTCTACCCATATGAATTTCATATCCTTTTACTTCTGTATTAAATAAATTTTCTTTACCAATTGATATACTCGTTTTTTTAGTTTTATCAAAATAAGTAGTTATATCAAGTATACCAAGACCTTCAACATTTTTATTATTACTTTCAACAAAATATTCATCAATAATACTTTTTCCCATAATTTGATATCCTCCACATATACCAAATATAAAGGTACCATTTTTATACTTTTCTTTTATAGCATAAAACAAATTTTTTTCTTTTAAAAAATTTATTGCATTTACTGTACTTTTAGTACCAGGAAGTATTATTATATCTGGATTTTTCAATTCTTCAAAATTATTTACAAATCTTATATATATATCTTCTTCAAGTGCAAGAGCATTTATATCAGTAAAATTTGATATATATGGTAATTTAATAACTGCTATATCAATATTTCCTTTTTTATTTAAAGAATACTTTAAAAAATCTGCTTCACTATCTTCATCTTCAATATTAATATCAATCATAGGTACAACTCCTATGACTGGAATATTTACTCTTTTTTCTAATTTTTCTAAACCAGATTTTAAAAGTTCTATGTCTCCTCTAAATTTATTAATTATAATACCTTTTATTCTACTTCTTTCACTTTTTGTTAACAACATTATAGTGCCTAAAATAGATGCAAAAACTCCACCTTTATCAATATCTCCAACTAGTATAACAGGAGAATTAGATATTTTAGCCATACCCATATTCACAATATCATTTTTTTTTAAATTAATTTCAGCAGGACTTCCAGCACCTTCAATAACAACAATATCACTTTTACTCAAAATTTTATTATATGTTTTTTTTATTTCCGGTTTCAATTTATTTTTAAAATTAAAATATTCACTCGCACTCATATTTTTAAAAACTTTACCATTTAATATTATTTGAGATTTTTTGTCTGTTGAAGGCTTTAACAATATTGGATTCATATCTATATGAGGCAATTTATAACAAGCTTCTGCCTGTATTACTTGAGCTCTACCCATTTCTCCACCTTCAGCAGTTATATAAGAATTAAGTGACATATTTTGAGATTTAAAAGGATTTACATCATAACCATCTTCCGAAAATATTCTACATAGTGCTGTACATAATAAACTTTTTCCAACACTTGAAGCAGTTCCTTGTATCATTATACTTTTATTTTTTATATATTTTTTATCACTAATCATAATTAAATATATCTCCAATTTTTTCAACAATTTTTTAATTTATATTATATTACATTATAA
>X157_Grey_Heron__coassemble_1225_pt1 | contig 23505 bp, 27 predicted proteins | sample X157_Grey_Heron__metabat2_low_PE_010 | metagenome-assembled genome bin X157_Grey_Heron | reverse complement strand
CCATTAGTTGTTATTGTAAATATTATATTTTTATTTGTTAATATTGTAAAAATGTTGATATAATGTTTTTATGTATTACAAATAGTTATTGTTAAATTTTAAATTTTTATAGTTATATTATTTTCATATTTTAAATTATTTTTTTGGAAATATTTTTGTTATAATAGAATTATTATTTATTTTATATTACTAAAAAATTTATAGTATTTTTAGTATAAAAATCTTTATTTTTGTAATCATTTTTAAATATGATATATATTTACTTTTAGTTTAATGTTGAAAAAATAATATTTTTATGGTAAAGTATTATTAATATTTGTTTTATATTATAATTATAATGTTTAATTAATTTGGAGGTGTTACTTTGTGAGCGTAGTTGGTATTGTTTTATGTGTTATTATAGGTTTATTAAGTGTTTTTTTAACTCTTATAATAATGTTACAGTCTGACCGTTCTGCTGGTCTTGGTGCTGTAAATTCGGCTAATAGTGATACTTATTGGAGTAAGAATAAAGCTAGCTCTATGGAAGGTGCTCTTGAAAGATATACTAAAATAGGAGGAGCTTTATTTATTATATTAGCATTGCTTATTAATTTTTTTGCTTAATATATGGGCGTTCTAATAAATTTATATGAGCTGAAATATTCTTTTATTTTAATACCTTGATTTTATTAAAATTGAGGTGTTTTTTTATATTATGTAAATAAATTTATTGATTTTTGAATAAAAAAATAAATAGAAAAGGAGTACACCAAAGCTTAAAATATTTATATATTTTTTGTATTTTGGTAGTGTGTAGGCTTTTGATTATGAAAAAGAAGAACAAATTTAATAGGACATTTTTTAATGATAATGATAGTAAATTTGATGATAATTTAGTTTTACAGAAAAGAAACGCTATTATTGATTATGTGAATAATAGTAGATACTCTCCTATGAAAAGGAAACAATTAGCTATTATGCTTTGTATTAATTATAATGATTTAGATTTATTTAATTATGTTATAGATAAATGTATTAAAGATTCTATTTTATTTGAAACTAAAAAACAAAATATTATAGGATATAAAGCAAAAGGCTATTATATGGGTACTTTTACAAGTAATTCTAAAGGTTTTGGTTTTGTTTGTGTTGATGAAGATGATATTAATGATATTTTTATACCTGTAAATTGTGTAAATGGAGCTTCTCATAAGGACATTGTAATTTGTAATGTTATAAAAAATAGTTCTTCTACTAAACGTCCTGAAGGTGAGATTATTAATATTGTTGAGCGTGGTATAAGTGATATTGTTGGAACTTTTCAAAAGTGTAATGGTTTTGGTTTTGTTATTCCAGATGATAAAAGAATTGCAAAAGATATTTTTATATCTCGTAATAATACTAAGGGTGCTGTTGATGGACATAAAGTTTTTGTTAAGATAACTAATTTTGATACTAGAAAGAAAAAAAATCCCGAAGGTGAAGTTGTTGAGATATTAGGTCATATAAATGATCCTGGTGTTGATATTCTTTCTATAATAAAGCAATTTAATTTACCTGTTGAATTTGATAGTGATATTTATGATTATATTGAAAATATTGATGAATATGTTCCTATTGATGAAATTAAAAGGCGAATTGATTTGCGAAGTATTAAAACTATAACTATTGATGGAGAAGATTCAAAAGACCTTGATGATGCTATTTCTTTAGATATTCTAAGGAATGGTAATTTTAGACTAGGCGTTCATATTGCTGATGTTTCTCATTATGTCAAAGAAAACAGTCCACTTGATAAGGAGGCTTTTAGAAGGGGTACTAGTGTTTATTTAGTTGATAGAGTTATTCCTATGTTACCTCATAAGCTTTCAAATGGTATTTGTTCTTTAAATCCTAATGAGGATAGATTAACTTTAAGTTGTATTATGGAAATAGATTTGCAAGGTAATGTTGTTAATAGTAAAATTGTTGAAACTGTTATAAATTCTGATAGAAGAATGACTTATACTGATGTCAATAAAATTGTTGTTGATAATGATAAAGATTTGATAGATAAGTATATTGATATTTCTGATATGCTTTATGATATGGATAAATTAAGGGAGATACTTAGTAATAAACGTAAGAAAAGAGGCTCTATTGATTTTGATTTTAATGAAGCTAAAATATTACTTGATGATAAGGGTAAACCTATTGATATTAAACCTTATGAAAGAAATAATGCTACTAATATTATTGAGGAATTTATGCTTATTTGTAATGAAACTATTGCAGAACATTGTTATTGGCAGCAGTTACCTTTTATATTTAGAAATCACGAGTCACCAGATGATGAAAAATTACAGAAATTGCAAGAGTTTTTGAAAAATTTTGGTTATAGGATTAAGGGTAATAATGAAAAAATACATTCTAAATCTATACAACAGATTATTGAAGATGTATATGGAAAACCTGAAGAGAATATTGTTAGTAGAGTTGTTTTGAGAAGTATGCAACAAGCTAAGTATATGGCTACTAATATTGGACATTTTGGACTTGCTAGTAAATATTATTGTCATTTTACTTCTCCTATTAGAAGATATCCTGATTTAGAAATTCATAGAATTATTAAAGAGAGCATTAGGGGAGTTATTACTCCAAAGAGAAGAAAGAGCCTTGAAAGAAAGATGCCTGATATTGCTAAGCAATGTTCTTTAAGAGAGAGAATTGCAGAAGATATAGAAAGAGAAACTAACAAACTTAAAATGGTTGAATTTATGGCTGATAAAATTGGTAATGTTTATGAAGGTGTCATTTCTGGTATAACAAATTGGGGAGTTTATGTTGAACTTTCAAATACTGTTGAGGGTATGATTCGTATAAATAATATTACTGATGATTATTATGTTTTTGATGAAAAAAATTTAAGGCTTGTAGGTAATAAAAGTAATAAAATTTATTCTTTAGGGCAAAAAGTTTTTATTAGGGTTTCAAATGTTGATATTGAACTTAGAAATATTGACTTTGTTTTTACTGATGAAAATGATATTATTGACATTTTTTGATTTAAAATTATTTATACTTTATTTTTGAATATATTGACATTATTTATAGAAATATTTTAAAATAAATTTATATAGTAATTTATTTTTAATTTATAAATAATGTCTTTTTATAGACGTCTATAAATATATAAATAAAAATTATAATTAATATTATATATTGTTTATGTTATATAAATTATTAAATTTTAAGGGGGAGTTTTTTATGGACATTGAAAGAATTGGTTTGATTGGTCTTGGTGCTGTTGGTTCTGTTTATGCTAAACAGTTTTTAAAAGCTTATGGTGAAAATTTTTATATTCTTGCAAATAGTCAAAGAGCTGATTATATTATGAAAAAAGGGGTTAAGGTTAATGGTTCTTTAATTTATCCTAATATAATTTCTACTGAAGTTAAAAATGATGAATGTGATATTGATTTATTGCTTGTTTGTGTTAAAAATTATCAACTTGAAGATTGTTTTGATGAAATTAGAAATGTTATTAATGATAATACTATTATATTACCTCTACTTAATGGTATTACTGCTACAAATAGATTAAAAGAGGCTTTTCCTAATAATGTTGTTTTATATGGTGCTGTTTATATTCTTGCTGAAAAAATTTGTGAGAATGTTTATAGTAATAATAAAGGGCTTATACGTTTTGGTGAGCAGATAAATAATGATGATAATTATTCTGATAGTGTTTTAAGGGTTAAACAAGCTTTTGAGGAAGCTAAAATAGATTTTGAAATACCTTATGATATGATTAGTACATTATGGAGAAAATGGCTTATTAATATTGGTTCTAATCAAGTTTCTGCTATTGTTGGAGCTGGTTATAACCATTTTAAGGAAGTTGAAGAAATTCAAATATTAATTTGTAATGCTATGCTTGAAGTTGTTGAAGTTGCAGAATCTTTGGGTGTTAATTTACCTAAAGAAGATGTTGAAAAATATGTTGCTAATATTTTTGATATAAATTATGATTATGATTATACTACTTCAACTTTACAAGATATTAGAAACGGAAGAAAAACTGAAATAGAGTATTTTGCTGGAGATTTAATTAAAATTGCTAAAAGGGCAAGTGTTAATGTCCCTGTAAATGAAACATTGTATTATTTAATTAAAGCTATTGAAAAGATAAATTAATTTTTTTGTTAAAAAATTTTGTTTTATACGATTTTTGTAATAATATAGTTATTGATTTTTTTTAGCATTGTGTTATAATATTTTAGTAATTATTATTTTTTTTGAAAGGGGTGTGCATATGGGTAAAGAAAAAACTAATAAGCTTATTGCTCAAAATAAAAAAGCTTATCACGATTATTTTATTGAGGACACTTATCAAGCTGGTATTTCTCTTGCTGGTACTGAAGTAAAATCTTTGCGTCTTGGTAAATGTAATCTCAAACAAAGTTTTATAAGAATTGAAAATAATGAAGTTTTTATTTACAATATGCACATTAGCCCTTATGAACAAGGTAATATATTTAATAAAGACCCTCTTAGAACAAGAAAGCTTTTACTTCATAAATCTGAAATTAATAAGATTTTTGGTAAATATTCTATGACAGGTTATGCTGTTGTACCTTTGAAAGTTTATTTTGATAGGGGACTTGTTAAAATTGATATTGCTGTTGCAAAAGGTAAGAAACTTTATGATAAGCGTCAGACTATTGCAAAAAATGACCAACGCCGTCAGGCTGAAAAAGATTTTAAAGTTCGTAATTTAACTTTATAACTTTATAATTTTATAATTTGGGGATGTAATGGTTTCGACAGGGGTTTTGAAAACAGAAATAGCCGTTCGCACTTGGTAATTGCGTCAAAATGCCTGAACTTTTTTTTTAAAAATAAACGACGAAAATTATTCATTAATGGCAGCCTAATAGCGTTGCCCATCAACTTCTAATCACTCACTGTTAGAATGTTTGGTGTCGACTTTGTGAGGTACTTTTTTTCTTAAGCTTTGCAGAAAAAAAAGATTTATGAAGCTACTAAATTTATTAGCCTGTTGTTTGGCGAATTTATTTGGGAATTTTAAAAAAGCAACTGTAACGGGAGAAGTTTTTGACTAGGGACCTTTGGACAGGAGTTCGATTCTCCTCATCTCCATTATTTAAAAAAACTGGTGTTGTTTTGAAATAATTTGTTGTTAGTAATATAATAAATAAGCAATATGATATGATATATATATATATTATTTTTAAAGCAAGCATTTTATTTTAATAAATTATTTTATTAGTTTAATTTTTTCTTCGTCTTCTATTATATTTTGTAAAGCTGATAATATTTCCCCTTTTTTCTCTTCTCTTAATTGTCTTTCATAGTCATTCACTTCTTTTTTTATACTTTCATTTTCTTTTTTATCTAATTCTATTAAATCATAATATTTGTTAAATTCACTTTCATTTTTTTTGTCATTTATTATTTTTAATATATTTTCTTTTAATATATTTTCCTCTTTTGTGTTTTCTTTGTTACAATATTCAACAAAATTTTTTATTATTTTTTCAGTAAATTTTTTTTCATTTTTATCCATTGAAATATAATATTCAATAAGTTTTTTTCCGTAGTGTCCTATATTATATTTTTTTGTTAATTCTTCTATATATAGACTTGTTTTGTTTTCTTTGTTGTTTTCATTTTCAAATATTTCTCCTTCTCCATATTTTAACCAGTCTATATTTACTCCCATTCTTTGGCTTATGTCTAGTAATGTTCTTTCGGAAGGGTTTCTTTTTCCGTTTTCTATTAGTGATATTGAATTTCTTTTCATATTTAATTTTTTTGCAAATTCATTTTGATTTAATGATAATTTTGTTCTTAATATTTTTATTCTTTCTGATATATTCATATTTTTTTTCCCTTTCTTGTTTATTTTTTAGTACTTTTTATTGTACTTAGATATTATATTAAATTATTAATAATTACTTGTCAACATTTATAAATCTTACTTTTTTGGTTTTTATTGTTGACTTGTAATAATTTATGAAATATAATATGATTATAAGTAAGAATAAATACTTACTTTACAAAATTAATATTTATAATTTTGTTTATAATTTTTATAGAAGGGGGTTATTTTATGTGTATTGATAAAAATTTTAATTTACAAAATTTATCAAATATTCAGAAAACGGAAATGCAGAATATAGCTAAGCTTATTTCTATGATGAATAATGAAAATCAAAAACGGCTGTTTTTTATAGTATGTTCTGCTGTATTAAATAATTCAGATGATATTTTTAATAATTAGGGGTGTGTATATTATGAAGAATAATTTTATGGCAAAGTTTATAAAATGTAGAAAATTACTTTATAGATTTTATTTTTCTGATTTGATTTTTCAAAGTGATGAATAAATTTTTGAATTTTAATATTTTTATAAATATGATTTAAAAATTGATATTTAGTAAATTACAATATAAAAATTTTATGATATTGTGTGAGAGAAGGGGATTTTTTGAGTGGTTTTAATATTGGTTTTATAAAATTATATCGTTCTTTTACTGATTGGGAATGGTATCATAATAATAATGTTAAAGTTCTTTTTATTCATATGCTTTTATCGGTTAATTATGAGGATAGAAATTGGCAAGGTATAAATATTTGTAAGGGGCAATTTATTACTTCTATAAATAATTTAGCTAGACAAACTAATTTATCTATTCAACAAGTTAGAACTTCATTAAATAAACTTAAATGTTCTGGTGAAATTTCTGTAAAATCTACTAATAAGTTTACTATTATAACGGTTAATAATTTTAATAAATTTCAAAATGCTGATTTTGATTTTTTAAAGCATTATGAAACGGTTACTAATAAAAGTATTGGTTTAGATTTTAAACATTCTGATAACTCAAATTTAATCAATAATATCAATAATTCTTTTGATATTACTTCTGAAATTAAACATTCTGATAACAATCAAATAACTTTTGATAAACATTCTAATAACTTTCAATTAACAACAAATAAAGAATATAATAATAATAATAATATAAATAATATAAGAAATGTATATCAGTATATTACTGATATGTATAATAAAATCTGCGTTTCTTTTCCTAAATGTACTAAACTTTCTAATAATCGTATTAAAGCTATTAAATCAAGACTTAGAAAATTTTCTTTAGATGATTTTGAAACACTTTTTAATAAGGCTCAATGTTCTGACTATTTAAAAGGGGCTAATAATTATAATTGGTCAGCTAACTTTGATTGGCTTATTGCTGATAAAAATTTTGTTAAAGTTATTGATGGTAATTATGATAATAATATAAATTCTTTTAATAATAAAAATAATATAAATAATTGTTCGGGCAATATTTTTATTGATATTGCTAGAGATGAAGGTATATTTTAAAAAAATGGGAGGTTTTTTTTATGAATCGAGAAGATACTATTCTTTTACTTTCTATACTTAAATCTGCTTATCCAAGATTTTACAATGGTATGAATAGAAGTGAAGCTGATGCTATTGTTAATTTATGGACTTTTATGTTTTCTGAACATAGTGTTGAAGATGTTAAAGTTGCTTTGTATAAAATAATTTCAACTTCGACTTTTCCTCCTTCAATTTCTGAAGTTAAACAAGTTATATTAAATTCTAAATTAAATAATAAAGGCTCTGTTTCTTTTGTTAGTTCTTCTTTTGATGCTTGGGAGTCTGTTTTAGGGGCAATTAGGAATTTTGGTTATACAAAACCTTTTGAAGCTTTGGAAAGTTTAAGTGATATTACTAGAGATGTTATTAAAACTATGGGGGGCTGGAAAAGAATTTGTTTAAGTAATAATACTAATGCTGATAGAGAAAGTTTTATTAGAATTTATGAGCAGATTGAAAAAAAAGAATATCAACAAAAACTTATTGATAAAAATTTATTGAAAATTGAGAAAAAAGATTGAAAAATAAATATTCAGATTTAAAAACAATAAAATTTAATTGCTAAAGAGGGCTACTAAAAATATTGATTTTATTTAGGGGGAATAGTTATAAAAACTTTAAATTCTATTATTAAAAATGATATTGTTAAATATTATAAAGATAAGAAAGCTATTGATTGGCATTATTCTTATATTGATAAACTTAATAAAAAACTTGTTGATATTGATAATCAAATGAAAAATCCTTTGCTTTTTAATTCTTTGGATACTGATGTTAAGTCTGTTTCTTATGATGGTATTTCTTTTAAAAATTCTTTAAACAAAAGCAATATTGAAGCTCAAATTGAAAATATTTATAATATTTATGAAAAAGAAAAAGCTCGTATTATAGATGAAATTATGGCTACTAAAAATATTATTATCAGTTTGGAAAAGTCTATTAATAAATTTGATTTTTATTTTAATATGCTTGATGATGATTTTAAAAATATATTAGAGCTTAAATTTAATAAAGCTCTTTCAATTACTGCTATATCTTTTCAAGTTAATATGTCAAAAGCTTCGGTTTCTAGAAAAATTGATTACATAATTTCTTTTATTGCTCAACTTTATAATGAATATACATTTGATTTTTTATGATTTATTTTTGAAATTTTTTGATATACTATTGATATGATATTGATATGATATTGATATTTTTAATCGGTAATATTGTAGTATATTATTTATAGTGGTTTTATTGTAGTAGTCTTATTAAAGATTACTACTTTTTTATTTTTGGGGGTGATACTATTACTAGAAAACAAAAATTATTTGCCGATACTCTTATAAATTCTTTTAGCCCTAAAGAAGCTTTTAATACTGCTTATACTTTTACTAAAAATCAAAATTTGATTGATAAAAAAATTAATCAATTGCTTAATGATAGTGATGTTATTAATTATATTAATAATGTTTTAGATTCTGAAAATATTAATGATTTTAGAAAAGATTTAAATAATAATATTGATTATTTTGATTTTGATGAAAATACTGTTGCATCTTCTATTGAGTTATTACAATATTTTACTAGTGTTATGCGTGATGAAAATGTTAAATCTAATGAAAGGCTTAAAGCTGGGGAACTTTTGGCCAAAATTTATTGTTTGTTTAATGGTGTTGATAAAAATAATAATTCAAATGAATCTGTTAATATTATTGATGATATAAATTATTAGTTTTGGGAGGGGTATAGTATAAATATAAGTAGTATTATATCAAAAAGTTTTTTTGATGTTCATTGTCATATTAAAAATAATAGTTTTACACATTATTTTATTAAAGGAGGTAGGGGAAGTACTAAGTCTTCTTTTATATCTATTGAAATAATAATTGGTATGATAAGAGATAAAAATGCTAATTGCGTTGCACTTCGTAAAGTTGGTTTTAATTTGAAAGATAGTGTTTATGAGCAATTTAAATGGGCTGTTAGTATATTGGGTATTGATGATTTTTGGGAGTTTAAACTTAGTCCTCTTGAAATTAAATATATTCCAACTGGTCAAAAAATTATATTTAGAGGTGCTGATAATACTAAAAAAATTAAATCAATTAAATTTAGTAGAGGTTATTGTAAATTTATATGGTATGAAGAAATTGATGAGTTTAATGGTATTGATGAAGTTAGAAGTATAAATCAATCTCTTATGAGAGGAGGAAGCCCTTTTTCTGTTTTTTATTCATATAATCCACCTAAAAGCAGTAAAAATTGGGTTAATGAGTTTGTTGACTCTGTTAAGTGTAATAAAAATTATTTTGTTCATCATAGTACTTATTTAGATGTTCCTAAAAATTGGCTTGGTGAACAGTTTTTTATTGAGGCTGAACATTTAAAGGCTGTTAAGCCTGATATTTATAGGCACGAGTATTTGGGAGATATTATAGGTACTGGTGGAGAAGTTTTTAAAAATATTGTTGCTAGAAATATTACTGATTTGGAAATTAAAAGTTTTGATAAAATAAGTAGGGGCGTTGACTGGGGCTATGCTGTTGACCCTTTGCATTATACTGTAAATCATTTTGATAGACTTCATAAAATATTATATATTTTTTTTGAAATTCATACTGTTGGTATGAGTAATAAAAAATTAGCTGATGAAATTTTTAATGAAAATATAAATAATAATATTGTTATTTGTGATAGTTCTGAACCTAAAAGTATTGCTGAAATGAATAGTTATGGTTTGCGTTTTGTTGGTGCTAAAAAGGGGCCTGATAGTGTTGAATATGGTATTAAATGGCTTCAAGATTTGGAAAAGATAGTTATTGACCCTGTTAGATGTCCTAATACTTTGAGAGAATTTTTATATTATGAAATTGATATTGATAAAAATAATAATTTTAAATCTAATTTTCCCGATAGAAATAATCATTCTATTGACGCTGTTAGATATAGCAGAGAGTTGGATATGCGTAATGTAAAAGTGATGTGAATTTATTAGTTTATTAAAAATTAGAGGTGATATTTTGTATATTTCTGATATTGATTTTATTCGTTCAAAATTAGATGATAATAATAAAAATGATATTATAAAAAAAATAATATATGATGATGCTAAAAGCATTATTAAAAAAAATATGATTGACGGCGAAAATTATTATAACGCTATACACGATACTTTGAATATTAATTATAATAAAACTCATATTTCTGAAACAAAAGTAGTAAATGGCATTGAAAAAAATGTTAATACTACTTTTTTTAATCCTAATAGAAGCAATCATCATAATATAAATCCTTTTCATAAAATATTAGTTGACCAGAAAGTTTCTTATATTGTTGGGCGTGAACCTTCTATACTTGTTAAAGGTTCTGATAATGATTTAAATCTTAAAAAATATGAGCTTTTTATTACTGAATTTGCTGATGAATATTTTAATGAGGTTATACAAGAATGCGTTAGAGGGGCAAGTAATAAAGGTTTTGAAGTTGTACATATATATTATAACGATAGAGGAGAACTTAAATATTGCATTATTCCAGCAATAGAGATTATACCTATATATGATAGTAAATATCAAAATGAGTTAGTTGAGTTAATTCGCTATTATCCTGTTAAAGTTTTTGAAAATGGTAATGAAAGCATTAGATATAATGTTGAGTGGTGGACTTGTAATGATGTTACTTATTTTAGAGAAGTAAGTCATAATAATTTTATAAAGGAATGTGATAGTTCGCCTCATTGGTGGAATATTAGTTTATTGAATAATGTTGAGAAAATTCGCTCTCCTCACAGTTGGGGGCGTGTTCCTTTTATTATATTAAATAATAATAGATATTGTACAACTGATTTACAACCTATAAAGCCTCTTATTGATGCTTATGATATTATTTCAAGTGAGGGAACTAATAATTTTATAGATTTAGTAGAGCTTTATTGGGTTATACAGGGCTATGGTGGTGAAACTTCTAATGCTATAGCACAAAAATTAAAAATTAATAAAGCTGTTAATATTTCTGATAGTAATGGAAATGTTGAAGCTAAACAAGTTTCATTGCCTATTAAAGAAAGAATAGAGTTTTTAAATATGCTAAAACACGATATTTATCATTTTGGTATGGGTGTTGATATGTCTATTGATAATAGAAATAATAATGGTATTTTTGGTAATTCTGCAAGTGGTGTTTCTCTTAAATTTAGATATGCTAATTTAAAGCATAAAGCTGAAAATATTGTACCTAAATTGAAAGCTTTTATAAGAAATTTGATTTGGTTTTTTACTGATGATATTAATAGGCGTTATGGTTATGATTTTGATTGTTCATTAATTACTATTTCAATTAATTATTCTCAAATTACTGATGATTTGGAAATTGTAGATATTATTAATAAATCTAAAGGGCTTTTGAGTGATAAAACTCTTATTGCTAAACACCCTTTTATTGATGATGTTAATACTGAATTATTGAATAAATTGGAATGATTTTTTTGGAGGGCTGGGAGGGAATATTTTTTTTTAGGAGGTTTTGTATTTGGAAAAACAATTGATTGATTTGGGAGTTGATGAAAGTATTTTAAATGATGTTATCAATTTGTTTAATAGTAAATTTGATAACTTAGTTAATAAAAGTTTGCTTGATGAAGCAAATAATACTATTTTGAAACTCCAAAGGGAAATTAATGTTATTAAAAATTTGAGTGTTGTTGATACTGCAATACTTAATGCTGGGGGGCGTAATGTTAAGGCTATAAGGGCTCTTTTTGATGAAGGATTTATTGAAAGTTTGTTTAATGATGAAAATTTTAGTAATAAAGATATATTAGATAAAATTAATAATGCTATTTTAGAAATTAAAAAAACTGATTATTATTTATTTAATATATCTGATACTAAAAAGTATGGTACTGGTATCCCTAAATCTGGTATTGATAAATCAAATAAAAATTGTATTGATGATATTATTATTAATTCTGCTAGAGTTGGTGCTGGGCTTAAATAATTTATATTAAAATTTTGAGAGGTGTGTTTTTTATGGCAAATACAATAGAGTTGGCAAATAAATTTTTACCTATTATTGATGATATTTATAAAAATAGTTCTTTTACTGATATTTTAAATACTACTGCTATTAATGATTTTAATGGTGTTAATGAAATTAAAGTTCTTAAAGTTAATACTACTGGGCTTGGTGATTATTCTAGAGTTAATGGTTATCCTAAAGGTGATATAACTGCAAGTTGGGAAACATTAAAACTTACTAAAGAAAGAGGAAAAGAAATTTCAATTGATAGAATGGATAATGAAGAGACAATAGGTATGACTTTTGGTGCTGTTACTTCAAATTTTATGAAAGAATGGGTTGTTCCTGAATTAGATGCTTACAGATTTTCAAAATATGCTTCAACTTCTAATATATTGACTACTGATGAAGCTAAACTTGATAAAGATACTATTATTAATGCTATTGATTCTGCTATTTGTGAGTTGGATTCAAATGATGTTCCTTATGAAAATAGAGTTATTTTTGTTAATACTGATTTGAAATCGGCTTTAAATCAAGCATTGGTTAGGAATTGGGGTTCTGATACTAATATTAATACTGTTATAGATAGTTATAATAATATACCTGTTATTTATGTTCCTAAAAATAGGTTTTATACTGCTATTGATTTGAAAGATGGTTCTAGTGAATGGGGTTATTCTAAAAATGGTTCTGCTAAAAATATTAATTTTATGATAATTCATAAATCTGCTGTTGTTCAAGTTCAAAAATTTGTATTGCCTAAAATATTTAGTCCTGATGAAAATCAAACTAAAGATGATTGGCTATTTCAATTTAGATTATATCACGATGCTTTTATATATGATAATAAAGTTAAAGGGGTTTTCTTACATAAGTCAACTGAATAATAGTTTTGGAGGGGTTATTATTTTAGATGTTATTAAAGAAGTTTTAAATATTGTTGATGATGATAATAGTAAAAATTTTATTATTAGTTATATTATTGAAGATGTTTCACAATATATATTAAATTATTGTAATTTAAAATTTATACCAGCAGAGCTTTTTTTTACTTTTGTGAATATGTGTGTTTATAAATATAAATATATTACTAATAGCTATAATAGTAATGTTAAAAGTATTACTGAAGGTGATGTTAGTATTTCATTTAGCAATATTGATAATAAAGAAGTTTTTAGCAGTTTTTTTAATGAGTTGAATAGATTTAGAAAAATTTATTGATATTTAGGGGGGCTTTTTTGTCTGTATTTAATCTTATTAGAGGTCATATTGAAAAACTTTATAATTGCTGTTGTGATATCTATGTATTTGAAAATGTTATTTCAGAAAATGGTATAAGTAATATTTTTGAAAATTTAAAATATCAAAGTGTTTCTTGTCGTTTGAGCTATAATAATACTAAAAAAAATATTAATAGAAAAAATTTTAATTTGCATTATGATATTTATTTTGAGGCTAAACTTTTTTATCCTCCTAATATAGTTATACCTGTTGGAAGTAAAATTATTATTGGTTCTACTGCTTATAAAACTATTTCATTGCCTGCTTATTATGTTTCTCATAATGAAGTTTTATTAGCTGCTTATGAATATGCTTGAGGAGTGTTTTTTTGGATAAATTAAATATTATTGATGATATTATTAATTCTATCGCTTTTAATTTGAATAAAAATTTTGGTGATAGTTTTTTTATTTATAATAAAAGTATAGTACAAAATTTTAAAACTCCATCTTTTTCTATAATAAATACTAATTATAGTATTGAAGCTAAACTTAATAATAGGTTTTATTGTTCTACTAAATTTATTGTTAAATGTATTGGAAAAGAGTTTGATATTAATATTTATAATAAGCTTTTTGTTGCACTAAATATTTTAAATGTTGCTGGTGGTGATGTTGAAATTAGTAATGTTTATTTTGATAGCTCTGATAATATTTTTAATTTTTATTTTGAGTGTAATTTTTTTGTTATTGTTGATAAATGTATTGATAAAATGGGGGATTTGAGTTGTTTTTTTAAATAATTTATAGGAGTGATTTTAATTGAATGATTTTAAAGAAAATAGTATTGATAATAGTAATTTGTTTACTAAAAATCAATTTTTAAATTCTAAAACTTTTGGTAAACATAAAGATATTATTGATAATGTTTTATTAAATTATGAATGTATTTCTAAATCTGAATTACAAATAAGAATAGATGATTTTTTAAATAAGTTTTAATAAAGGGGTGTTTTTTTATGGCTTTAGGTGGAGGAACTTTTTTAACTCAAAATAAAATATTACCTGGTAGTTATATTAATTTTGTATCAAAAGCTAAAGCTTCTGCTACTTTATCGGATAGAGGATATTGTGCTATGGGCTTGGTACTCGATTGGGGGCTTGATGATACTATTTTTGAAGTTACTAAGGCTGATTTTCAAAAATATAGCCTTAAGTTATTTGGTTATGATTATTCTGCTCCTCAACTTAAAAATTTGAGAGATTTATTTTTAAATGTTAAAACTCTTTTTGCTTATAGGCTTAATAGTGGGGGTGTTAAAGCTACTAATACTTATGCTACTGCTAAATGTAGTGGTGTTAGGGGTAATAGTTTAAAAGTTGTTATTAAAAATAATGTTGATGAAGAAGAAAAATTTGATGTTTATTTATATATTGATGATACTAATCTTTTAGATTTACAAACAGTTTCTGAAGCTTCTGAACTTGTTGACAATGATTTTGTTACTTGGAAGACAGAGGCTGAACTCTCTGAAACTGCTGGAGAGCCTTTGACTACTGGTTCAAATGGTACTGCTAACGGTGGTTCTCATCAGAAATTTATTGATAAAGCTGAAAGTTATTCATTTAATGTTTTGGCTTGTAATAGTACTGATGATACTATTAAAGGGCTTTATATATCATATACTAAACGTATGAGAGATGAAATCGGTGCTAAGTTTCAAACTGTTATACATAATAAAGAGGCAGATTATGAAGGAATTATTAATGTTGTTAATGAAATAGAGAATTGTGGAGATTTTGCTTTGTCATCGTTAGTATTTTGGGTTGCTGGTGCTTGTGCTTCTTGTAATGTTAATCAATCTCTATTAAATAAAAAGTATGACGGGGAATTTAATATAAAAGCAGAGTATACACAAAGCGAGTTAGAAAATTTCATAAAAGAAGGTAAATTTGTATTTCATAATGTAGGAAAGGATATAAGAGTATTATCTGATATAAATTCATTAGTTACAGTAAGTGATACAAAGGGAGATTTATTTAAAGAAAATCAGACAGTAAGAGTATGCGACCAAATAGCAAACGATATAGCAAATATATTTAATACAAGATATATAGGAGTGGTACAGAATGATAAGGCAGGGCGAGTAAGCTTATGGAATGATATAGTAAAACATCATCAACAACTAGAATTAATAAGAGCAATAGAAAATTTTAGCCCAGAAGATGTAATAGTAGAGCAAGGAGATACTAAAAAGTCTGTTGTAGTATATGATAAAGTTACAATAATAAATGCAATGGCACAACTATATATGAGTGTTGAAATAATATAAAAATAAAAAATGTAACTTAAAATAAAATAAATGAGGTGTAAAAAATGGCTAATGTAATGAAGGCAAAGGATACAATATCAGCAAAAAAGGCAGAATGTTTTGTAACAATAGAGGGAAATCGTTATAATTTTATGCAAGCTGTAAATCTTGAGGCAAAAATGGAAAAAAATAAAACAGAAGTGCCAATATTGGGGCTTATGGCAAAAGGTAATAAAGCTAATGGTTGGACGGGAACAGGTTCGGCAACTTTTCATTATTCAACATCAATATTTAGAAAACTTTTATATAAGTATAAAAAAACTGGAGAAGATGTATATTTTGATATACAAGTTACTAATGAAGACCCTACAAGTTCAGCAGGAAGACAAACTATTATATTAAAAGATTGTAATATTGATAACGGAATATTGACCTCTTTTGATGCTGATGGTGAAGTTTTAGATGAAGAGTTATCTTTTACTTTTGAAGATTGGGAAATGCCAGAAGAATTTAATATTCTTGAGGGTATGTAATTGTAAATTTTATTAATTTTGTAACGTTTTCTACTAATTAGCAATAAATGTAGTTTTTTTTAATTTTTTAAATTTGTTGTTGCAATTTTTAGAATATTGGTATATAATAACATTGTAAATAAATTAGAAATCTAAAAAACCTAAAAAAAGGTTGGGGTGTATTTTGGATAGTAGAATAAATGATGTAAATGCAAATGACTATATGGATAAATCTTCTCGACTTAAGTTGATGAACTTTTTGTTATTGCCCCTTATTGCGTTAATTTTAAGTTTAATATGTTTTATTATTTTACTTGGTTTTGGTTCTATACTTGTAAATGATAAACATAGTACTATTGATTTATTAAATGGCTATTATAACGCCTATATGTATTTGACTATATTTGTCTTTGCATTTGCTATCATTATTCTAATATCTTCTACAATTACTGCACTCTATATATTTAGAAATTTTGATTTAGTTATGAGTTTTTTTAAGAAGAAGTTAGGACTTGAATATATAAATAGCAGAAAATTTAAAAAGTTTTTGAGAGTTGTTGTTTTTCTTCCTATGGCTATTATGCCGTGTTTTTTATATTATTTTATTGAGTATGAAAAACCTTTTGATAGTATAAAAATTATAAAAGAGGATATTATTCAAGCTAAAAATAATAATTTTACTGAAAGTATTGTTATGTTTAATAATAATTTTGGTGAAGATACTATGTTAATGGAATTTAATAAAAATGCCGAATGTCCAACAATTAGACATTCAGCTATAAATATATATGATAATTCGATTGGTTGGAAAGATTTTTATTTTCCAAAATATTTGAATTTTGAACTTTCTGAAGATTCTATTTTTAATGAATATAAATCTATTAATTGGAATCAAGAAAATGTTAAAGCTTATAAAATTCGTCATACAGACAATTTAAATTTAGTTACTTCATTTGAGGTTTTAAATTAGTTAGCTACACTTCTATTAGTGTGTGTTATATATTTTGTTTTTTTTATTTTTTTATTGTTTATGAGAAAAAACACCTAATTAAATTAGGTGTTTTTTCTTTTTGTATTAAATATTATTTTTTTTAGAAAGGGTTTTTTTATGTCATTAAGTTATTTTTTAAAACAAAATAAAATTAAAAAAGAAAATGTTAAATTTGCTCCTACAACTTCTATTTTAGATGAAAATGGTAAACCTATTGAATGGGAAATTAAACATATTTCTTCAAAAGAAAATGAAATTATAAGAAATGAATGTATTATTGATGTTCCTATTAAAGGTAAATCTAATGCTTTTAGACAAAAAGTTGATATTTCTAAATATATCAATAAACTTATTGTTAGTTCTGTTGTTTTTCCAAATTTATATAGTAAAGAGTTACAAGATAGTTATGGAGTTATGACTCCTGAAGATTTAGTTCTTGAAATTATTGATAATCCTGCTGAATATAATAATTTTGTTAGTTTTATTCAAAATATTAATGGTTTTGATAATGATATAAATTCTAAGATTGATTATTCAAAAAACTAATTAATGAAGATGGTGAAAGTGCTTATGCTTATTACTGTCTTCATAAATTTAATATGTTACCCTCAACTTTTATAAATTTAGATATTAATGAGAAAGCTTTTATAATCGCTTGTATTGATATTAAAGTTAATGCTGAAAAAGAACATCTTAAGAAAATAAAAAAGAAATAATATGATTGATTTTTTTAATTATATATTATAAAATATTTATGATTGAATTTTATTATTATTATTATGGAGGGGATTATTATTCATAAAAGAGCAAGTAATAGTATAATAGCTGGAGATTATAAACATTCTGGAATTATGTATAAATGGAAAGAAAAATTATGTATTAATTTAGATTTTCATGATAGAGATTTTCATTTTTTTAGAGATTTTTTTAAAAAACGTAGATACCTATCATTTAATAAGGAAACAGTAGAACATTTTAATGTTTTAGAAGGGTATGGAAATTTTTATAGAATTGAAGTTTTTTTCAAAGATGGTAAAAAATCTATAATAGAAATAAATGATATATTCTATGAGTTTTTTTTGAAGGAAGTTTATTAAAAATATTACAAGTAAGTACTATATTATATTGATAAATCAACAATAATTTTATATTAAATAGAGGTATATATAAATAAATAGTTTAAATATGTCAAATATGATTACAAAAGTTGACTAGACATTATTACTTGTTAGCACGGAATATTACAAGTAAGCATTACATTATATTGACAAATCAACAATAATTTTATATTAAATAGAGGTATATATAAATAAATAGTTTAAATATGTCAAATATGATTACAAAAGTTGACTAGACATTATTACTTGTTAGCACGGAATATTACAAGTAAGCATTACATTATATTGACAAATCAACAATAATTTTATATTAAATAGGGGTATATATAAATAAATAGTTTGAATGTGTCAAATATGATTACAAAAGTTGACTAGACATTATTACTTGTTAGCACGGAATATTACAAGTAAGCATTACATTATATTGACAAATCAACAATAATTTTATATTAAATAGGGGTATATATAAATAAATAGTTTGAATGTGTCAAATATGATTACAAAAGTTGACTAGACATTATTACTTGTTAGCACGGAATATTACAAGTAAGCATTACATTATATTGACAAATCAACAATAATTTTATATTAAATAGGGGTATATGTAAATAAATAGTTTGAATATGTCAAATATAATTACAAAAGTTGACTAGATATTATTACTTGTTAGCACGGAATACTACAAGTAAGCATTACATTATATTGACAAATCAACATTAAGTTTTGTATTTGCTGAATATGATTTGGGGGAGAATTTTATTATGAATATATCAGTAATGAATATGATAATAGCTGAAGATTATAGAATTTATTTTGTTTCTTATACATCTAAATATAAAATTTGTATTAATTTATTAGAACTTAAAAATTTTTTTAAAGATAGTAAAAAATCTATAATAGAGATAAATAATAGCTGTTATAAACAATTTTTAAGAGTGTTTTTTTAAAAAAAGGTTTTCATATGAAAACCTTTTTTTATTTTTGTTAGGAGGTGTTTTTTACAATATGAATTTAGAAAATATTAGAAATAGAATTGATAATTGGACCGAGCAAATAGATGGAATTAATAATTCGCTTGAAAATTTTATTAATTCTTTAAATCCAACTTTTGATTTTTTAGCAACAGCTATCGAAAAAATAAGTAATGATATTGACAAATCAATACAAGAAAGTATTAAGTTAAATTTAATAGTTGATGATAATAATACTATTGAAACACTGGAAAAAAAATTAATGAATTCTGCTTTTAATTCTGATAATAATTATCAAGAAGTTGTTGATAACTTTATAAATTTTGGTATGAAGACTGATGATGTTTTTAGTAATAATGATGAGCTTATTGTTTTTTTAGAAGCTGTTAATAAAGAATTATATATTAATGGTGTTAGTAATAATGATAAAAGTGAAGTTATTAATGAGTTAATTAATGTTTTATCAGGTGAATTTGAAAATATAGACTATTTAATTGATACAATTCCACATTTTGTAGAAATTGTTGAGAGCTATATGAATTGGGAAGAAGGAAGTATTGAAGACTATGTTGAAAATAAAGTTTTGAGTGCTGAAATTGTAAAAAATGCTATTATAAGTTCTTATTATGATATTGATGAAAAATTTAATAATACTCCAAAAATTTTATCTCAAAGTTGGGCTGATGCTATAAATACTATGACAGTTATTACAAAACCTTTTGTAGATATTCTTTTTTGTCTTGTTTCTAATATAGATATTATTTTACCTCTTATATTTAGTATTGTAGCTGCATTTTCTTTATATGCTATTGTAACTAATACTGTTATTATTGTTACAACTATTTTAGCTAAAGCTATGGATTTATTAAATTTTGCTATAGGATTGAATCCTGTAATGAAGATTGTGATGGGTTTTATAGTTTTGATAGGTGTTATTTCTAGTGTTGTAAATGCTATAAACAAAGGAGGAGAGGAGTTTGTTACTGTTTTAGGTTTTATTGCTGGTATTTGTAATGTAGTATTATCAGGTATAGCAAATGCTTTTATAGGTGTTTTTAATGGCATTGTAACTTTTTTAAATGATTTTGTTATTGGTAGTATATTAAGTTTTGTTGAATGGATTGTAAATATTTTTAACGGTGGTTTTGATAATGTTCTTTCTGGTGTTTTTAATTTTATAGGTAAAATTATTAGTGCTTTTATATCATTTGCAAAAATTATTACACGTATTATTGATAGTATTTTTGATTTAGATTGGACTTCAAAACTTGATACTTTAAAAAATAAAGTTTCAAATTGGGGGAAAAATGATAATGCTATAACATTAGAAAAGAATAGTAGTATTAATATTGTTGATAGTATTGATTATAGAGATTCTTTTGATAAAGGTAATAAATTTGGTACTGATATACAAAATAATATAAAAAATTATTTTAATGATGAAAGTAGTAAAGTCGATTATAAATCTGTTATTGATTCTGTAAATAAGAATGATAGTAATAATAATAATAATAATTATATTAATGTTGATATGTCAAATATGAATAATAATATAAGTAGTAATAATAATATTGATGATATTATAAATAATATGGTTAGTAAAACAAAAATTGCAATGTCTGGTATGGTTGAAGGATATTAGGAGGGGATTTTTTGGCATATAGATTTTATATAAATCATATTTTGTTACCTATACCACCTGAAAATATAAAATATAGTATTGGTAGTAAAAATAATGTAGTAAATATTGTTGATGATACTGATTATAATTTTTTAAGAAAAGCAAGTCTTACTGAAATATCGTTTGAAGTAATTATTCCTGCTGTTAAATATCCTTTTGCTATGTATGAAGGGGTTTTTTTACCTCAAAGTTATTTTTTAGATATTTTTAAGAATTTTAAAGATAGTAAAAAACCTTTGAGATTATTTATTGCTAGAGAGTTTCCAGATGGTAAAAAAATGTATGATACTCATTTTAATTCTGTGAGTCTTGAAAGTTATGATATTACTGAAAGTGCTGAAAATGGTTTTGATATTATAGTTTCTTTTTTGTTTAAAGAGTATATTGATGTTAAAACTACTGTAATAACTGTAAATAGTGAAGGAGATATTAATGAAGAAGTGATTAGAGAAGTTGAAAATTCTCCAAAACCAGTTATACAAAGTAAGACTCATACAGTTAAAAAAGGTGATAGTCTTTGGAATATTGCAAAATATTATTATGGAGATGGTAGTAAATATAAAATTATTGCTGATGCTAATAGTGATATAATTTCAAATCCAAATAAAATTAGTATTGGACAAGTTATAGTTATACCTAATATATAATAGCATAAAAAAAAGTACTAAGCTGGGTCTTAGTACTCTTTTCCGATTACTGATAATGAGAGAATAACAGTAATCTAAAAGTGATAGTAATTTTGCTCCTTGCATATATTAGCTACATACCTAATTTGCAAATAGAAAAGTATGATATAGTATATGCGTATTTGATTAACAACTTTAGCATAATATTATGAACTAATGTTGCTGACGGAGAAGTATAAGTAATAAGTCAATAGTTATTTTATAACAACTATTAACTTTAAATATATTATATTATAATTTTTTTTAAAATGCAAGTATTTTTTTCTAAAAAAATTAATTTTTTTTTAAGAATAATTAATAATTTTTTAAAAATATTATTTTTATATATTATATTATAAATTTTTTATAATTTTGTATAAAAAAAAAATGATTTTTGTTTTATGGAAGGATTTAGATTATGGATATAAATTTAGTTATAGAAAATAGTGATAATAAAAATATTTATAAACCTGTGATAAGTGATACTATTAAATGGATTACAGATATTGAAGGGAGTGCAGGTAAATTAGAATTTGATGTTGTAAAAAAAGGAAGTGATATTGATATTAATAATAAATTAGCTTTAAATTTTAGAGAGGGAAATAGTATAAAATTGTTTGTTGATGATAAATCTGTTTTTTCGGGGTTTATTTTTGTTAAGAATAGGGATAAAAAAAATATTATAAGTGTTACAGCATTTGACCAATTAAGATATTTAAAAAATAAAGATACATATGTTTATGAAAATATGAATGCTTCAAATTTATTGAAGTTAATTTGTCAAGATTTTAATCTTTGTTTAGGTAATGTTGATGACACACCTTTTATTATTGAAAGTTGTATTGAACAAAATACAACTCTTTTTGATATTATTAATAATGCTATTAATATGACATATAAAAATACTGGTCAATTGTATGTTTTATTTGATGATTTTGGGAAGATATCACTTAAAAATATATGTAATATGAAATTAAATTTTAAGATTGATGAAAGTGTTATTGAAAATTTTAGTTGTGAAACTTCTATTGATGATAATACTTATAATAGAGTTAAACTTTATTATAGTGATGATAGAAAAAAAGAAAGTATTGTTTTTGTTGAAGAAGATAAAAACTCTATTGAGAAATATGGAGTATTACAATATTTTGAGAAAGTTTCTTTTGATGAAAATTTTAATATTAAGGCTAAAACAATATTAAATTCTCATAATGATAAGAGTCGTAGTTTATCAATAAAAAATGCTTTGGGGAATTTTGATGTAAGAGCAGGTTCTGTAATACTGGTTAGTTTGAATATTGGAGATGTTATATTAAATGATTGGTTTGTAGTAAAAAAATGTACACATAATATAACATCATATAACCATACTATGGATTTAGAATTATATAATGAATTTAGAGAGATTTAATTTTTATAATAAAAATAAGATAGCCTATGTTTTAAACATAGGCTATCTAACAAAAGTCGGATTATGAAATTTACAAAGAACTTCATTTCATTGCAAGTACATATTATCATAATATAATATATTTGTAAATATGATTTTGTAAAAAAGTACAATTTTATTTAATTTATACTATTTATATTACTATTTATTTACAATAATTATAGAAATAATATATTGATTAT
>X157_Grey_Heron__coassemble_1214_pt1 | contig 24520 bp, 19 predicted proteins | sample X157_Grey_Heron__metabat2_low_PE_010 | metagenome-assembled genome bin X157_Grey_Heron | reverse complement strand
TTTTTATTTTAAAAAAAGGTGATTCTAATATAAGAATAAAAAAAATAAATATAATCATAAAATTTTTTAATTTTTTTTTTAATTTTAATTTTTTCTGTAATTTTTTATATGCTTGTTCATTTTTTCTTTTATTATTTGTGTTATTAATATTTTGTATTTTATTATTTTCTGTCAAAATTAAATTCCATTGCCTAAAATATATAAAATAAGTTTTGGCACAGTCCTTTCTTTTTTATTTTTCATATAAATTTATATACAAAAATTACTAACTAAATTTTACTCTTTATAACTTATATCGCCTCCAATACCTTTTATCTTATCTTCAATATTAGAATATCCTCTTTTTATATAAATAGAGTTATCTATAAATGTTTCTCCATAAGCTACAAGTCCAGCTATTATAAGTGCTGCACCTCCTCTAAGCTCCTTACAATTAACAAAAGTTCCCTTTAAATTTTTAACTCCCTTTACAACAGCAGTTCTTCCATCGTATGAGATATCTGCTCCCATTTTACAAAGCTCTAGTATATGCTTAAATCTTGATTCAAATACTGTTTCAATTATAATACTTGTTCCTTGAGCTAATGTCAATACACTCATTATTTGTGCTTGCATATCTGTTGGAAAACCTGGATAAGGTTCAGTTCTTATAATATTTATTGGTCTTATTAAATCTTTTCTTTGAATAAAAATACCACTATTATATTCTTTTATTAAACAACCAATTTCAGAAAGTCTTAATATAGTTTGACGCATATCATCACCTATTGCATTTTTAACAAATACTTTCCCTCCAGTAGCTGCAACAGCACACATAAAAGTTCCTGCTTCTATTCTATCACTTAAAACAGTATATTCAATAGGATTTAATTTTTTTACTCCTTTAATATATATAATATCACTTCCAGCACCTTTTATTTTTGCACCTGCCTTATTCAAAAAATTTTGTAAATCAATTATTTCTGGTTCTTTCGCAGAATTATATATAATAGTATCAAATTCTGAAACAGAAGCCAAAATCATTATATTTTCAGTTGCTCCAACACTTGGAAAATCAAGATTTATTTCAGCAAATTTGCTCTTATTTCTAACAGCTTTTATATATCCTCCAAACTCCTCAAATTCAACACCCATTTTTGTAAAAGCTTTTAAATGAAAATCAATAGGACGTTCTCCTATCTCACAACCTCCAGGATATCCTGTTATAGCCTCATTTAATCTACCTAATAAAGCTCCCATAAACATAATAGAAGAACGCATTTTTTCAGAAAATTCACTTTCAATTTTATTATTTGAAATATTTGTTGAATCAATAATAGCAATACCATTTGAGAATTCAACATTACAACCGAGTGTTTTTAATATCTCAAGTGTTTCTAATACATCTGAAATTTCAGGACAATTTTTAATTACATTTATACCTTTTAAAAGTACTGTAGCTGATAATATTGGTAATACAGAATTTTTACTTCCTGAAACTTCTATTTCTCCATTTAAACATTTTCCACCTTTAATAGCAAATCCTCCCACAGTCGTTCCTCCAAACAAATTTATATAATTTATATTATGAAATTATATAAATTTAGTGTATGTACAATTAAAGGCTTTTTAAATGTCAATTTTTATTGTATAATGTTAAATTGAGGTGATTTTATGTTTATTGAACATTTAAAAAATAATTTAAGCAAAACAGTATCAAAAATAATTATTGTAGTAATATTAATTTTTATACTTCTATTTTGCTATCTTTTATACTTTTTCATATCTTCAAAATCAGAAAAAGCCAAACCAATAATAACATCTTCATTTATACAATCAAAACTCGAAAATATTGATACTTTATCATCAGTAAAATATATGTATACAAATATTGGTAGATTTGAAGATAGGAATGAATTTAAAGGTATAACTATTCCATTTTCTTCAAAATCATTTGTAATATCATATGATGGAGTAATGAGTGCTGGTATAGAAGTAGATAAAATAAAAGTCAAAAATTCTAATAATAAAATAATAATAGATTTACCAGCTTCAAAAATAATTTCTCACGAAATTAAAGAAGAAACAATAGAAGTATTTGATGAAACAAAAAATATATTTAATCAAATAAGTGTAAAAGACTATTCTAATTTTACCACAGAAGAGAAGAAAAAAATGGAGAAAAAAGCAATTGATAATGGACTTCTTATAGAAGCTGATAAAGAAGCTCAAAAGTCTATAAAAGATTTAATAATACTATATGATGAAAATGCTAATAATGATAAAATAATATTTGAAGATTTTGACGAAGCAAATTAAAAAAGTGATATATAAAATATATATCACTTTTTTATTAATTCCTAAATTTTTTATTTTTACATATATCTTCAATATTCATAAAATCTTCTTCTGTTTCTCTTAAATGAAATTTATTAATCATATCTTTTAATATTTGAGATTGTTTAAAAAGATTTTCACTTTCTAAAGCACTTTCTTTTGCCATAGAAGAATTATTTTGAACAACATTTGATATTTCATCAATACTTTCAATTATTTCTGTTATAGAATCAGCTTGCTCATCTGATGCTAATGATATATTTTTAATCGTATCAGTAATTTCTTTTACTCCATTAACAGCAATTATCATAGATTTTGCTGTTTCGTCCATACTTCTTGTACCTTTTTCTATTGCTTCTAAAGAGCTTTCTATTAATCTAGTTGTGCTTTTTGAAGCTTCAGATGATTTTCCTGCTAAATTTCTTACTTCATCTGCAACAACAGCAAAACCTTTTCCTGCAGTTCCTGCTCTAGCAGCTTCAACAGCAGCATTTAATGCTAATATATTTGTTTGAAAAGCTATTTCTTCAATAGTTTTTATTATTTCTCCAATTTCATTTGAACTACTTTTTATTTCTTCCATAGCTATAAGAGTTTGTTGCATTTTTTTATTACTTTCTAAAACCTTATCACTAACTAAAATAGTTTTTTCGCTTGCTTGTTGTGCATTTATAGCATTATTTTTAATATTTTCAGATATATTTGTAACGCTTGATGCTAATCTTTTTACCGAAGCATTTTGTTCAGATGCACCATTTGAAAGTGATTGTGAATTAGTAGAAACTTGTTTAGAACTTAACGCAACCTTATCAGATACTATATTAATATCACTTAATGTTTTACTTAAAGTCCTATTTATACATTTCATAGCTAAAAATATTCCTTTATATTCACCAATATATCTTTCTTTTTCTTTAGTATTAACACAAAAATTTCCATTACTCATCTCATTAAGTAGATAATCAGTATCTTTTATTATAGCTTTAATATTTTCAGCCATTTTATAAAACACTTGTGAAAGACGTCCAACTTCATCATTTGAATTTATGTCTATTTCAATATTCAAATCACCTTTTACTATATTTTCAGCAGCAAAAACAATATTATTTATTGGATTTAACATACGTTTTAAAACGAATATTATTGTAAGTATTATGCAAACTAATGATAATAATGATATAATAAGTAATATCAAAATTGTATGATTTACTAAACTTTGAGCATCTTTAGTAAAGAGTCCAGTTGATGACCATAATATTTCATTTCCTATCTTTATAGGGGTATAAAAAACAGTAGTTTCAATTTCATTATTATATTTCATTTTAATATTAAAAGGAGATTGAGTATTTAATTTTGTTTTTAATTCCTCTAGTTCTTTTATATTAATATTATAACTATCTAATATATTTTTATTTACACTATTAATATCATTACTACTCCAAATAATATTAGTATCATTATCACAAATAGTTACCCACATAGATTCATAATTTTCGCTATCTGAATCAATTATATTAGAAAAACTATCTATATTTATTATTGCAACAAGAACACCAATAGCCTCATTATTTTCAATTATTGGAATACTACATGAAATAACTAAATTTCCATTATAATCATAAGGTTTTGAAATTACTATTTCTTTTGTTTGAATTGCTTGTTTATATGAATATTGATTCGCATAATCTTGATAATTTTTTAAACCACTAATTCCTACATTTTTACCTTCTATATTATTTTTACTAATATAGAAACCAAAACTTTCCATAGTACTTTCAAATTTATATGGTTCAAACATAACACCTATTGAATTTATATCACTTCTATTTGATATAAGACTTGCAGAAGTACCAAGTATAAACTGTTCAATATCGTATAAAGTAGGTGATAATAATATATCTTTATATAATACACTTCTAAATAATTCATTAAAATTATAAATTTTTTCTTTATTAATTAAACTATTAATATCAGGCAAATTTTTAATATTTTTTACCTTTTCATCATCAATTAGAGTATTAAAATCAAAATCTTCAAAAGAAAAAGTTTTTTTAGGATAAAATTTTTCTTTATATTTTGCTAGTTTTAAATAATTTTCTATACTCTTTCCAGTTTCTTCAATATTTTTAAACATATCTTTAATTTGTATGCCATTAGAATTTGTAACAGAATAAAGTTCTCCAAAAATTCCCTTTTCAATAGCAATTTTACTCATAATAATTGTAGATATTATTAAAATAACAAAAACAAACGATAATATAGTACCTATTATTACTGCTAGTTTGGACGATAAATTCATTTTCTTTAACATTATTTATTCTCCTTTTTTATTATTTAGCAAAATTCTAAGTACTATATTATAAAATTTGTAATTAATTAAAATTATATAGCAACTTATAAATTTTCTTTTTAAGTTTATATGTTTTGTTTATTATCGTCAACATTTTTTTACAAAATTTTTATAAAAATTTTTTATTATAAAAAATAACAACAAATATAAAATTAATTAATTGTAAAATTATATTATTTTATGTTAGAATATCTATAAAATTATAATATTATTGAGGTGATAAACTTTATGAAAAAACATAGATTTTGGGCTTGGGCTTGTTTATTTTGTATGTTTATGGTATTTATAACTGGATATAAACATAAATAAATTAATAATAAAAGACATATTAATATATGTCTTTTATTTGTATTAAAAAAGAAAGGTAGTTTGCAATGAATAATAATATATGTATTGCCAAAAGAGAAAATAATAATAAAAGAAACTTTATTATTGTAAATAAAAAACAAGGAAAGCATTTTCCAACTTCACCAACAAAAGCTTTAAACATATTTGATGAATTATATAGTAAAATAGAAAATCAATTTAATAATGAAATTATTTTAGTTATAGGATTTTCTGAAACTGCAACAGCAATAGGAACAAGAATCGCTCAAAAATTAAATTGTAAATATATTCAAACAACAAGAGAAAAAAAAATTGATAATAAATACATTTATTTCTCTGAAGAACATAGTCATGCTTCAGAACAAAAACTCGCTTTTTATGATATAAATAATATATATCCAAAACTTAATAGAATTATATTTGTAGAAGATGAAATTACTACCGGAAAAACAATATTAAATATTATTGATATAATAAAAAAATCATTTAATAATAATGATAATATAAAGTTTACTGCTATTTCAATACTTAATAGTATGACTAATGAAAATTTAATTAAATTTAAAGAAAATAATATTGATATAAAATATATATATAAAATAGATAATAAAAATTATAATGAATATCTTAACAAATTATGTTATAATGGTAAATATATTGAAAAATCAAATTATGATATAAACTATACAGAATTATATTTTAATTTTAAATTAAGTCCTTCACATAATATTATAGAGCCTTTTAGATATCAAAAATATTGTGATGAATTATATAATTATATCTATAAAAATATAGATTTATCAAATATTAATACTATTTTGATATTAGGAACAGAAGAATTTATGTATTTTCCTATGATTTTAGCAAAAAAACTAGAACAAAATGAAAAAAAAGTTAAATTCCATGCTACAACAAGAAGCCCTATATGTGTAAGTAATGAAAAAAATTATCCTCTTAATACAAGATTTTCATTAACAAGTATATATGATGATAATAGAGAAACCTATATATATAATTTAAAAAAATATGACTGTGTAATAATAATTACAGATTCAAATCTTATTTCAAAAGGTACTAAAAATCTTATCTCTGCTTTAAAAAGTTGCGATAACGAAAATATATATATTATAAGATGTTATTAAAATTAGATAGGTGGTATATAATTGAGAACTACATATAATAAAAATGATGTTGAAATATTATTAAAAGATATAACCGGACTTGTAAAGCCAAAATCAACAGAAGAAAGAGAAAAACTTATACAGTCTGGATTACATTATAGCGAAATGTTACCTATTGAATATTCTCCATCATCAAAATATATGGAAGCATATTATGAAGCATTAAAAAATTATAGTAAAACTGTCGCTTATGCTGTTGGTATTCTTAGCGACAAAATATATAAATTAAAAGGTAAAAAATTTGTCATTGTATCATTAGCAAGAGCTGGAATACCTGCTGGAATACTTATAAAGAGATATATAAAATATAAATATAATATAGATATAAAACATTATTCAATATCAATAATAAGAGGAAAAGGTATTGATAAAAACGCTATAAATTATATAATAAAAAAGTATAATGCTAATGACATAATATTCGTCGATGGTTGGATTGGTAAAGGTGCAATATTAAATGAATTAAAAAATTGTGTTTTAGAATTTAAAGGACTTTCACCAGAACTTGCTGTAATATCTGATCCTTCTGGACTTACTAATATTTATGGTACAAATGAAGATATATTGATTCCTAGTTCTTGTTTAAATTCTACTGTTTCAGGTCTTATAAGTCGTACATTTTTAAAAAATGATATTATAAAAGAAAATGACTTTCACGGAGCTATGTTTTATGAAAATCTAATTGATAAAGATTTATCATATGAATTTATAGAAAGTATAGAAAAACATTTTATTAAAAATAATATTGAAAAAATAAAAACAATTAATATAAATGGTATTAATGAAGTTATAAAAATAAAAGAAAAATACAATATTACTGATATAAATTTTATAAAACCAGGTATAGGTGAAACAACAAGAGTTCTTTTAAGACGTGTTCCTTGGAAAATAATATTAAATGAAAAATATAAAAATGATAAATCATTAAATCATATATTAAAATTAGCACAAGAAAAAAATGTTAATATAAAATATGATTTAATAGGAAATTATAAATGTTGTGGTATAATAAAAAATATGAGTGATATTTAAAAGTGGACTATAAAATCCACTTTTATTTTATGCCATATATTTCAGACCTTATGTATATTTTTTTTGCCCAATTTGAATGAGTTTTTATTTCATTCATTCTTTCGTAACAAGTATTGCTTTTTACAACCATACTATAATTTTCATCACTCCAGTGTAATATTCTTAAAGCATCATCAAAATCAGTTTTATCAACTTTTAATGATTCATTTACTATTTCTATTTGTTTTGGGTGTATTACAGTTTTTCCTATAAATCCATTTAATACATCAAGTTCAAGTTCTTTTTTTAATCCTTCTTTCCATTTATCATCTATACCCCCAAAGTAATCCCAAACAACACCAGAAATTATATAATCTCTACCAAAAGTAATATAAATATCTCCTAAAATATTACTTATTGATTTTATATCATATATAGTTTGATTTATATTTCTTCTAATACCTAAATTATGGCACATATCATTGCCACCTATTCTAATATTTAATATATACTTTTTTATTTCATCAATTTTAGATTTCAAATTATATAGAAAATAATTTCTTTCAATATTATTAAATATAAGTCCGTCTTCTATTATGGGCATTAGATATATTATTTTATTACTTATACTATTTACTTTGACTATTTCTCCTATATAGTAGTCAGCATTATTATCTGAAAATTTAGGGGCAACAAATCCAGTTAAAAATTTAATACTTTCATTTGAATTCAATAAATAAAATATTTTTGATATTTGTTTATAATTTCTAACACGTATAAATATTTTAGGTATAAAAAAATTATTATGTTTTATCTTTTCATTAATAATATTAAGAAGTTCTATAATATTATTTTCTCCATCTATAACAGCATTATCTGATATAGAATCTTCAAGACATATACAAATCGAATATTTATTCCCAAAAGTCTCATTTAATATGTTATGTACTAAACTTTTATTTATAGCAGGACAATATAATAATGCACCAACTTCAAAAGCATCTTTATTAAAATTTCCATAAAATTCATTCATTGAAAAAAACTCGTTCATAAAAAACTCTCCAATACATATAAATTAAATTCCAAAATTATAAATAATATATAAATAATAATATCAATATATAGTTTATATTACAATACTAAATAAATTAGAATTTTTGTTTAATTTATGTTAAAATATATATAACAATATATATGAAGGAGCTAGAATATATGTATCAATTTGAAGAAATAAATATTAACAAAACAAATATAGATTCTATAACTGCATTTTTAAATATAAAAAATAACATATTAGAAAATACAAAAAATGTTTATTTTATTGAAATATATGGATTTGATAATAAAAATGATTTGATAAATGATATAATAGAAATTGATAATAAATTTAATAATAATACTGATATATCATATACTAGAACAAGTAATTTTCCTGAAAATATATCATATGAAAATTCTTTATATTATTCTGAAAATTATGAAAAAATAAATAATTTAAAATTTACAATGTCTGATTTTATACAAAAAAGATATGAATACGCTTTTAATAGAATTAAAAATATATTTATAAAAAATAATAGTAATGCAAATGAAACAATCATAAAAAATTTTATGATAAAAATAATGTATTGGAGTGATTTCTTTTTTGAAAAAATATTTAAAAATGAAAATAAAAATTTTACATATAAATTTGTATACTGTGGAAATTTAAAAAAACAAGAATATATGTTTTTACATTTTCTTTGTTTAATGGGTATAGATATATTATATATTAATACCGAAAAAAATAATGATTTTAATATTAAATTTGGATATGAACCTATTACTATAAATCATAATAAATTTGGAAAAATTGATATTCCTCAAAATATAGTTAGAAAAAATACAAAAATCAATATTAATGATACAAAAAAAGATACAAAAACTAAAAATAATAGTGATAATAACAATAATATAAAAATAGATTTAAATAACATTAGAAAAGTTCGCAAATATGATAAAGATTTAAATTTTGAAGAACTTGCTCTTTTAGGTTCAAAAGTCGTTATGATAAATGTTATTGATGAAAATGGAGAATATTTTAAATCAGGTTCTGGTTTTTTTATAAGTAGTAAAGGATTTATATTAACAAATTTTCACGTTTTAAATGGTGGTTATTCATTTGATGTAAGAATAGAAAACGATGAAAATATATATGAAGCAGAAAATATAATAAAATATGATTATATTAATGATATAGCAATATTAAAAATAGAAAAAAGCTGTGAACCACTAAAAATTTACAATAGTCAAACACCACTTTTAAGAGGACAAAAAGTTGTTGCTATTGGAAGTCCTTTAGGTTTTTTTAATACTGTTTCCGATGGTATAATTTCTGGTTTTAGAAATATCGAAGACACAGAATTTATACAATTTACTGCACCAGTTTCAAAGGGAAGTTCAGGTGGAGCACTATTAAATATAAGAGGTGAAGTCATAGGTATAACAACTGGAGGGTTTGATGATGGACAAAATATTAATATCGCTGTTAGTTATAATATAATAAATAAATTTATAAAAGGGTTCATTTAAAAACTTAAAAATTACTTAAATTTAAAAATAAATATATTAAATATAACTTTTTTTTGCTATAATTGTAATTAAATATAATTATTTAGAAAGGTATATAGTTATATGAATTATAAAAATATTAAAATTTCATTTAATGCACCAGTAATATTAACATTTACTTTAATATGTTTTATATCACTTATAATTGGATATATTACTAACGGATTTATAACAGAAAAATTATTTTCAGTATATAGAAGTTCTATATCAAGTCCATTAACATACATACGACTTTTAGGACATGTATTTGGACACACCAATTATCAGCATTTCATAGGAAATATAACTTTAATACTTATAACTGGTACACTTTTAGAAGATAAATATGGCTCTTATAATATTGCATTCATCATACTAATTACTGCTATAACAACAGGAATTATAAATATTATATTATTTCCTAATATAAGACTTCTAGGAGCTAGTGGAGTTGCTTTTGCTTTTATACTTCTTTCCTCAATAACAAAAGTAAAAGACAATAAAATTCCTCTAACATTTATAATTGTAGCAATAATATATATTGGTGGACAAATATATGAAGGAATATTTATAAAAGATAACATTTCAAATATAAGTCATATAATAGGAGGAATTATTGGAGCAATATTTGGCTATATACTGAATAAACGTACTAGATAAATAAAAAATTAAAAAGGCGGTTGTTTAAACATATGTATAAATGTACTAATATTTTAAGTTTAAATGATTATTTTAAAGAATACAATAATAGAAATCCAAAAGGTGTATATTTCTATCGTATAAATAATTTTAATCAAGAAATTTATAATTTTATTACAGAATACTTTAAAATTGCTGAAAAAAATGGAATTATAATTGAACAAAAAATACAAAATCCTACTGAAAAAAATATTGAATACTATGAAGAAATTTTAGGTAAAAACTTTAATATGGATATAAATTTTATAACTAATTCTTTAAAAAAATGGATACCTGAAATTAATGAAAATAATATTAAAAATCTTGCAAATTCAATGTATGATATATTTCAAACAATGTTAAAAGAAGGTAAAAATATAAATATTATAAAAAATACTTATATAAAATTTATGTGTTGGATTTATTATAAATTTAAAATGATTTTAAATAACTTTAATGAAAATAATATTCCTAAAATAATATATCAAGGTAATATAAGTATTTATGAGCTTAAATTTTTATATTTAATGAATAATATTGGCTGTGATATAGTTTTATTACAATATGAAGGAGATAATGAGTATTTAAAAATAGATAATAAATCAGAATATTCAAAATTATATATTTGTAAAAATTCTGAACAATTTCCTAAAAATTTTTCACTTGAAGAAATAAGAAATAAAATAAAAAGTAATTATATAGATAAATCCAAAACAACTAAAATACAAAATACAAATAATATAGATCTAAAAGTTGTTACTAATATATGGCTTGACCTATCAAATAATGATATTTTTTCAAATATATTAAAAAAACATTCTGAAAGAGGCTATGAAAGTAATACTTATTATAATTGCTTTATAAGAATTGTTGGTACAGATGATAAAATTAATTATCAAAATCAACTTTTAACATTTTATAATAATGTAAAAACTTCAAAAAGAAATATAATTATATGTAATAGTAGTAATTTGAAAGCATCATTTGAAGAAATATCAAAAATAAAGAGAAATAGTAATTATAAAAATGTAGAAGATATGATATTAGATATATCAAAAAACATAAATTATAATATTGACAAAGATTTACTTAAAATAATAAAATTAAACTTTAAAAATATAATTATTGAAGAATTTAATAATAATCCTAATATAGATATATTAAAACATAAAGCTATTCCTACATTAACAAATAAAGCAGTCTATATATTATGTTGGTTAAATAAATATATATATGAAATTTTTAAAGATAAAAAATATGATAATATACCTATATTTTTACTTTTTGGTACTAGTGAAAATGAAAATCAAGGTACTTTTTTAAAACTTCTTTCAAAACTTCCTATTGATGTAATAATAATATCTCCTGAAATAGAAAAAGAATGTATTATATTAGAAAAAGATAAATTTTTATTTGAAAAAAAATATTCATATTCATCTAATATTAATACATTTCCTACAAATTCAACAGTATCAAGAGTTAGTACTGTTGCACATCAGGCAGAAAGAGAACTTGATAACATAATATATAATAACTCTGGTATTTATAGAAATAAACAATATCAAAAAGCAGATACTATATCATTAAATACTACATATGAAGAAATAGCTATATTATGGAATCAAGAATTAAAATATAGACCTAATTTTCAAGTATTTGATGATATTGTTAAAGTGCCTGTAATATATTCAAAAGTTTGCGGAGTAAAACAAAAAGATATATTAAATTATTGGAAAGATATAAAAAAATTAATAAATGAGGATACATATGTTATAACTAATGCACCTTTTATAACAAATAATACTCAAAATAATATTAAACCATATGCAACAGAATTTTTCAAAAATAAAAAATTATTGAGAGAAAAAATAAAAAATCATAATTTATATCAATATAAATTTATACGTGATGAAACACAAGAACATATTTTTGATAAATTAGAAATACTTATAAATAATAAAATTATAAAAGGTACTTTTGAAAATGGTACAGAATATACTATTATTTCAACTATACTAAATATTGATAAAGAAATTTTAAGACTAATACAAAAATTTGATTTTACTAAAATTAATCCTAAAATAATATTTATAAATACTGGAGAAAAAACATATTCTATTGAAGATGCAATTTTAACTGCATTTTTAAATATTGTAGGATTTGATATTATATTCTTTATACCTACTGGATACAAAGGTATAGAATTATATTTTAATGATTATAAACCTGAAGAACATGAAATAGGTGAATATATGTACGACTTATTAGTACCAAATTTTAAAAAAATATATTTGCATAATAAATCAATATTTGATAAAATATTTAAGAGAGGATTTTGAATATATGGCAATTAAATTTGATAATAACAAATCAAACAACAATTTAACTACAAACACAACTTCTATTATTGAAAATGAAGTAAGAGATTATAATATACAAAATGATAGAAAAGAACTTGAAATAAAACTTCAAAATTCAGAAGAACTTGATAATGTTGTAAGTCAAATTGAAGTTTATAATCTTGATACAATTGTTTCATTTGGTTCTGAAGTTGCTGAAGAAATATCAAAATGTTCTGATATTGTTTTAAATAGTATGAATATGCAACAAATTGATGATTCAAGTGAAATGCTTAGTACTCTTTCAAAAATAATGGATAAGTTTAATATTGATGAAATAAAAGATAATCCAAAATTTTTAGAAAAACTTTTCGGTGGATTAAGAAAACAAATCGATAAAATATTAGCTAAATATCATACTATGGGTGATGAGATTGATAAAATATATATCAAATTAAAACAATATGAAAACGAAATAAAAGAATCAAATCAAAAACTCGAAAGTATGTTTCAAAATAATGTAAACTTTTATCATGAACTTGTAAAATATATTCTAGCAGGAGAACAAGGCATAAAAGAAATAGATGAATATATTGAAGTAAGGAAAAAAGAATTTGAAAGTACTCAAGATAACTCAATAACTTTTGAACTTACATCACTTGAACAAGCTAAATCTATGCTTGAACAAAGAACACACGATTTAAGAATTGCTGAAAATATTGCATTACAATCTATACCAATGATTAAAACTATGCAATATAGTAATATGAATCTTGTTCGAAAAATTAATTCTGCATTTATAATAACACTTCCAGTTTTTAAACAAGCACTTGCTCAAGCAATAATGCTAAAAAGACAACGTATACAATCTGAAGCTATGTCAGCACTTGATGAGAAGACTAATGAAATGCTTCTAAAAAATGCACAAAATACAGTTGAGCAAGCTAAAATTACAACTATGTTGTCAAGTACTAGTTCTGTAAAAATTGAAACACTTGAAAAAACTTGGAAAACAATTGTAAATGGTATTGAAGAAACAAAAAGAATAAATGAAAACGCAAAAAATCAAAGGGAAATAGATAAACAAAAACTCAATGAAATAAAAAATGAATTTTATAGTATTTATAATAAATAATTTATAAAATACCATTTTTTAACAATAAATTTCTTTATAATTAAAGGAGGATTTTTATGCCTATAAATTTAACAAAAGGACAAAAAGTTGATTTAACAAAGGGAAATCCAAGTCTTAAAAAACTTTTGGTTGGGCTTGGTTGGGACGTTAATGTCTTCGATTCTGGTAATTCATTTGACTTAGATGCTTCTGTTTTTCTTGTTGGAGAAAATGGCAAAGTTCCATCAGAAAAAGAATTTATATTCTATGGTAATCTCAAACATACAAGTGGTTCTGTTACTCATATGGGAGATAATAGAACTGGTGAAGGTGATGGTGATGATGAACAAATTAAAATAGATTTAGAAAAAGTACCTGATAATATATCAAAAATTGCTTTTACAGTTACTATATATGAAGCTGAAGAAAAACATCAAAATTTCGGACAAGTTTCTAATGCTTATATAAGAATTATTGATGAAATAACTAATGAAGAAATTATACGTTATGATTTGGGTGAAGATTTCTCCATTGAAACTGCTGTTGTTGTTGGTGAAATATACAAACATAATAATGAATGGAAATTCAATGCAATAGGTAGTGGTTTCCAAGGTGGTCTCGCTGCTTTGTGCAATCATTATGGTATTGAAGTTGAATAAATAATAAAATAATATATAAATTTTAGGAGGATAATATTATGCCAATAAGTTTAAAAAAGGGACAAAAAGTAAGTTTAACTAAAGATAATCCAGGGCTTAAAAATGTTGTTGTTGGACTCGGTTGGGACGTTAATAGTTTTGATACTGGTGGTAGTTTTGATTTAGATGCTGCTGCTTTTATGCTAACTGATAATGGAAAAGTTGCTTCAAGTGATAGTTTCATATTTTATGGTAATGCTAAAGACTCAAGTGGTTCAGTACAACATTTAGGAGATAATCTTACTGGTATTGGTGATGGTGATGATGAACAAATTAAAATAGATTTAGGAAAAGTGCCTGATAATATATCAAAAATCGCTTTTACAGTTACTATATATGAAGCTGAAGAAAGACGCCAAAATTTTGGACAAGTTGCTAACGCTTTTATAAGAATTTATAATGAACAAGATGGTACAGAAATTTTAAGATATGATTTAGGTGAAGATTTTTCTATTGAAACTGCTGTAGTTTTTGGTGAACTATATAAAAATAATAATGAATGGAAATTTAACGCAATAGGTAGTGGCTATCAAGGTGGTCTTGCTGCTTTATGTCAAAGCTTTGGTGTTGATGTAGAATAAAAATTAAGGTGAGGAAATATGAAATATGAAATACTTTATGACCAAACTTTCCCAATAGTAAAATGTCAATTAATTAAAGGAGAAAGAATAAAAGCTGAATCTGATGCTATGATTGCAATGTCTGCTACAATAGACGTTGAAGGAGGAGTTGAAAGAGGAATATTTAGAGGTATAAGTCGTATGCTTTCTGGAGAAAAGTTTTTCTTTCAATATCTTACAGCTAATAGAGGTAATGGAGAAGTACTATTTGGACATTCAATACCAGGTGCTATTATAGATGTTGAACTTGATGGAAGCTATGGACTTAATATACAAAAAAATGGATTTCTTGCCTCAACTGATGGCATAGATGTTGATACTGAAGTACAAAATCTTACTCAAGGCTTCTTTTCAAGAGAAGGATTTTTTATACTTAATGCTAAAGGGAATGGTACTATATTTATAAATAGTTATGGAGCTATACATCCAATAAATATTGAAGAAGGCGAAGAATTTATTATTGATAATGGTCATCTAGTTGCTTGGCCTGATTATATGTATTATCGTATTGAAAAAGCTTCCAATGGTTGGATAAGTAGTTTTATGAGTGGTGAAATGCTTGTTTGTAGATTTAAAGGCCCTGGAACTGTACTAATACAAACAAGAAATCCTGATGGATTTTCAAATTGGATTTCTTCGATGGGATTCACAAAGCAACAACAAAACCAACGTAGATAAGATATATAAGAATTAGGAGGGATTTTAATGTCAGTAAGTTTAAAAAAAGGACAAAAAGTAAGTTTAACTAAAGATAATGATGGACTTGATAAAGTTATTATAGGACTTGGTTGGGACGCTGCCGAAAGAAAAAAATCAGGTTTATTTTCAGCAAAACCAAAACCTATAGATTGTGATGCTTCTGTAATAGCTCTACAAGGAGGTAAATTATTAGAAAATAAAGATATTATTTATTTTGGTAATCTTAAACATCATTCAGGAAGTATAATTCACACTGGTGATAATCTTACTGGTGATGGTGATGGTGATGATGAACAAGTTATAGTTGAACTTTCAAAAATTCCTGAAAACTATGATAAAATAGTTTTTATAGTAAATATATATGAGGCCACTAAAAGAAATCAACATTTTGGTATGATTAATAATGCTTATATAAGAATTATTGATAGTAGAACAAATACAGAAATGTTCAAATATAATCTTACAGATGATTATTCAAATATGACATCAATGATATTTGGAGAAATTTATAGACATAATGATGAATGGAAATTCAATCCTATTGGACAAGGTACAACAGATGACGGACTTCCAGCAGTTGCAAAAAAATTTGTATAAAAAATAAATAATCAGGTGTATAATACACCTGATTATATTTTTAATAATTTAAAAAGGGAGATAAAAATGAAATATAATGGATTAACAACAAAAGAAGTTGAAGAATCAAGAGAAAAAAATGGCTCAAATAGTATTCCAGATTCTGAACCAACTACTTTTTTAGAAGCATTTAAAGAAACTTTTAGCGACCCAATGATAAAAATATTACTTTTCATTGCTATACTTATGATTGTAATGTTTTTCTTTGGTTATGCTGAAATATATGAGCCTGTAGGAACAATAATAGCAATACTTATTGTTGCATTTGTTTCTGCAAAAACAAGTGTTGCAAGTGATACAAAATATAGAGAATTGAAAGCAAATACAAAAAATGATACTTGTAAAGCATTTCGTGATGGTGTTATAAAAGTCATAGATGTTGACGATGTTGTTACTGGTGACAAAATACTTTTACAATCTGGTGATAAAATACCAGCTGATGGTATTTTAGTTGATGGTGATTTAAGAGTTGATAATTCAGCTTTGAATGGAGAAGCAGAAGAATGTAAAAAATTTGCTGCTGATGAAAATTTTGAACTTACTGATAATATAACAGGTGATACTTTTGTTGATAAACACTCACTTTTTAGAGGTGCCGTTGTATTTGACGGTGAAGGTGTACTTGATGTTAGAAAAGTAGGTCTTAAAACTATGATGGGGAAAATGGCTGAAGAAATGCAAGAAGAAGAACTTGATTCACCTTTAAAAGTAAAACTCACTAAACTTGCTGGACAAATTTCAAAATTCGGTTATATTGGTGCTATTTTAATAGCAATAATGTATTTTGTATACTTTATAATAAATGCTGGTGGTATTTCTGCTTATTTTTCAGGTGATATAGGTATGATAATAAAAGATGTTATTGAAGCTGTTTCATTAGCTGTTGTTATAATAGTTTGTGCTGTTCCTGAAGGTTTACCCCTTATGATTTCTCTTGTACTTATGCAAAATACAAGTAAAATGCTTGACCACAATGTACTTGTAAGAAAAGCAGAAGGTATTGAAACTGCTGGTTCATTAAATATACTTTTTAGTGATAAAACAGGTACTATAACAAAAGGAGAACTTGAAGTTGTAGAGTTTTTTACAGCTGATGGTAATATAATATCATTAGATGATAGTAATACTATTGATGAACTTATGAATTTTGCTATTAGTAAAAATACTGCTGCTATGTTTGATGAAAATCATAATATTATAGGAGGCAATGCAACAGATAGAGCACTTATAAAATTCATAGGTGAACAAAAATTCAATAAACTTTCTGAAAGAAAAGACATAAAAGTTGTTGCTTCTCAAGGTTTTAATTCAACAAATAAATTTAGTCAATCAGAAATTGAAGGAACTGGAAAAACATTTTATAAAGGTGCTCCTGAAAGACTTGTTTCAATTGCAACAAAATATATTGATAAAGATGGCAATATAAAAGAACTCAATAAAGATATATTAAACTCAAAAATTGATTCATTAGCCGTAAAAGCTATGAGAGTTCTTGCCTTTGGATATTCAGAAAAATCGCTTGTTGAAAATAGTATAAATGATGATATAGTTATTATAGGACTTGTAGGTATAAGAGATGATGTAAGAGCTGAGGCTAGAGAAGCTATTGAAGATGTACAACAAGCAGGTATACAAGTTGTTATGATTACTGGTGATAGACTTGAAACAGCTGTTGCAATAGCAAAAGATGCTGGACTTATAAAATCTGATACTGATAAAGCAATTACATCATCACAACTTAATGAAATGAGTGATGAAGATGTAAAAGCAATAATACCAAATATAAAAGTTATTGCACGTGCACTTCCAACAGATAAATCAAGAATGGTAAGACTTTGTCAAGAAATGAATTTAGTTGTTGGTATGACTGGAGATGGTGTAAATGATTCCCCAGCATTAAAACGTGCTGATGTTGGTTTTGCTATGGGAAGTGGTACAGAAGCAGCAAAAGAAGCTGGTAAAATTGTTATATTAGATGATAATTTCAAATCAATAAAAGATGCTATTTGGTATGGTAGAACAATATATCATAACATACTTAAATTTTGTAAATTTCAACTTGTTATAAATGTTGCTGCTGTTGTTGTTAGTGCATTTGCTCCTTTTTTTGGAATCGAAGAACCTCTTAAAGTAACACATTTATTATTTGTAAATCTTGTTATGGACGGACTTGGTGCAATTATGTTAGGTAATGAACCAGCACTTGAAAAATATATGCACGAAAAACCACGAAGAAAAGATGAAAATATAGTAAGTAAAAAAATGATGTTGCAAATAGTAACAATGGGTATATGGCTCACAATATTAAGCTTTTTATATTTAAAACTAGATATATTTAAAAATATATTTGCAAATGAAGAACAACATTTAACATCTTATTTTGTCCTCTTTATAGTAAGTGCTTTATTTAATGGATTTAATGTAAGAAATGAAGGATATGGAATTTTTAAAGGACTTAATGAAAATACAGGATTTTTAAAAGTATTCTTTGGTATAATTTTAATACAAGCATTAATTGTAAACTCTGGACTTCTCCCTTTTGGAATATTTTCTTTAATTGGTAATATGTTTAGCTGTGTACCTTTTGGAATACAAGGTTGGTTAATTGTAATAGCTCTTTCATTTACAATGATACCAATAGATATTATAAGAAAAATGATTACTGGTTCTGCTAAAGAACAATAAAAAAATTAGGTATGTATAAACAAAATAATACATACCTATTATTTTTAAGGAGTTTATTTATGATAGTATTTAATTCTGATTTAGATAATACACTTATATATTCATATAAAAGAGATATAGGTAAAAACAAAAAATGTGTTGAGATATATGAAAATAGGGAAATATCATATATGACTGATAATTCTATTAATATGCTTGAAAAAATAAGTAATATTATAACATTTATACCAACAACAACAAGAACAGAAGAACAATACAAAAGAATATTTTTTACAGACAAAGTAAAAATAAACTATGCTCTTGTATGTAATGGAGGTGTTCTTATCGAAAACGGTATAAGAAATGATATTTGGTATAAAGAAAGTCTTGATATTATAAGCTATTGTAAAAATGATTTAGATTATGCAAATAATTTATTAAATAAAGATAAATATAGAAATTTTGATTTAAAAAATATAGACAATTTATTTTTATTTACAAAAAGTTCAAACCCTATAAAAACTATTGAATATATAAATAAAAATTTAAAAACTAAAAATTTAAATATATTTAATAATGGTAACAAAATATATGCTTTACCTAAAAAACTTAACAAAGGTAATGCTATAATAAGATTAAAAAATAAATTAAAATCTAATTATATAATATCTGCTGGAGATAGTATATTCGATATACCTATGGTTTTAAAATCTGATAAAGGATTTTTACATAATAACTTAAAAAATGAATTTAGCAATATTGATAATAATATAATATTTTTTGACAATAAAAAAATCTTTTCTGAAAATATATTATATTATATATATGATTTAATAATAAAAAATGACTGAATTAAATTCAGTCATTTTTATTTCTAAATTATTTATTGTCTTCTTTTGGAATTTTGAAAGCTTCTTGTGAAGTTGTTTTCTCTGCTCCTGAAAGAATATTATTAAATAAACTATAATATGCAGATGCTGACCAACTAAAATTAGTTGTATGTAAACCTTGTCCTGTTACTGGATTATAATTTTCTCTTATAGGACCATCTTTCATAAGACCTTCAGCATTTTTAAATAACTTTTCAGTCATTTCTCTAGCTTCTTTTGAATATCCATAATTTTGGAGAGCTTCCACACCATAAAAAGCTTGATCTAACCAAACAGGTCCTCTCCAATACTTAGCAGCTGCAAATTTTGGATTATCTTTTGAAGCTGTTGGGAATGGTACTAAAAGATTTATTTTATCTGAATCTAAAATATTTTTAACTACTGCATCAGCTTTTTCATATGGAGCCATTTTTGCCCAAAGAGGTATCCAACCTTCAGCACCTTTTCCTCTATTTACAAGAAGTTTTTTCTCACTTCCTGTTTCATTAGTTTGTAAATCGTAATAAAAACCTGTTACTTCATCAAACATTTTTGTATTAACATAGTTTCTTACAAATTCTGCATCTTTTTCATATTTTATTACATCTTCTTCATAACCTAATATTTCTGCAATTGATTTCAAGAAACCTTTTTCAGCATATAAATAAGCATTTAAATCAACAGATTCTTGATTTATAGAGTAACCTACAACTTCGCCTTTATCATTTTTATTTTCAAAAACTAATACACCTTTATCATCTGTACCTTCGCCATCTTTATCAAATCTCGGTGCATTATCCATACCACTTTCCCAAGCAGCAGCTTCAATTATTGCCTCATCATCTATTAATGGTTTTCCACTTTCATCTTTTAAAATATTTCCTTCTTCATCATATTTATAATGTGCAGTATGAACCATTCCACCATATTCAGCTATACCATTTTTATCAACATCTCTATTTGTATACCACCAATTATGATAAGCAACAAGTTTAGGATACATTTCTTTTAAGAATTCAATATCTTTCGTTTCTTTATAGACATTATATACAGCCCAAGCAGCAAGAGCAGGTTTTGAATTTCTTTCATTCCAATTTCCACCTTCTCCACCTCTTGAATTATCTACATTATAAAATACAGCATCAATTATTGCTCCTGCATCTTGTGGTCTCACATAATCATTAGGTTGTATTTGATAATCAAATAAAGCTCTTATATTATCTTTTGCAAGTTCACCATTAAAATGAGCAACTCCTACAGCTTGTTTCCAAGAGTCCCAAGCCCAGAGTCCTATAAACCATTTATAAGACATTGAAGGAACTACTCCATCATGTCTCATAGCACCTGCTGCACTTCTCCAATTTGTCATTAAAGTTTCAATAGCCTTAACAGCAACATTTTTATACTCTTTTGACATTGAAGATTTAGAAATAAATGTTTTATCTAAATATCCTTGCCAACGTTCTGTATTTTTATTAAAATGATGATTTGCATATTTTAACATATCATTTATTTTATATTGTTCTTCTTTAGCTTCTTTATCTGTAAATGTATATGTTTGAGTTGATAATAATGTATGTGTCTTTTTAGGTTCTATCTGAATATTATTTTTAAGTTTTGTTTCATATGTATTTCCTTCAACTTTTGTTTCAACCTTATTAGCAAATCTAATTTCAAATTTTGTTTCATTTGTTGTCATATAATTCCAAACAGAGCGAGTTTCATCAAAATTTACTTTTACTCCTGTTTCAGTTGCTTCAAGACTTGTACCCATTGGCATTGCCTTTGTCCCATAAGTTGTGAAAATATCACCAACCCATTTAATACTTAAATTTAAAGGCTCTGATGTTTTATTTTTTATATCTGTTTTTATAAGTGCTGTTCTATTACTAGCAAAAATAAGTTCAAGAGTTAAATCAAAATCACTCATTTCATATTTTTGAACAAGTTTTCCTGGATAATAAACACCTTCATATTTTGCATTTTTTAAGTCATATACTTTACCATCTGTATCTGAAATAACTATTTGTGATATTGAATCTGAAAGATTTACAGGATATTCTTCAGCAATTATAACAGGACCTGCAAAACCTCCAACTAAATTATCTGCACCACTTTCGGCAAGATAATATCCATGCCAAGCTCCCATATCAGAAAAATTATTATATTTATTAGTACTATATGTACCATATATAACTTCATCTGGATTAGCAAAAACATTAAGTACATTTCCATAATTTTCAATACTATCTTTTGGTGCTGCAATTAATGTTGAAACAGATGACGTTAAAATCATAGAAGTTACTATCGTTGCTGATAGCAATCTCTTTAAAAAATTATACTTCATAATTTATACCTCCAATTTATTTATATAATATCATTTAAAAAATATTATTATTAGGAATAATTCCTATAACATATTACCAAATTTATACTATTTATTCAATAATTATTTAATTTATTATAAAATATATTTCTAAAAATACAATTTTATAATATTAAAAAAAGTGATATAATATAAATATAATTAGTAGATAATAATTAATTATGTAATAAATAATATACTATTTAAGAAAGGAATAAAAAAAATATATATAATAATAATAAATATTATAATATTTAAAGAAAATTTTCTAAAACTAATATAAATATAATTTAGTATAAATTAGAAATCTACTAAAAATTAAAACATAGTAAAGAGGTTTTATTTATGATAATAAAGAATTTACAAATATATAATGAAAATAAAAAATTTATAAATGGAGACATAGTTATTGGTGATAATAAAATTAAAAATATTAATGAAGCTGAAAAATATTCTGATATAATAATTGATGGTGAAGAATGTTATGCTATACCTGGACTTATCGATATTCATTTTCACGGTTGTATGGGTTATGACTTTTGCGATGGAGAAGAAAAAGCTATTGAAGAAATAGCAAAATATGAAGCTTCTATCGGAGTTACTTCAATCTGCCCTGCAACAATGACAATAGAAACAAATGAGCTTGCAAAAGTAATGGATATAGCTGGAAAATACAAAAATAAAATTGGTTCAAGACTTGTTGGTATAAATATGGAAGGTCCTTTTATTAATAGCGAAAAAAAAGGGGCTCAAGATGAAAAATATATAAGAAATTGTAGTATTGATATGTATAAAGATTTTCAAAAACGTAGTAATGGTCTTATAAAAATTGTTGATATTGCTCCTGAAACAAATGATGCCTTTGATTTTATTAATTCTTTAAAAAATGACGTATCTATTTCATTAGCTCATACTTGTGCTGATTATGAAACAGCAAAATTAGCTTTTGATAAAGGTGCTAAACATGTTACTCATCTTTATAATGCAATGCCTCCATTTTCTCATAGAGAACCTGGAGTTGTTGGAGCTGCATTTGATAGTAAACATGCTTTTGTAGAACTTATATGTGACAATGTTCATATTCACCCTGCTATGGTAAGAGCTACATTTAGTATGTTCACAGATGATAGAATTATTTTTATAAGTGATAGTATGAGAGCAACAGGTTTAGAAGATGGTTCTTATACACTTGGCGGACAAGATGTTACTGTTAAAGGTAATAAAGCAACATTAACTGGTTCTTCAACAATAGCAGGTTCTGTAACAAATTTAATGAATTGTTTAAAAACAGCAGTAAATAAAATGAATATTCCTCTTGAAAGTGCTATTGCATGTGCTACACAAAATCCAGCAAAAGCAATAGGAATATATGACAAATATGGAAGTATCACAGAAGGAAAAATAGCTGATATTGTACTTTTAAATAAAGATTTATCAATAAAGGCTGTATATATAAATGGTAAAAAAATATAATATAATTAAAAGAGAGTTTTTAAACTCTCTTTTTTATTTTTAAACTGTTGGTGTCTCTATTTCTGGTTCAACTATTGAAGATTTTACACCACAATTTGTACATATATCATCAGAAGAAGCATCATTACAGTTAACAAAAGTTTCTCCAACTGTTGCGACTGCTCCAAATTCAACTGGTACAGCAACACATATATCTTGTGATATAGTAAATGAACAAGCTCCATTTTTTATTCCTTCACAAGGTACTTTTCCAGGTGTTACAACAGCATTACCACAACATTTAGTTATTGTTGTACCAGCTTTTGCAAAAGGTGTTACTGTTACAGGAACACATATTGAAGCTGATTGATAACCGATAGCTGGACAAGTTTGGTCTATTTCTTTTACTTCATTTTCCATTATTATATTAACTTCCTTTCATTATTGTTTATATTTTAATATATGACTTTTATATTAAATTATGTTAATAATATCAATAAAATTTTTATTGCATATTATATATAAAAATATAAAGGAGAAAATTATGAAAAATATAAATATTAAAGATAAATTTCTTATATTATTTATGATAATTTTATTTTCATATAATAT
>X157_Grey_Heron__coassemble_1213_pt1 | contig 24597 bp, 14 predicted proteins | sample X157_Grey_Heron__metabat2_low_PE_010 | metagenome-assembled genome bin X157_Grey_Heron | reverse complement strand
ATTTTATAATATCTAAATGATATATTAAATAGAAAATAATTAATAATTTTATTATAAAAATTTTTCTATATAAAAATGGAGGATTAACAAATGAAAAAAACTATATTATCATTACTATTAGTTAATTTATTATCATTTATGACTATTGGTTGTGTCGATACAAATAAAGACAATAAAAATAATATTGAATATCAAAGTGAGTTGTCCAAAGAAATTGATAATAAAATTGTAGTTGAAACTTCAATTGTAGAAAAATCTAATATTGAAAAAATATATAAATATTCTGGTACAATTTTTCCTTCAGAAATAGCTTATGCAATTACAACTATGCCCGGAAAAGTTTTAAATGTAAATTATGATATAGGCGATAAAGTTAATAAAGATACTATTCTTTTTGAAATGGATACAACAGATATTTATAATAATATAAATGTTCTTGAAGCCTCTCTAGCTTCTATAGAAGCACAGATACAATCAGCTCAAACTGCTATTAATATGGTAAATGGTGCAACTATGCAAGCACAGATACATTCAGCTAAATCGGCAATGGAAAATGCAGAATTAAATTACAATAATACTAAATCAAATTATGATAATACTAAAATACTTTATGAAAAAGGAATTATTTCAAAAACAGATTTTGATAAAATAGAATTTGCGTATAAAAATGCAGAGTTACAATATAATCAAGCAAAAGAAAATTTTAATATAATTTCAGTAAAAATACCTGAAGAAAATCTTATAAAAGCTCAAGATGCTTATAATGTTGCTATATCATCAAAAGCTTCAATAGAGGCACAAATACAATCAGCTCAAAAAAGTTTAGAAGATGCTAAAATAAAAAGTCCTATTGATGGTATAATATCAGAATGTAATGTTATGACAGGTTCTATTATTTCTCAATCTCAACCTCAATTTACTATAATTAATACAAATAACGTAAATTTAAATGTAAATGTTTCAGAAAATATAATAAATTCAATAAAAATTGGAGATAAAGTAAAAGTATATGTAAATTCTATACTAGATTCAAATATCACAGGTATTGTTAAAATGGTTAGTCCAGCTGCAAATTCAACAGGTACATATACTATTGAAATTGAAATAAATAATAAAGATGGAAGACTAAAGTCTGGTATGTTTGGGGAAGTGGAATTTATAAATGAAAAAAGTAAAAATTCTTTTGTTGTTCTTCGTGATGTCGTTATATCAGAGAATAATGAAAATTATTTATATATAATAGAAAATAATATAGCTAAAAAAATTTTTGTTGAAACAGGAATTGATACTGGAGAAGAAATTGAAATTACAAAAGGATTAGAAAATGGTATGCAAGTAGTTATAAAAGGACAAACATATTTAGAAGATGGTTTAGAAGTTAGAATACTAAATCCTTTAGAAAATCAAGAGGAGGAATAAAAATTTATGTTCTCAAAAATATGTATTAATCGTCCAGTTACTACAATAATGTCAACACTTATAATTTTTATTTCAGGTTTATTTGGACTTTTAGGATTAAAGTTAGAACTTATGCCATCTATGGAAATACCTGTTATTATTGTAAATACAACATATTTTGGAGCTGGTCCTTCTGAAATAGAAAAGCTTATAACAGAACCTTTGGAAAATATTCTTGGTACTGTAAGTAATGTAAAAAGATTATCATCAACATCATCTTCAAATTCTTCTATGATAATAGTTGAATTTGAAGATGGAACAGATATAGATATGGCTTCAATTGATATGAGAGAAAAAATTGATATTATAAAGGATTCTTTACCAGAAGATACTAATGAACCTAGTATAATAAAAATGGATACTGAAATGATGTCAGCAATTATGATTGGAATATCATCTGATAAATATGATTTGATACAATTAAATAAATTTGTTGAAAATAATATGACAAATCGTTTAAAAAAAATAGAAGGTATAGCTTCTGTATCAGTTACAGGAGGTATTGAAAATGAAATAGAAATTAAATTAATACCAGAGAAAATGCAAGGTTATGGTTTATCAGAATCTAATATTATACAGTTACTTTCAAGCGAAAATATCAATTATCCAGTTGGTACTATTGAACAAGGTACAACTAATATACAAATCAAAACTATAGGAGAGTTTAATTCTATTAATGATATAAAAAATTTACCAATAATAACTCCTAATGGTGGAATAATTAATATAAGTGATATTGCTGAAGTTAATCAAATTAATAAAGATATGACTTCTCTTGCTTTGATAAATGGAGAACCTAGTATAATTATTATTATACAAAAAGAATCGTTAGCTAATATAGTTGATATATCAAAAAAAATTGAAAAAGAAATACAAAAAATTCAATCAAATAATGATAAAGTATTAATAACAATGCTTAGTGATACATCTAGTTATATAACATCATCAATAAATAATATAATTTTTACTTCTTTTCAAGCTGCTATAATGGCTATAATTGTTTTATTTATATTTTTAAGAAATTTTAGAACATCTATTATAATTGGTATATCAATCCCTACTTCAATATTTGCAACATTTGGACTTATGTATATCTGTAATATAAGTATGAATATAATTTCTATGGGTGGTATTGCAATAGGAATAGGTATGCTTGTGGATAATTCTGTTGTAGTTTTAGAAAATATATTTAAACATTGGAAAAATGGAGAAGACAGTAAAAAAGCTGCTTTAGTAGGAGCTTCAGAAGTCAGTATGGCAATAACTGCTTCAACTTTAACTACTGTTGCTGTTTTTTTACCACTTATATTTGTAAAAGGAACAGTAGGACAAATATTTAAAGATTTATCATTAACAATAACATTTTCATTATTTACATCATTAATTATAGCTTTAACATTTATTCCTATGGCTTGTTCAAAAATATTAAAGCGTAAAAAAACAGATATAAACAAAAGAAATATTTTTCTTATGCTTTATAATTTATGGGGAAATATTATAAATTTTTTTGATTTAATATATAAAAAAATTCTTTTTTATATTCTTAAGATAAGAATAATAATAATATTTTTATTTATGATAGCATTTATATTTACTGTTTCATTAATTCCAAATATAGGAATAGATTTTATGCCTAATATGGATCAAGGAGTTGCCAATATTGAAATAGAATTACCAAAAGGAACAAAAATTGAAGAAACAGAAAATGTAATATATAATGTTTTGGATAAAATTGATAGCATTAAAGAAATAAAAACAACTTATGTAACTGTTGGTGGAGGTATTACAAATAATAGTACTGATAATGCAAATATTACAATAAATATGATATCTTCTGATAAAAGAAATCGTTCAACAGATGAAATAGTTTATGATATAAAACAAAGATTAAATAATATAGCTGGTTGTAAAATTAGTGTTTCATCTTCAAATTCTGCAATGGGGAATTTTGGTGGTAATGATATTTCAATAATGATAAAAGGAGACGATAATAATAATTTAAAATTAATAGTAAATGAATTAATTAATATAATATCAAAAGTAGATGGTATAATTGATATTAAAAGTTCTTCAGAAGAATCAGTATCTGAAGCTAGTATTATTGTAAATAGAGATAAAGCTTCATTATATGGAATTACATCAACACAAATATCAAATACAATAAATACTGCTATTTCTGGTACAGTAGTAACAAAATATAAAATTAATGGTACCGAAATAGATATAAGAATTAGACATAATAAAGATGATGTTAGACATATTAATGATATAAAAAATATAAAAATAATATCACCTAAAGGAGCAATATTACCTTTATCTGAAATTGCTGATATAAAAATAAATGAAAGTTTAGTCTCAATAACTAGAGATAATCAACAAAAATATATATCAATAACAGCAAATATAAAAGATAGAGCAATAAATGAAGTTCAATCAGATTTAAAAAATTTATTAGATAATTATCAATTTCCAGATGGATATTTTTATCAATTTTCAGGTACTATGGAATCTATGATTGAATCATATGTTAGTCTTATAATCGTTTTTATTATATCTGTATTATTAGTTTATATGATAATGGCATCACAATTTGAATCTTTAATATATCCTTTTATTGTTTTATTTTCAATTCCTTTAGCTATAACTGGAGGTATATTAGGATTATTTATAAATAATAATACAATAACTATTACTGCTTTTATGGGTTTTATAATGCTTTCTGGTATGGTTGTTAATAATGCTATTGTACTTGTAGATTATACAAATCAAATATTAAGAATAAAAAATTGTACTGTTAATGAAGCACTTATGGAAGCAGGGCCTAATCGATTAAGACCTATATTAATGACAACATTGACAACAATACTAGGACTTATACCAATGGCTATTGGTAAAGGTGAAGGTATGGAAATGCAACAACCTCTTGCAATTACAGTAATATTTGGTTTGGGTATATCAACAATAGTTACTCTTGTATTTATACCTGTACTATATTCAATAATATCAAGTTTTAAGTATAATATATTAAAGTTATTGAAAAAATAACTTTAAAAAAAAGATATAACTACTATAATAGTAAGTTATATCTTTTTTTATTATTTTTTATTTTAATATATTATTGATTGATTTTACGCATTTTTCAATGGATAAATCTATTTCCTTTCTGCTTATATTAAGAGGAGGATTAAAGTATAAAACATTACCTAATGGTCTTAACAATAAGCCATTTTTTAAAGCTTCTTTATATATTTGATAACCTATTCTTAAATTTTTTTCAAAATCAATTTTATTATTTTTATCTTTAACAATTTCTATAGCATTAATAAGCCCAATACTTCTTATTTCTCCTACATTTTTATTTTTTAAAAGTATATCATTTAAATTATTTTTTAGATAAATAGCATTTTTATTAGCATTTTCAATAATATTATCCTCTTTCAATATATCTTGTACAGCAATAGCAGCAGTACAAGCTAATGGATTACCGCTATAAGTATGACTATGTAAAAATGCTTTTCCACTTAAATATTCGTCATAAAATACATCATAAATTTTGTTATTAGTTATAGTAAGTGCCATAGGTAAATATCCACCTGTTAAACCTTTTGAAAGACAAATAATATCTGGAACGATATTACAATAATCAATAGCAAACATTTTTCCAGTTCTACCAAAACCTGTTGCTATTTCATCTAATATTAATAAAACATTATATTTATCACAAATTTCTCTTAATTTTTTTATATATAAAGGTGGATATATTTTCATACCTGCACTACCTTGTAATAGAGGTTCTATAATTATAGCTGCCGTTTCATCAGCATATGATTCAAAAGATTTTTCTGTTTTTTCAAAACATTCACATTGACAATTTTCTCTGTTCTTTTCATATTTACATCTATAACAATCTGGTGCTTCTATATCTATAACATCTATTAATATAGGTTTATAAATTTTTTTATATAAATCAATATTTCCAACTGATAAAGCTCCAATCGTTTCTCCGTGATAACCATCTTTAAAACACATAAATTTTTTCTTTTTTGTTTTTCCTATTTGATATTGATATTGGTAAGATAATTTTAAAGCACATTCAATAGAACTTGAACCATTATCAGAAAATATAAATTTTGTTAATTCATTAGGTAAAATTGAACTTAATTTTTCACATAATGTGATAGCTGGTTTATGAGAAAAATTCGCAAAAATAACATGTTCTAATTTATCAATTTGTTTTTTTATAGCTTCATTTATTTTAGGATTACAATGACCTAATAAATTACACCACCAAGAGCTTATTATATCTATATATTTATTTCCATAATTATCATAAATATATATTCCTTTTGCTTTTTCGATAATAATTGGTGGCAACTCTTCATAATCTTTCATTTGTGAACAGGGATGCCATATATATTTTAAATCTTTTTCTTGTAAATTCATAAGTAACCTCACATAAACTTATTTAATATTTTTATATTTTTTTCATTCTTCTTAACAATAGCAGTTATTGGTATATTTGTTATATCTTTTATTAACTTTATATTATCATCACATATAATATTATTTTTATAATTATTAAATATAATTCCTTTTATATTTATATTATGTAGTTTAATATAATTAATCGTTAATAGTGTTGAATTAATTGTTCCAACATTTGAATCAGTTACTAATATAACTTCTAAATCTAATATTTTAATTATATCCTCTAAAAATAAGTTATTATTATTATCATATATAATAGGACATATAATACCACCACAACCTTCTACTATTAAATATTCATATTTACTTTTTAAATAATTAAAATCTTTTAAAATTTTGTTTTTATTAATAGATTTATTTTCAATTTTAGAAGCTAGATGTGGAGATACAGCCTCTTTGAAGCTATATGAAAACATATCATATATATTTTGTTCAATGTTTGAAAAATTTTTTATATATCCAACATCACTATTTGAAATTTTTTTTGCACCACTCATAATTGGTTTATAATATCCAACATTAATTTTTTCATTTAATTTTTTTACTAATAACCCTGAAATATATGTTTTACCAATATCAGTTGAAGTGCCAACTATAAAAATTCCTTTATTCATATTTATTTAAACCTACCTTGTATCCTAAACTTTCAACCATTTTAATATCAAAATCAATAGTTGTTCCCAATGTAGTAAGCATATCACCTGATATACAAGCATTAGCACCTGATATAAAACAATCTTTTCCTTTATCTTCTAAAAGTATTCTTCCACCTGCTAGTCTAATATAAGAATCTGGATTTATAAACCTAAATATTGCTATAAATCTTTTTATTTCATCATTAGAAATCTTTTTGTTGTTTTCATAAGGTGTACCTTCTATTGCATTTAATATATTTATTGGTATAGATTTTATATTTAATTCTCTTAAGGTAAATGCCATATCTATTCTGTCAAAATTACTTTCACCTAATCCTAATATTATTCCACTACAAACACTAAAACCAAGTTCAATTGCTTCTTGAATTAAATTTAATTTATCATCAAATGTATGAGTTGTACATACATTTCTAAAATACTCACGTGAAGTTTCTATATTATTATGTATTCTGTCTATACCTGCTTTTTTTAATTTCAATAGTTGATTTTTATTTAATAATCCTAGTGAAACACAAGTCTTTAAATTGGTTTTCGATTTTACCTTTTTCATAGCTGAACATATTGTATCTAATTCATAATTTGTTGGTCTCTTTCCAGATATAACAGGAGAATATCTTAAAATACCTTTTTTATAGTTATATTCAGCATCTTCTATTATTTTTTCTTCTGATATTATTGAATAATTTTCTATTTTTGTATTATAAAATGAAGATTGAGCACAAAATTTACAATCTTCAGAACAATTACCACTTTTAGCATTTATTATTGTGCAGATATCAAATAAATTTCCCATAAAATGCTCTCTTATTTTATTAGCATAATAACATAGTTCTGATAAATCTGAATTTAATAATTTAATAGCATCTTCTCTTGTTATTTTATATTCATTGATAATATTATCAGTTAAATTTTTTATATTCATATTTTAAATAATCTCCTATAAAATAAATTTTTTTAAATTTTTCCCTATTAAAGAACTTAAAAAACATAGTAATATATCACCAGGAACGGCTAAAACAAATCCATAAATTAGAATAGTTGAAATTGTAATATCTAAATTTAATACGAATTTACTGATTAAATAGTAATAAACTAAACCAAATATATAAACTATTGTTAATCCAACTAATGAGGCAAATAATAATACTTTAAAAGAATAACAATTTTTATTTTCTAAAATATATCCTGTAAAAAAAGCTCCAACAATAAAACCTATTAGATATCCAAATGTTGGTTTAAATATGTAAGAAAAACCTCCAACACCTCCAGCAAAAACTGGAAAACCAAGTACGCCCATTATTACATATATTAAAACACTAAATCCTCCTAATTTTGAACCTAAAAATATACCAGCTAATGTTGTAAATAAAAATTGTAATGTAAATGGGACATATGGTACTGGTATTTTTATAAAAGCACCTATTGTAATTAAACAAATAAATACAGAGCATTTACATAGATTTCTTGTATTTAATAAATTCATTATATCACCTTTTTATATAAATGTTAACTATTAACTAGTATATATATTGACATTTAATTTGTCAATATTATTTTATATTTTTAATCTATATTTTAATTAAAATATGTTACAAAATAATACAAAGTATAGTATAATATATCAAATATGAAAAATTATATTTAAATTTAATCAAAAGTAGTGATTTTAACTTTTAGAGGTGAATTATGAAAAAAAAAGAAGGAATGCAAAATTTATTTAACTACATAAAAGCAATATCTAAAGAAACTTCTAAATATATCAGTAATATCAAAAATGAATCATATTATTTATTTTTAAAAGATATTCCACAAAATGAAAATGTTTTTTCAAAATATATGTATTCAAAAAATGATAACTGTTTAGAAAATGATGATAACTATTCTGTTATATTAAAAATCGAAAAGCCTGTTAATAAAAACAAATTTCCAGAGATTCCTCCAAAATTAATAGATTGGATTGATATAGATAATAATAACTTAGATAAATATGTAAATTTGAAAAATAAAATTAATATAATAGATAATAATAATAAGGTAGAAATTAATTTTTTAGATGATGATGAGAGAGTTTTAATCTATGAACAATGGAATGAAAAATATTTATCTTGGAAAAAAAATTATAAAAATTTTTTGAAAACAAATGATTTATTTTATAAATTACATTCCTTATATACAGAATTACAAAGAGATTCTGAAAAATTTGAAATTATTCTTGGACAGGGAATTTTAAAGGTAAAAAATAAAAATATATTTTATCCAATAATTACGAAAAAATTATCATTAAGTTATGATTTAGAGTATAATTCAATGGTTATTAGTATGATAGACTCTAATATTGAAATAAATAATTCTATAGTACAACAATTAGATATTATTAATAAAGATTTTATTAAAGAATTACAACAAGAAATTGAAACAGAAGATTATGATTTGTTTGATAATAAGAAAATAGTACCATTTCTTAAGAAATTTGCTAATAGTATTAGTATAGATACCATATTTAAAGATGGTATTGATAATGAATATTTTTCTGATGATATTATTTTATATAATGAGCCTATAATTTTATTTAGAGAAAAAAATATTGGGATTATTAAATTTATAGATGATATAATTGAAGATATCGAAGAAAATAATAATATAAATAATATATTTAAAAATTTAGTTGGTAATAATGTTAAAAAAATAGAAAAAGATAATGAATTAAAAAGTTTTAGTGATAGTATAGCTGAAGTATATGGTGAGGATAAAAATATACTTCTATCAAAACCAGCTAATAGAGAGCAATTAGAAATAGCTAAAAAAATAGAACTTTATGATACAGTATTAGTACAAGGTCCACCTGGTACTGGAAAAACTCATACTATAGCAAATTTAATAGGACATTTTTTGTCACAAGGAAAAAGTGTTTTGGTTACTAGTTATACTAAAAAAGCTTTATTAGTTTTGAAAGAAAAGGTAGCTGAAGAATTACAAAAACTTTGTGTTTCTTTATTAAATGATAATAATGATGAAATGGAAAAAACTATTAACAATATTATAGATTATACTGCTTCTGTTACTTTATCTGAACTTAAAAATAATATAAATATTTTAAAAGATGAAAGAGATAATACAATAAAAGAATTAGCTTATAAGAGAGAAAAAATATTTGCTCTGAAAAACAAAGAATATGAAACTATAATTATAGGTGGAAATGGATATAGCATTAAAGAAATAGCCGAATTTGTAAAGAATAATGAAAAATTATTAGAATATATTCCTGGGGAGATAGATTTTAAAAAAGAATTTCCTTTAAATATTAGTGAATTTAAATTTTTATGTTCTGTAAATACTGAAATATCTAAGCAAGATGAAGTAGAGATGAAAAATTTAATTTCTACTGATATTTTAATGAATATAGAAACATTTAAAAATTTAGTTAATAGAAAACAAGAATTGATTTCTGATATTAATAAGAAACATAAATTATATTTTAGAAAAATTAATATGACTATAGAAGAAAAAATTATCAAAGTTAATAATTCTGAATTATTTAGTAAATTTGATTTATTTATCAGCAATAAAATAAAAAATATTATTTCAAATAATAAAAATAATTTGTTATCTTGGAATATCAATGCAATTATAGATGGAAAAAATGGAGGAGGGTTTAAAGAAAATTGGATTCAGTTAATAAATTCTATAGAAGATACTTTTGATTATTCTAGTAAGGTCTCAATTAATCTTTTAGGTTATGAATCAAACTTACCTGATGATATTATAAATATTGAAAATGTTAATTTATTAAAAGAAATTTTTAATTATGTTAAATCTGGAAAGAAAATAAATAATTTTAGTTTGATTTTTAAACCTGAATGGAAAAAATTATTAACAAAATTTAGGGAATTTGGTCAAAATTTTGATAATATAGAATATTTTGAAAATACTATTGCTTTTATGGAATTATATATTAAAAGAAAAAATTTAAAAAAATTATATGTAGAATTAATTGAGAAAAATGAAGGGGATTTATTTTCAAAATTTGGTAATAAACCAGAACAAAATTTAAAATATATAATAGAAGATATTTCATTTTATATAAATTGGTATGATAATTATTATTTAAATGTAGAATCTTTATTAGGCGAAATGTGTTTTAATTGGGATTTTATTGATAAAGATTTTTCTTCAATAGATTCTGAAGTCAAAACTAAATTTTACTTTTTATATAATGATTTAAATCATATATTAGATTTAGCTGAAATTGTATATTGTGAGATTAAAAATATCAATAAAGAGTTTAATTTGTTTAAAGAAAAATTAATGAATTTTAATAATTTAAATTCTAAAATATATAATAATTTAATTGCTGCTATTGAAAATGAAAATATAGATTTATATATGGAAGTATTCAATGAATTAATTATTTTAAATGAAAAATATAAAAATTATTTGAAGAAAGAGAGATTATTAAATGTTTTGGAAAAAGTAGCACCTGATTTTGCAAATGAATTTCGATTGAAAAAAATAACTTATTTTAATGAGGATATATTTAAAGTTTGGAAGTGTAAACAATTTTCTTTATATTTAGATGAAATTATATCTGAACCTTTTGAAGATTTACAGAGAGATGTTGAAATTTTAAGTAATCGTTTAAGAATTCAAACTTCTAAAATGGCTGAATTGTTTGCTTGGTATTATTTAAAAGAAAAAATTGATGAAGATATATCTCAAAAACAAGCATTACAAGGATTTAAACAAACAATCAAAAAAATAGGAAAAGGAACAGGAAAAAATGCTAATAAATTGAAATTAGAGGCCAAAAAATTAATGTCAAAATGTCAAAGAGCAGTTCCAGTTTGGATAATGACTATATCAAAAGCTTTGGAAAGTCTAGATCCTAAAATTAATAAGTTTGATATTATAATTGTAGATGAAGCTAGTCAAGCTGATTTGAAAGCCTTACCTATAATTTATTTAGGAAAAAAAATTATAGTAGTGGGAGATGATGAACAAGTTAGTCCTACATCTATGGCAATTACTTCTGAAAAATTAGATAATTTGAAAAATATGTATATAAAAAATATAATACCGAATTATCATTTATATGATTTAGAAACTTCATTATATGATATAATGAGTCAGAATGCCCCTACTTTAATGCTTAAAGAACATTTTAGATGTCTTCCAGATATAATTAATTATAGTAATAAATTATCTTATAATTATAAAATAAAACCTTTAAGAGAATCTAATAGTATAAATATAAAACCAAGTATTATTTCTTATAGAGTTAACGGAAAAAGAAATTTAAATTCTAAAATAAATAAAGTAGAAGCAGAAAATATAGTTGCTCTTATACTTGCTTGTATAAATAGAAAAGAGTATGAAAATATGACATTTGGTGTAATTTCTTTAAAAGGTGATGAACAAGTAAAACTAATAAACAACCTATTATTTGAAAAAATTCCACTTAGTGAGATTAATAAAAGAAATATTTTATGTGGAACAGCTTCAAATTTTCAGGGTGATGAAAGAGATATCATTTTTATTTCTTTGGTTGATAGCAATCAAAATTCCGAAACTCCTCTAATGTTACAGAGCATAGAAAGAAGAAATTTAAAACAAAGATATAATGTAGCTTTTAGTAGAGCAAAAAATCAAATATGGATTGTTCATTCATTAGATATAAATAAAGATTTAAAACAAGGTGATATTAGAAGAGACTTATTAGAATATGCAGAAAATCCTAAATCATTTATTAATAAAAAAATAGAAATAGAGAAAAAATCAGATTCTTATTTTGAAACAGAAGTTGCAAATTATTTGTTTGAAAATGGTTATAATATAGTACAACAATGGGAAGTTGGTACATATAAAATAGATATAGTAGCTATTCATAATAATATGAAAATAGCTATTGAATGTGATGGGGAAACTTATCATTCTGGAGAAGAAAAAGTAAAAAAAGATATGGAAAGACAAGCTATATTAGAACGTATTGGATGGAAATTTATAAGGATAAGAGGAAGTGAATATTTCAGAAATCCTGAAACTACTATGATTAATGTTTGTAAAAAACTTGAAGAATATGGTATATTTAAATCTGATTTTAATAATGATAACAATACAAATATTATTTCTGATTTACAAAAAGATTTACAAAATGAATCTATTGATATATTAAATAATTGGACTTCATAACAATTTAAGTATTGTATATTTTTAGTTTTCTATATAGATAAAAAAGACCTTTGAAGGTCTTTTTTTTATTTAATCTTATATTTAATTGTAGAATTATAAAACCGATTACTTTACTTTTTTTATATACAAATAATGCCTATAATATAATATTTTATTACATACATATAATAAAATATTATATTATAGGACATTTAATGGACATTAATTTATTTGTTTTATATCTAAAATATTTTGAATTGTGTTACTTGCTATTTCATCTGCTTTATTTATAGCATGAGCATATATTTTAGCAGTAGTATTAGTTGAAGAATGTCCTAAACGTTTGCTAACAGTTGCTATATTAATACCATTTGCAATTAATAAAGATGCATTTGTATGTCTTAGACTATGTATATTAGCATATGGTAATTCGTTTTTATTTATAAATTTTTTAAACCAATTTGTTAATGTATCTGGATTTATTGGTTTTCCATTAGAAGTAGTAAAAATATATCCTCTATTATCAAAACTTTTACCATTTTTTAATATTTTTAAATTTTGTTCTTTTTTATGTTCAATAAGAAGTTTGAAAATATTATCAGAAACTTTTATTATTCTTTTTGAAGAATTATTTTTTGTTGTATCTTCAAAAACTCCTTTTTTAGGTAAATACAATATTTCTCTTTGTATATTTATTGTTTTGTCATCAAAATCTACATCACTCCATTTTAAACCTAAAATTTCTCCTCTACGCATTCCTGTATATATTAAAGTTGTAATTATTACTCTATATTGTAATTTTTCTTTTTTTAAATATTCCAATAATTTTATAATATCTGTATCTTCTAAATAACTACTTTCTTTAAATTCAATTCTTGGAGGTTTAACTCTTTGACAAGGATTATCATTTATAATTTGCCATTGAACAGCTGTTTGGAATATTGAGGAAAGTAATCTATGGTAATGTTGAATAGTTCTAGTTGATAATGGTTTTTTTTCATTTTTTTGAAATAACTCATTAATTTCTTTATTTAAAGCATTACTTATTTTTAATGCAGTTTCATATTTTAAATTATATTTTTTTAAAATATTATTTAATGTTATTAGTGTTATATTAGAACCAATACAAAATTCTTTTTTATTTTTATAGTTATCTAAAATTAATTTTATTAAATAATTAGAATCAATAACTTTATATTTAATATCATCAGAGCCTATTTTAACCAGTTTATTATAAAATTTTATAATATTTAATGGTTGAATTTTATTAATGTTTAAATTCCCAAATTCCTCATTAATTTTTTTTAATAATTCTTTATATCTTGAAACAGTTTTTGCTTTTAAATTTTTCTCTGCATATTCTGAAAGCCATTCTTGAACAAAATCATAAAATTTAATTGATAAATTATAAGTATTGTTGTTTTTACATTTCTCTTCAAAAAGTACTATTTGTCTTTGTAATTCTTTTTCTAATTGTTTTTGACTCATTTTATTTGGTGGTTTCCAAGTCATAGAATAAACAATTTGTTTATTATTATTATAGCCCGAAAAGACTCTTATACGATAACTCTCTCCTCTTTTTGTTATATTTGCCAATATAATCACTCCTAATAATTTATAAATTTATTATAATATAAAATATTTTTTATTCAATAATAAACTTTTATATAATATTGAGAAAAATATATTTTTATGTTATAATTCTTAAGAATAAATCAAACAAAAATTTAAAGGTGGTAGTATGAATTCAAATGAAATAGTTGAAATAAATAAACAAAAAAATTATATTAAAAAAATAAAGAAACATATAGATAATATAGAATTAAAAACAGGAAAAAAACAAAAATACTTTGTTTTTACAACTGGGTGTCAAATGAATGCTCACGAATCAGAAAAACTTTCGGGTATACTTGAAGAAATGGGTTATGTTGCAAGTGATAAAGAGGAAAATGCTGATTTTGTTATATATAATACTTGCTGTATAAGAGAAAATGCTGAAGACAAAATTTACGGAAGATTAGGTAGACTTAAACATTATAAAAATGAAAAAAATAAAAATATGAAAATAGCTTTATGTGGTTGTATGACACAACAAGATGTAGTTATTCAAAAATTACAACAATCTTATAAATATTTAGATATAGTTTTTGGTACTTTTAATATTCACAAATTACCAGAATTATTATACACAAGTTTAAAATCAGAAGAAACAAGTACTATTTTTGATATTTGGAAAGAACATAAAGAAATTGTTGAAGATATGCCAATATTAAGAGAATATAAATATAAAGCAAGTGTTAATATTATGTTTGGGTGTAATAATTATTGTACTTATTGTATAGTACCTTATGTTAGAGGAAGAGAAAGAAGTCGTAATTATAAAGATATAATTTTTGAAATAGAGAATCTTGTTTCTGATGGTGTTAAAGAAATTACATTACTTGGTCAAAATGTTAATTCCTATGGCAAAAATTTAGAAAATCCAATAACTTTTGCACAATTGTTAAATAAAATTAATAATATAAAAGGATTAGAAAGAATAAGATTTATGACTTCTCATCCGAAGGATTTATCAGATGAATTAATCGAAACAATAAAAAATTGTAATAAAGTTTGTAAATATATACATTTACCAATACAATCTGGTAGCACAAAAATTTTAAAAAAAATGAATAGAGGTTATACAAAAGAAAATTATATTGAATTAATCAATAAAATTAAGGACTCTATACCTAATATAATGATAAGTACAGATATTATAGTAGGATTTCCTGGAGAAACAGAAGAAGATTTTCAAGACACTTTAGATATTATTAAAAAAGTAAAATTTAGTAATGCTTTTACATTTATATATTCAAAAAGAACAGGTACTCCTGCTGCTACAATGACTGAACAAATACCAGAAAATATTATTAAAGATAGATTTGATAGATTATTAAATGTATTAAATCCAATTATAAATGAAATAAATAATAAACAAGTGGGAAAAATATATGATATATTAGTAGAAGATATAAGTAAACAAGATGAAAATATTTTAACTGGACGTGCTGATAATAATAGTATTGTTCATTTTAAAGGTAAAAAAGAACTTATAGGAAATATTGTAAAAGTAAGAATAGTTGATAATAAAACATTTTATTTAATAGGAGAAAGGATTTAAAAATATGACAAAAGTTTATGATTTAGCAAGAGAATTAGGAAATGAATTATTAAAAACACCACAAGTCGAAAAACTTCTTGAAGCAAAAAAAGAATTTGATAAAAACGAAGAAGCTGTTAGACTTCTTAAAGAATATACAGAAATGCAACAAGAAATGAATATGAAAATGGCATCTGGACATTTAAGTATAGATGAAGAAGAAGAGACTAAAAAAATATTAACAGAAAAAAGTAAAATTATACAAAAAAATGAAGCAGCAATAAATCTTTTTAATGCTGAAAATGAATATAATAATTTTATTAATTCAGTTTTTTCAATTATACAATCCACTATGTCTGGACAAGATAATGTAAATAATTGTAGTTCTGGTTGTTGTAGTGGTTGTAGTGGTAGTTGTCACTAATTTTATCAAAAAATTTTAAGTATTTTTGATACCCCAAAATATATATTTTGGGGTATTGATATTATATAGAAGTTATAAATAAAGGAGGATTATAAATAAATTATGGCAAAATTAACTCCTATGATGGAGCAATACTTTGAAATAAAAAACAAATATAAATACTGTTTGTTATTTTTTAGATTAGGTGATTTTTATGAAATGTTCTATGATGATGCAATAATAGCATCAAAAGAACTTGATTTAACATTAACAGGTAAAGACTGTGGACAAAAAGAAAGAGCTCCTATGTGTGGTGTTCCATTTCATTCAGCAGATAATTATATTTCTAAACTTGTAGAAAAAGGTTATAAGGTAGCAATTTGTGAACAAATCGAAAATCCTAAAAAATCAACTGGAAGTATAGTTAAAAGAGATGTTGTTAGAGTCGTTACACCAGGAACAATAACAGATAACAATATGCTTGATGAAACTAAAAATAATTATATAATGTGTATATATTATAATAAAAACGGATTTGGTATTTCAATTTGTGATGTTACTACTGGCGAATTTCAAACAACACAATTTACAGAAAATGATTCATATAATAAAATAATAGATGAAATTGCAAGAATTAATCCAGCTGAAATAATATGTAATGAACATTTTAAAAATTGTACTGATGTATTAGATATAAAAATAAGATTTAATATTGAATTAAATTTATGTGAAAACTGGTATTTTGATTTTAATAATTCATTAAATATATTGTGTAAGCATTTTAATGTTTTAAATCTTGAATGTTTTGGTATGAACAATAATTTATTATCAATTCATTCTTCAGGAGCATTAATGCAATATCTTGATGAAACTCAAAAAAATGACTTAAAACATATTACTACTATAAAAAATTACTCTTTTAATAGTTTTATGATGATAGATGCTTCTTCACGAAGAAATCTTGAATTAACTGAAAATATCAGAGAAAAAAAGAAACAAGCCTCTTTACTTTGGGTAATTGATAAAACTAAAACAGCAATGGGAGCAAGATTATTGAGGAAATGGATTGAACAACCTCTTATTGATAAAAACATAATAAATAAAAGACTTAATGCAGTTGAAGAATTAAAAAATAATTTCTTTCTTAGAGAAGAAATAAAAGAGGCTTTAAAAAGTATAAAAGATTTTGAAAGAATAATGAGTAAAATTGTATACCAAAATGCAAATTGTAAAGATTTAATAGCTCTTAAAAATTCAATTGAAAATTTTCCATTACTAAAAAACTTACTAAAAAAAAGTAATGATTTGTATTTAAAAGAATTATATGAGAAATTTGATATTCTTGAAAATATACATATACTTATTGATAAAGCAATAAATGATGATGCTCCATTTACTGTTAGAGAAGGAGGTATGATTAAGTTTGGATATAATAATGAACTTGATATTTTATTACAAGCTAAAACAAAAGGAGAAAATTGGTTATTAAATTTAGAATCAGAAGAAAGAGAAAAAACAGGCATTAAAAACTTAAAAATAAAATATAATAAGGTTTTTGGTTATTATATAGAAATTACAAAATCAAATCTTTCTGATGTACCTCAAAGATACATTAGAAAGCAAACATTAGCAAATTGTGAAAGATATACTATTCCAGAACTTAGTGAGCTTGAAGAAATAATACTTAATGCAGATACAAAAATAGTTGATGTTGAATATGAAATTTTTGTTGAAATAAGAAATGCAATCGCTGATGAAGTAGAAAGAGTACAATATTGTGCTTATATAATATCAGTAATTGATTCAATACAATCATTTGCTGAAATTGCTGAATTAAATAATTATCAAAAACCTATAATAACTAATAATAATACTATTAATATAAAAGAAGGTAGACATCCTGTAGTAGAAAAACTTTCTAAATCTCAATTTATACCAAATGATATTTTTTTAGATAATAATGAAGATATTTTATCAATAATAACAGGTCCTAATATGGCTGGTAAATCAACATATATGAGACAAACAGCTCTTATTGTACTTATGGCACAAATTGGTTGTTTTGTTCCAGCAAAATTTGCAGAGATATCTATTGTAGATAGAATATTTACAAGAGTTGGAGCATCTGATGATTTAGCTTCAGGACAAAGTACTTTTATGGTTGAAATGACCGAAGTAGCAAATATATTAAATAATGCTACTGATAAAAGTCTTTTAATACTTGATGAAATAGGTAGAGGTACAAGTACATTTGATGGATTAAGTATTGCTTGGGCTGTATTGGAATTTATAATTGCTAATATAAGAGCAAAAACTTTGTTTGCTACACATTATCATGAATTAACAGAGCTTGAAGGAAAAATTAATGGAGTTAAAAATTATTGTATATCTGTTAAAGAAAATGGAGAAGATATAATATTTTTAAGAAAAATAAAAAGGGGTGGAGCAGAAAATAGCTATGGTGTTCAAGTTGCAAAACTTGCAGGATTACCTAAAATTGTTATTGAACGTTCAAATGAAATTTTAAAACAGCTTAATGAAGCAAATATTACTAAAGAAACAAAAAAATTATCGGATAATAATAAGCAAAATGAAAATAATGAAAATGAATATAAATTATTAAATATTGAACAAAAAAAATTACTTGATGAGTTAAATAATATTGATGTTATGTCTATATCTCCTATTGAAGCTTTACAAGTAATATTAGATTTACAAAAAAAAGAAAAAAAAATATTATAAATATTTATATTAATTAAAAAGGTGATATAAATGTCAAAAATAAAAGTTTTAGATAAAAAAACAATAAATAAAATAGCTGCTGGTGAGATAGTTGAACGCCCAAGTTCTGTTGTAAAAGAACTTATAGAAAATTCAATTGATGCTAATGCAACATCTATTACTATTGAAATTATAAATGGTGGTTTGAATTTTATCAAAATTACTGATAATGGTGATGGTATTGAAAAAGATGATATTGAAAAAGCTTTCTTAAATCATTCAACAAGTAAGTTAAATTCAATAGAAGATTTATATAATATTTTTTCTTTAGGATTTAGAGGAGAGGCACTTGCTAGTATTTCTGCTGTTTCTCAAATTGAAATAATAACTAAAACAAAAACAGAGGAAAATGGTACAAGAGCAAATATAGAATATAATGAAGTATTAAGTTTGGAAGATTGTGCTTGTATGAATGGAACGTCAATAACAGTCAATAACTTATTTTATAATATACCAGCAAGGAGAAAATTTTTAAAAAAACCTTCTGTTGAATGTAGTTATATTTCAGATATAATAAATAAAATAGCTCTTAGTCATCCAGAAATTTCTTTTAAATTTTTAAATAATAATTCTATTATACTTCATACCTCTGGAAATAATGATTTAAAATCTGTTATATTTAATATTTATGGAAAAGATATATTTGAGAAAATGATTTATCTAAATGTAAAAAATGAAAATTATAACATATATGGTTTTATAGGAAATACAAAATTATCAAGAGCGAATAGAAATTCTGAAATACTTTTTGTTAATAAAAGATATATAAAAAGTTTGTTAGTATCAAATGCAATTGAAAATGCTTATAAAACAAAGTTTTTAACTGGAAAATTTCCTTTTTATATATTAAATTTAGAATTATCACCATCAAAATTGGATATTAACGTTCATCCAACAAAACTCGAAATAAAATTTGATAATGAAAATATTATATATGAATTTATATATAATACAATTGAAAATACTCTAAAAGAAAATATATTAATGCAAGAGGAAACAATTATATCAGATAATGATTATATAAAATTTGAAGAAAAAAATATTTCAAATAATATTATATCTAATGATGAATTTTTTCATAAAAAAAATATTAATGATGAAGAATTATTTTTTAGGAATAATATTAATAATAATTCTAATAAAAAATGTTCAAAAATAGATAATTTGTTAAATAGTAATAATAATAAGTTAAATATTAATGAAGAAATAAAAAAATATTCATCAAAAAGTAAAAATAATAAAACTATAAATAATAAAAAAGAGTTAAATAAAGAACTATTTTTTAATAATTATAAAATTATAGGTCAAATATTTGATAGATATTGGATTATAGAACAAAATAATAGTATTTTTTATATTGACCAAAAAGAAGCACAAAGAAAAGTTATTTTTGAAGATATAATAAATAATTTAAAAAATGGAAAACTTGATTCTCAAAAATTAATTAGTCCTGGTATATTTAATATATGTAAAGTAGAATTAAACTCAATTAAAGAAAATATTAATATACTTTTTAGTTTTGGTTTTGAAATCGAAATATTAGATAAAAATTCCATTTCTATAAAAACAATACCTAGTATTTTAAAAGATTTACAAAACGACCAAAATCAATATTTTAATGATATTTTATCTGCAATAACTAAAATTAATTTCTCTAATAATTTATTTTTAAAAAATAGTTATGATAATAAAATTATAAGTATTGCTAAAACGATTTGTGAATTATCGATAAAATTAAAAAACAAATTAACTTTTGAAGAAATTTATTCATTTATTTATAAGTTATTAAATATTGAAGAACCTTTCTATTCTCCTGAAGGTAATAAAATAATAATGGAAATAAATAAATCTGAAATTGATAAATTTTTTAAAAAATAATAAAAGATAGGATTGATAATATTGATTAATAATAAAAAACCTTTAATAGTAATAGCTGGTCCCACTGCTTGTGGAAAAACAAATTTATCAATAGAACTTGCAAAATTAATTAATGGTGAAATTATTTCTGGTGATTCTATGCAAATTTATAAATATATGAATATAGGTACAGCAAAAATCACTGATAAAGAAATGAATAATATAAATCATTATATGATAGATGAGATATATCCAGATGAAGAATTTAATATAAAAATTTTTAAAGAAAAAGCAGTACAATATATGTCAATAATATATAATAATAATAAATTACCTATTTTATGTGGTGGAACTGGATTTTATATTAATGCATTAGTTAACGATAATAATTTTATGGAAACTACTACAAACCATAAACTAAGAGATTATTTATATAATTATGCTGAAAAATTTGGTAATTTAGCTTTACATAAAAAATTAGAAGAAATAGATCCTGATTCTGCTAAAAAAATACATTATAATAATATAAAAAGAATTATCAGAGCAATAGAATTTTTTGAAAACACGAAAATACCTATATCACTTCATAATAAAGAAGAAAAAGAAAAGCTTTCTCCATATAACATTGCATTTATAGTACTAAATATGAAAAGAGAAATATTATATGATAAAATTAATATTAGAGTTGATAATATGATAAAAAGTGGACTTGTACAGGAAGTAAAAAAACTTATTGATATGGGTTATAATGAAAATCTTGTTGCTATGAAAGGAATAGGATACAAAGAGTTAATACCTTATATAAATAACAAAATTTCGTTAGAAGATGCTATATATGAAATAAAAAAATCAACTCGTCATTTTGCAAAGCGTCAAATAACTTGGTTTAAAAGACAAACAAAGAATAGTTTATGGATTGATTTAAGTGAAATGGACAAAAAAACTGCTATTGAAAAAATACTAATTTATATTAAAAACCTTAAAATAATTGATGATTAGGAGTAATAAAATTTATGAATATTTTAGAGAATTTTATGATTGATAAATTTAATATTGATAAAAAAATTATTAAATTTTGTCTTGAAAAAGAAGTATTATTAAAAGAAAAATTTGATGAAATTGATAAAATAACAGAATTAAATCAGTTAAAAGTACTAAATTCAATGCAAAAAAATAATTTAAGTGATATTCATTTTTCTACAACAACTGGATATGGCTATAATGACTTAGGTAGAGATATATTAGAAAAAATTTATGCTGATATTTTTAATACAGATGATGCACTTGTTCGCCCTCAAATAATTTCTGGAACACACGCACTTACTGTAGCACTCTTTGGAAATTTAAGACCTAAAGATGAAATACTTTCTCCTGTTGGTATACCATATGATACATTACAAGGAGTTATAGGAATAAGAAAAGAGAAAGGCTCTTTGGCTGAATATGATATAAAATATAAACAAGTAGAGTTAAATAATGATTATACATTTAATTATGATGAAATAAAAAAAGCTATAAATGAAAAAACAAAACTTGTTACTATTCAACGTTCAAAAGGTTACCAATGGAGAAAATCTTTTACAGTAGAAGAAATAAGAGATTTAATATCATTTATAAAAAATATAAAAAAAGATGTAATATGTATGGTTGATAATTGTTATGGTGAATTTGTTCAAACAATTGAACCAACAGATGTAGGAGCTGACTTAGTAGTTGGTTCATTAATAAAAAATCCTGGTGGTGGATTAGCGGCAACAGGAGGATATATTGTTGGAAAAAAAGAATTTATAGATAATTCTGCATATAGACTTACATCACCCGGTCTCGGTAAAGAAATAGGATCGACTTTAGGTATTACACAATCTTTTATACAAGGACTTTTTATGGCACCTCAAGTAGTTAATGGAAGTCTTAAAGGAGCTATATTCGCATCAAAAATATTTGAAGATTTAGGATATAATGTTTTACCAAATTCTCAAGAAATCAGAGCTGATATAGTTCAATGTATACAATTAAACAATGCCGAAAATATTATATCTTTTTGTGAGGGTATACAAAAAGCTGCACCGGTTGATAGCTATGTTATACCAGAACCTTGGGATATGCCAGGATATGATTGTAAGGTTATAATGGCAGCTGGAGCTTTTGTTCAAGGTTCGTCTATTGAATTAAGTGCTGATGCTCCAATGAAATCTCCGTATAATGTATTTTTACAAGGTGGGTTATCTTGGCATCATTCTAAAATAGGCATAATAATAGCAGTTCAAAATATGTATAAAAAAGGACTCTTAAAAATTTGATTAAAAATATAAAAACTACAAAAGGAGAAGACAAATATGAAAAACTGGTTTAAAAATTTAATTATAATAACTATTTTTTTATGTTTCTGTATAAATTCAGTAGTTTTTGCAAAACCAGATGAACCTATAATAAATGCAAAAGCAGCAATACTTATTGAACCAGAAACAGGTAAAATAATATATGAAAAAAATGCTTATGAAAAAATGTATCCTGCAAGTATGACTAAAATATTAACTGCTCTTGTTGTCCTTGATTATTTTGATTATGATGCTCTTGTTACTGTTGGTAACGAAATAAATGAAGTTACTCTAGATTCAAGTAAAGCTGGACATAAAAAAGGAGAAACTTTATCAATAGAAAATCTTATAAGAGGATTAATAATTCCTTCTGGTAATGATAGTGCAAATGTTCTAGCTGTTGCTGTTGCAAAAAAAATTGAAAATAATAATAATTTATCTTATAAAGAATGCGAGAAAATATTTACAAATCTAATGAATGAAAAAGCAAAATCTTTAGGTTGTGAAAATTCTAATTTTGCTAATTCTCATGGATATCATGATAGTAATCATTATACTACTGCTTATGATATGGCACTTATAACTAAAGAAGCTTTAAAAAATGAAGTCATTCGTAATATTGCAATGGAAAAATCATTTTCTGGAGATGGTGCTGGTAATACACTAGAAGATAATAGTAAATTAATTACACAAAAATATAATTGGAAAAGTCATAATATGTTAATAGCAAATGGAGAATATAATTATGAATATGCTAATGGACTTAAAACTGGATTTACAAATGAAGCTGGTGATTGTGTAGCTGCAACAGCAGAAAAAGAGGGTACTAATTTAATAGCTATTATCATGGATTCAGAAGATCCTAATAGATGGATTGATGCAAAAACTCTTTTTGAATACGGATTTAATAATTATTCAATTAATACATTACAAAAAGATGGTGATATTATTGAAAGCGTTAATTTAACTAATAATAATAAATTAAATGGTGAAACTTTAGATGTAATTGTTAAAGAAAATGTTATGGAATATATGCTTAATGATGATATAACTAATATACAAAGAGAAATTACTTACAATGAGGATTTAATATATAAAAATAAAGATGAAAACGATAAAACAATATATTTAAAAGCACCTATAACTAAAGATAGCGAAATTGGAGTTATTAGTTATAAATTGAATGGTGAAGTAATTAATGAAGTAAAATTGTATGCTTCCGAAGATGTTGAAAAATCAACAATAATAAGTTCAATAAAATACTTCTTTAAAAATGTATTTGATAAACTTTTTTCTAAAAAAGTTATTATAATATTATCTATTATAATA
>X157_Grey_Heron__coassemble_1211_pt1 | contig 24673 bp, 26 predicted proteins | sample X157_Grey_Heron__metabat2_low_PE_010 | metagenome-assembled genome bin X157_Grey_Heron | reverse complement strand
TTATAAATCCATAAAATAAAAAACAACCTTATATAATTAATATTTTAAGGTTGTTTTTTATTAAATTCAAAAATTTTCTTTATATTTATTTTAATAAATAAAAATATCTTAAATCATAGTTATTTTTTAGAAAATCTCTGCAATAAAATTTTCAAATTAAATAAATTAAATAGATTAAAACTTTTCAATATACTAAAATAAAATAAATGATAATTAATTTTTTACTTTATTATTCAAAATTTTTTAATGCATCAAAAGCAGCATTTTGTTCTGCTTCCTTTTTACTTTTTCCAGCTCCAACACCTATAATATTTTCATTATTATAAACATTAACAACAAAAATTTTATTATGGTCTGGTCCCTTTTCATCTACAATTTTATATATTATAGGATTTTTATTATTTTTTTGAACTATTTCTTGCAAATGTGTCTTACAATCAATAAGTTTAAAACTTGTTTTCATATTATTTATAGGTTCTTTTATTAAATTAATTATATAGTTTTTAACTGCTTCAAAACCTCCATCAATAAATATAGCCCCTATAACTGCTTCAAATGCATCAGCAAGAATTGATACTCTATTTCTTCCACCTGTAATTTCTTCACCCTTACCTAAAAACATATAATCTCCAAAATTTAAATTTTTAGCAATTTCTGCAAGTGAATGCTCACAAACAACAGAAGCTCTCAATTTTGTCAATTCTCCTTCTGGCATTTCTGGAAATTTTTTATAAATATATTCACTGATTACCATATCAAGTATAGCATCACCTAAAAATTCAAGTCTTTCATTATCTTTAACACCTAAATTTTTATGTTCATTTGAATATGAGCTATGAGTTAATGCAAGAATCAAATTATTTTTACAATTAAAACTATAGTTTATATTTCTCTCAAATAAGCTAATATCTATATTATTCATACTTATTACTCCATAACTGATTTTAAAAACTCTATAGCATCTCCAACAGTTTTAATTTTTTCAGCATCTTCACTTTCAAATTCAATATCAAACTCTTCTTCTAGTGCAGAAATAATTTGAAACAAGTCAAGTGAATCTGCCCCTAAATCTGCAAAAGATGTATCTTCCTTAAGCTCTGATTCTGAAACTCCTAACTGCTCCGCTATAATATTAATTACTACTGAACTATCCATATAATTATCCTCCTGAATTTAAAATGTTTCTATAATTTATATATTTATTTTATCTCTTTTCTATACTATTATAATCTTATATTTTAAATTTGTCTTTATAAAATTATAAATTATCCTCAATTTTTGAAACTATATCACTTTTAACAAAAATTGTACACTGTTTTATAGCATTTCTTATAGCTTTTGCTTTAGAACTACCATGTGCTTTTATAACTAATGACTTTAAACCTAAAAAAGGTGCTCCTCCAACTTCTTCTGAATCAAGTCTAGATTTAATATTACTAAAAGGTTTTTTTAATAATAAAGCAGGAAATTTATATATTCCTTTTGTTATTTCTCCTTTTATTATTTTTAATAAAGCCATACTAAGTCCTTCAGCAAATTTAAGTATTGTATTTCCAACAAAACCATCACATACTATTATATCAGCTTTTCCGAAAGGTATATCTCTTGGTTCAATATTTCCTATAAAATTTATATTAGAATTCTCAAGTAATTCATATGATTCTTTTGTTAAAGAATTACCCTTTTCTTTTTCAACTCCTATGTTTATTAGTGCAACCTTAGGATTTTTAATTTTCATTATGTTTTCAACATAAATATATCCCATTTTAGAAAATTGTTCAATATATTTTGCTTTACAATCAACATTCGCTCCACTATCAAGAAGAAAAGTAAACCCTTTTACTGTTGGTATACAAGTTCCTAATGCTGGTCTTTCAATTCCTTTTATTCTTCCTATAATAAAAGTGGCTCCTGCTAATAAAGCTCCTGTACTACCTGCTGAAACAATTGCATCTGCTTCACCATTTTTTACAAGATTTAAAGCAACAACTAAAGAAGAATCTTTTTTCTTTCTTATAGCAATTGTAGGTACTTCTTCAGTTGATATAATCTCTCTCGCATTTATAATTTCAATTTTTGAAGTATCATACTTGTATTTTCTTAATTCTTCATTAATAGAATTTTCTAAGCCTACAAGTTTAATATTAACATCAAATGAATTAACTGCTTCAACAGCCCCTTTTACAATCTCAAATGGTGCATTATCACCACCCATGGCATCTACAGCAATAGTAATATTTTTCTTGTTAAACCCCACTATATCACCTCTTAAAAAAACTTGTATAATAAAAAGACAGCAAGTAAACACGTGCTGTCCTAACAATCAAATTTAAGTTATACTTAATTATAAAAGCTAATTAATTAACATTTATAATTGTCTTTTTATTGTAAGAACCACAAGCCTTACAAACTCTATGTGGAACCATTAATTCACCACATTTATTACAAGCTACTAAACTTGGAGTTTTAATTTTCCAACTTTGTGCTTTTCTTTTATCTCTTTTTGATTTTGATACTCTACCCTTTGGTACTGCCATTTTCTACACCTCCTCATCAATGTTAAAAAGAACTCTTAAGCTGCTAAGTTTAGGATTTATATAAGTTGTACTACAATTACATTTCCCCTCATTGAAATTTTTACCACATTGTGAACAAAGCCCTTTACAGCCCTCAAAACATAAGACTTTCATAGGAATACTTTCAAAAATAGCATTTTTCACACATTGATATAAGTCAATAACATTATCTTTAACAGCTTCGATATCTTTATCTATATTGCCTGTCTTACTAAACATATCATTAATATTAAAGTTTAGTTTAACATTGACGGGTATAAGACAACGGTCACAACAAATAGAGATAAAAGACTCTCCACTCGCATTGAGCGTTATAATATCTTCAAATTTCGTCAAAGTTCCCTTCACTTTAACAGGCTCCAAAAACTCAACAATATCAGGATAACTTTCTGTATCACTAATATCAATAGAAAGGTCTAAAGGAATACTCTTCTCTTTATTACCAAACAAATTAGATACATCTATAATCAAACAAATCACCCCTATTGTCGTATACCTAAGATATTATACATACTGAACTATTATTTGTCAAGAAGCTCTTTTGTATCTCTGGCAATCATCAATTCCTCATTAGTTGGAATTACATAAACTCTAATTCTTGAATCAGGTGCCGAAATTTCAATTGCCTTTCCTCTAAGACTATTATTATATGAATCAATATGAACACCAAGAAAACCAAGATAATCACAAATAGCTCTTCTTATAATTCCAGAGTTTTCACCAAGTCCAGCTGTAAAAACAATACCATCTACACCATTCATAGCAGCAGCATATTCTCCTATATATTTTGCAACTTTATAAGCAAAAATATCTAAAGCTGTATTTGCTCTATCATTTCCTTCTGAACTTGCTGATTGAATATCACGAAAATCGCTTGATACACCTGAAATTCCAAGTACACCTGATTTTTTATTAAGTATATTATCCATTTCTTCTGATGAAAGATTTTCTTTTTGCATAAGATATGTTATAACTGCTGCATCAACATCTCCACTTCTTGTTCCCATAACAAGCCCTTCAAGAGGTGTAAAACCCATAGATGTATCTATTGACTTTCCATTTCTAACTGCACATATACTACCACCATTACCAAGATGACAAGTAATTATTTTTGATTCCTCAATAGGTCTATTCATTAAATTAGCACATTCTTGTGCAACATATTTGTGACTTGTTCCATGAAAACCATATCTTCTAATTTTATATTTCTCATAATATTCATAAGGCAAGGCATAAAGATAGGCTCTTTCTGGCATTGTTTGATGAAATGCAGTATCAAAAACTCCAACTTGAGTAATACCTGGCATAATCTTTTCACAAGCATTAATACCTATAAGATTTGCTGGATTGTGTAATGGTGCAAGTTCACAACATTTTTTAATAGCATCTTTTACTTCATCATTTATTATAACTGAATTTGCAAAATATTCTCCACCATGAACAACTCTATGTCCAACAGCTCCTATTTCGTTAACTGATTTAATAACTCCATGTTCTTCATTAAGAAGTGCATCTATAACCATTTGTACAGCTACTGTATGATCTTCCATATATTCTTCACATAAAAATTCATCTTTATTTATCGCTTCATGTTTAAGCTTCGAACCCTCAATACCTATTCTTTCACAAAGTCCTTTCGCAATAACTCCTTCTGTTTCACTATCAATAAGTTGATATTTTAAAGATGAGCTTCCACAATTTAATACAAGAATTTTCATTTCTATATCTCCTTTATTAATTAATATATTTTTATAATTATTTATTATCTTTAAGAACCTGTGCTTGTACTGCTGTAATAGCAACAACACCAACAATATCTTCTGCTGAACAACCTCTTGAAAGGTCATTAACTGGTTTAGCAATACCTTGTAAAACTGGTCCATAAGCTTCAGCATTTGCAAATCTTTGAACAAGCTTGTATCCTATATTTCCTGCATCAATATCAGGGAATATAAGAACATTAGCTTTTCCTGCAACTTGGCTATCTGGAGCTTTTAAAGAACCTACAGAAGGAACAATTGCTGCATCAAGTTGTAATTCTCCATCAAGTTTAATATTTGGATATTTTTCTTTAGCAATTTTTGTAGCTTCAACAACTTTTGTAACATCATCATGTTTTGCACTTCCCATCGTTGAATGACTTAACATAGCAACTCTTGCACTTCCACCAACAAAAGCTTCAAAAGATTTAGCAGAATCATAAGCTATTGAAGCAAGTTCAGAAGGATTAGGATTTTGATTTAATGCACAATCAGCAAAAACTAATACTCCATCATCACCAAATTGATTATTATTACATACCATAATAAAAAACGATGAAACAATGTCTGTTCCAGGAGCTGTCTTCAATATTTGAAGTGCTGGACGTAACACATCTGCTGTTGAATGTATTGCACCAGAAACCATACCATCAGCAATTCCTTCTTTTACAAGCATAACCCCAAATGTAAGAGGTTCTAAAAGAGCTTTAATAGCTTGTTCTTGTGTAACTCCTTTACTTTTTCTAATTTCACAAAATTGTTCAACAAAATTGTTCATTTTATCATAATTATTAGGATCAATAAATATAGCATTTGAAACATCAAAATTACCTGCTGATTCAATAATTTTATCTTTTTCACCAATAAGTATTACATTCGCAAGTTTTTCCTTAAGAATAATAGAAGCAGCTTCTAAATTTCTTTTTTCATAAGATTCTGGTAAAACTATCGTTTGAATATTACTTTTTGCTTTCTCTTTCATAATTTTTAAAAAATCCATTCTAAAATCCTCCTAAATTTTTATTTAATTTAAAAACCTATACAAATTAAGTCCAATATACAATTACATTATATATAATTAATTAACTATATACAAGATATTTTATTATTTTAATATTATATATTTTAAGTATAAAAAATTAATTTATATTAATAATAAAAGTATATAACTTTAGTAGAAATTTTTCCATAGAAAAAATTAATAATACTAAAAAAATTTAACACTATATGTTATAATATTTATACTAATACACAATATTCAAAAATTGAACAAATTAATTAATTGAAAGGTAAAAAAATGAAGAAATATAATATTATTGGAATAGTCGCAGAATATAATCCTTTTCATAATGGTCACAAAATACATATAGAAAAATCAAAAAAAGAAAATAATAATAATATTATAATAGCATTTATGAGTGGAAACTTTGTTCAAAGAGGAGAAACTGCAATATTTGATAAATGGACAAGAACTAAAGCAGCTCTACTAAATGGAGTTGATATTGTAATTGAAATACCAGTTTATTTTGCTTGTTCTTCAGCAGAGTATTTTTCTGAATGTGCTATAAGACTTATGGAAAATACAAATGTAATTGATACAATATCATTTGGATCTGAAATTGGTGAAATAAAATATTTAGAAGAAATTTCAAATATTCTTTATAATGAAACATCTGAATTTAAAAATCTATTTAAAAAAGAAATTTCAAAAGGAATACCATTTCACAAAGCTAGAGTTGAAACAATTAAAAAATTTAGTAATATAGAAAACAATATTATTGATAAAATACTAAAGACTCCTAATAATATATTATCTATTGAGTACTTAAAAACTTTAAAAAAAATAAACAGTCAAATAACTCCATTAACTATAAAAAGAGAAAATTCAAATTACAATTCTAAAGTTATGGAGGGAGAAATATCTTCAGCAACATCAATAAGAGAATGTATAAAAAAAAATAATTTAAAAAATGCTTTCCAAGCCATTCCAAAAAATTGTATAAATATTTATGAAAAAGAAATATATGAAGGAAAAGCACCTATATTAAATGAATATATTTCAGATATAATAAACTATAAATTAAGAACAACATCTAAAAATTATATAGCAGAAATACTAGATGTAACAGAAGGTATAGAAAATAGAATTTATAAATCATTAATAAAAAATTATGACTTCTATGATTTATGTAATTTTATAAAATCTAAAAGATACACATATACTAAAATACAAAGAATACTAATTCATATACTACTTGATATAACAAAAAAAGATACAAATAGATTTATTGAAAATGGATTTTGTCAATATATAAGGATACTTGGTTTTAAAAGAAGTGCTTCTCATATTATAACTGAAATTTCAAAAAAATCTTCTTTACCAATAATTACTAATATAAAAAATGCTAAAAAACAATTAAATGAACTAGAATTTAAAATGCTAGAAAAAGAAATATATTCTACAAATATATATAATATATTAAATCCAAACATAAAAAATCGCAGCATAAATATAGAATATACAACACCTATAATTATTATATAAATAATCATAAAGTTATAATTAAATTCATAATTTTATATAAATATATAAAAAGGTGAACTTATATGAAATCTTTAGGAAATATAATTATTTCCATATTAACAATAATAATACTAATTACCATAATACTATTTCCAAAGGAAATGATAAGAGCATCTACAAACGGACTATTACTATGGTATAAAAATGTTATACCTTCATTATTCATTTTTATGACAGGAATCTCAATATTAACTTTTACAGGATTCTCAAATATATTTGGCAAAATATTTAAAAATATAATGAAACCATTATTTAATGTATCAGAAGAATGTGCTTTTCCTTGGATAATGGGTATATTATCTGGTTATCCAATGGGTGCTAAAATAACATCAGAACTTTATTATGAAGGTATAATTAGTAAAAATGATGCACAAAAAACTCTTTCTTTTTCAAATAATCCTGCTCCAATTTTTATAATAGGTACTATTTCATATACTATGCTTAATTCAATTACATCTGGATATTTTATATTATTTATAATATTTTTATCATCTATATCTACTGGTATAATAATGAGATTTATAAACTTTAATAAAAATAATAACAAATATAATCTTCTAATAAACAATAAATATAAAAATATCAAATATTCAACTGGTGATATATTAAAAAAAAGCATATTATCTTCTGTAGATACAATAGTAATAATAGGAGGATTTATAGTACTATTTTCAGTTATAATAGAAACATTAGAAATATGGGGAATAATAACATTAATTACAGATTTTTTATATGAAATTACAGGAATATCAAAAATATATATAAAAGGCATTATTAGTGGTATTTTCGAAATGACATATGGATGCAATATAGTATCTTCAACAAATATAAATTATTTTTCTAAAATACTTGGTATAATATTATTAATATCGTTTGGTGGTATATCAATAAATGCTCAAACTATAAGTATACTATCAAAGACAGACTTGAATCCATTTATATACATAATTTCTAAAATAATAAATTGTTTTTTTTCATTAATATATACAATAATATTTTTTAATTTATTTGAAAATTATTTAAAAAAAACTGTACCAACTATATCAATATCATCAAACTCAAATTTTAATTATATATTTTCTGTATATATAAGTATTTTATTAATATTAATACTAATAAAATACTTACATATAAAAATTAGTAAATAATATTTATTTTTTTACTCCTCTAAGTTCTTGTCTATTTTCATAAATAACACCTAATGTTTGATTAAAAAATTGGTCTGTTTTTTCTGATTCTTGTTTCATAGCTTCCATTAAATCTTTAATTCTTTGTTCGGCAAGAGAAAGTACTTCGTCTGCATATTCCATAGCTCCAAGACGCATTTCTTTTGCCATTTTTTTACTATTTTCATTTATAAGAGCTGCTTGCTCATAAGCTTTCTTTGTAATCTCATCTTCATTAATAAGCTTATCAAGTCTTTGTTCAGCATTTTTAATTATTTCATCAGCTTCTTTTTGTGCATCAATAAGAATTTTGTTTCTTTCATCAATTACCCATTTAGCTTGTTTAAGTTCATTAGGAAGTCTTACTCTTATTTCAGAAATTATTTCATATATCTCTTCTTTATCAACTTTAACTTTACCTGAAAAAGGTGTAGCGTGACTTGTATCTATAATATCCTCTATTTCATCAAGTAATTTTAATACTGTATCCAAATTAAACACCTCTTTTATTAATATATTTTTGTTCAACAAAATTTATTATTTCTTTCGGAACCATAAAATCTATATTTCCACCAAATATAGCAACTTCCTTAACAGCACTTGAACTCAAAGATATATGTTTTTCATCAGCTGCAAGAAAAATAGTTTCAACATTATCATTAAGTTTATTATTTATAAGTTGCATTTGTTGTTCATAAGCAAAATCAACTGCATTTCTTAAACCTCTTATAATTACATCTATATCTTTTTTATTAATATAATCAGTCAAAAGTCCTTTAAACAAATCAACTTCAACATTTTTAATATTTGATGTCACTAATTCTAAATGTTTTTTTCTCTCTTCTATTGTAAAAAGACACTTTTTATTAGGATTTTCTAAAATAGCTACAATTAAATTATCTGATATTAAAGATGCTCTTTTTATAATATCAAGATGTCCTAAAGTTATAGGGTCAAAACTTCCTGCATAAACAGCTTTCATAATACTAATCCTCCACCAAAGCTAAAAAACTTATAGTTGTTGTTTTAAAAATTTTTTCTCTAAGCAATTTAAAACCATCTATTATGGGAATTGAAACTTTTGAAGAACTTTCAAGTATTATATAACCATCACTAGATATAATATTAGACTTTTTAATATTAGTTATAACTGATTCATAAAAATCTAAATTATATGGAGGATCCATAAAAATAATATCAAATTTTTGCTTATTTAATTTAAACATATCCATAACCGAAATTACATCACAACAATAAATTTCAGATTTTTCATAAAGCTTTGTATGATTCAGATTATAATTTATAATATCTATACATTTTGGAGAGTTATCAACAAAAACTGCTTTATTAGCTCCTCTACTTAAAGCTTCTATTCCTATCGCTCCTGAACCAGCAAAAAGATCAAGAAAATTTATATTATAAATATCTGGAGATATTATATTAAAAAGAGTTTCTTTTATTCTATCTGATGTAGGTCTTGTTTCAAGACCATTTGGAGCTAAAAGCTTATGTCCTTTTGATACACCTGAAATAACACGCATAAAAAACCTCCAAAAACAATATTTTATTCATATTAATAAATAAATATAATAATATAGAGTATAACAAAAAAATTTTGAAAAAACAATAATTTTAAATATAATAATTTATATATTTATATTTTTAATATTAAACACTCGTTCAACTTGAGAAACAATAAATCTATTTTCTTCATCACTAATATTCTGTTTCATAAAATCAAAAGCTGCTTTCTGGGCATCTTTTAATATATCAACATCTCTATATAAATTGGCTATTTTCATTATTGGCAAACCATGTTGTTTTGTTCCAAAAAACTCTCCTGGTCCTCTAAGTTTCAAATCTAATTCAGATATTTCAAATCCATCAGAAGAATTTGTCATTATTTTAATTCTCTCTTTTGAAATTTTATTCTTAGAATCACTAATAAGTATACAATAAGATTTATCTTGTCCTCTACCAACTCTTCCTCTTAATTGATGTAATTGTGCTACACCAAACATTTCTGCATTTTCAATAACCATAATAGTAGCATTTGGAACATTAACTCCAACTTCTATAACAGTAGTTGAAACAAGTATATTGATTTCATTTTTTTCAAATCTATACATAATATCTTGTTTATCTTTTGATTTCATTTTACCATGTAAACATTCTACAACATAATCTTTAAATATATCATATTTTAATTTTTGTGTATAATCAATAACATTTTTAATATCTATATTTTCATTTTCATCAATCATAGGACATATTATATAAGCTTGTCTTCCTAAATCAACTTCTTTTTTAATAAATTTATATATTCTTTCATAATAAGAAGTATTAACTCCTATTGTATCAATTTTTTGTCTTCCTGGTGGTAAAGTATCTATTACAGAAATATCTAAATCACCGTATAGTATTAAAGCAAGAGTTCTAGGTATAGGTGTTGCTGTCATAACAAGCGTATGAACATTTTCACCTTTTTTTGTTAAACATTCTCTTTGTTTAACACCAAAACGATGTTGTTCATCTGTAATAACAAGTACTAAATTCTTAAATTGAACATTATCTTGTATAATAGAATGTGTTCCTATAACCATATTTGCATCTCCTGTTGATATATCATAAATTATTTCATCTTTTTCTTTCTTTTTCAAAGAAGAAGTAAGTAAAACAGTTTTTATATTTATATTCTGAAATATTTTTTTAAAAAAATTAAAATGTTGATTAGCTAAAACTTCCGTTGGAACCATTAAAGCAACCTGATAACCATTTTTAATAGCAAAAAAAGCACTTACTAAAGCTATTACAGTTTTTCCACTTCCTACATCACCTTGAATAAGTCTATTCATTATTTTCCCTAATCTTATATCTTCTATTATCTCATCTACAACTTTCTTTTGTGCTTCAGTAAGTTTAAAAGGTAATATATTTAATATTTTATCTATACAATCAAAATCATCAAAAACAATTTTACTTTTATTTTTATTTATATCAGATTTCATTTTTAATAATGCTATTTGAAATATAAAAAGCTCCTCAAATACAAGTCTTCTTCTTGAAATAAAAAAATTTTCATCATTTTGTGGAAAATGTATATTTTGAATAGCAAAATTTCTATCACATAAATTATATTTTTTTCTAATCCATAAAGGAATAAAATCAAATAATTGATTTTTTGTTAAACTAATACCTTCTCTAATAAAATTTCTTAACATTTTTTGTGAAATACCATTAGTCAAAGAATATATTGGAACAATTCTTCCTGAAGAAATTAAATTGTCTTTATCAAAAATCTCAAATTCTGGTGATTGTATTTCTATTTTATTATACTTTTTAATAGCTTTTCCAGTAAAAATATATTTGATTCCATATTTAAAAGCTTTCTTAATATAGGTTTGATTATACCAAACAGCAGTCACATTACCCGTCAAATCTTCTATTGTTGCTTTTATAATTCTAATATTTCTAATCTTAATATCATTAGGAATTTTATTAACTTTACCAATAAAAGTATTTTCTTCATTTATAACTATATCTTCTATTTTTTTTATTTCTCTTCTGTCTTCATAATCTCGAGGGAAATATTCTATAAGATCCCTTATAGTATTAATACCAATCTTTGAAAGTTTATTAACTCTATTAATACCAACATTCTTTATTTCATTAACTGATTTATCTAAATTATTATAACTCATAAGTAAAATTATCAACTCCAAAAAAGGAAGATATAAAATTTTATATAAAATATAAAAATTTAATCTTCCTAAAATAAAAAATGAAAATTAATTATTCTATTGAAATAATATAATAATAAAGAGGTTGATCTCCTAAATGTAATTCAATTTCAATATTATCATATTTTTCTCTAAGATAGATAGCAACTTTCTCTGCTTCTTCTTTATCAACGCTATTACCATAATAAATGCTTATTATCTCACTATCTTCATTAATAGACTTATTAATAAGTTCCTCTACACATTGATTTAAATTATTTGAAACAACTAATATTTCATCATTTAATATGCCTAATATATCATCTTTTTTGATTTCCCTTCCACTAATAATTGTATCTCTTACTGCATAAGTAATCATAGCAGTTTTTACAAACGATATACTATTATTCATATTATTAATATTAATTTCTATATCATATAATTTATTAAAATTTAACATAGCTGTTATTCCTTCAGGTATAGTTTTTGTCGGTATAACAAAAACTTCTTTATCAGAATTTGAAAGTTTTGAAGCTTGTTCTGCTGCAAGTATTATATTTTTATTATTTGGTAAAATAACTATATTTTTTGCATTTACTTTTTCAAGAGCATTTAAAATATCATCTGTACTTGGATTCATTGTTTGCCCGCCCTCAATAATTTCATCAACACCAAGATTTTTAAATATATTATTTAAACCAGTACCAAAAGAAACTGATACAAATCCTATTTCTTTTTTTTCTAAAATCGTACTAGAACTAAAATCAATTATATTAGTATGTTGTTCACGCATATTTTCAATTTTTATTCCACTTAAAGTCCCAATTGTTAAAGCCTTTTCAAGAACAATTCCTGGATGGTCTGTATGAATATGAATTTTTATAATACTCTCATCTGCAACACAAACAATAGAATCTCCTATAGTGCTTAAATATGCTTTAAGCTTAGCTAATACATCTTCTTTGATATTATCAATATTAATAAAAAATTCTGTACAATATCCAAATGTAATATCAGTATTATCAGAAGATATAATAGCAGAAAAATCTTGAGATTTAATAACAGAAGGCTCATCAATAAGAATTTCGCCTTCAGTATGAATATTTTCATAAGCACCTTGTATAATCAACAAAAGACCTTTTCCACCAGCATCAACAACATTTGCTTGTTTTAAAACTGGCAACATATTAGTTGTTTGAATAAGCATATTATTACCATCTTCAAGTATTTTACCAATAAAAACTTCTATATCATCAATTTCATTAGCATAACGTCTTGCACTTTCAGCACAAGCTCTAGCAACCGTTAATATAGTTCCTTCTTTAGGCTTCATAACTGCTTTATATGCTGTTTTTACTGCATTGTCAATTGCATCTGCTAAATCTTTTGTAGTCGCTACTTCCTTATTTTCAAGAGATTTATAAAACCCTCTAAAAAGTTGTGATGTTATCACTCCTGAATTTCCTCTTGCACCTCTCAAAGCACCATCTGCAATAAGCTTAGCAACCTCTCCTATATTTAAACTATTATTTTTTTCAATTTCCTTTGCAGCAGCTATAACAGTCAAAGACATATTCGTACCTGTATCACCATCAGGAACAGGAAATACATTTAATGAATCTACAAATTGTTTCTCACTATTAAGTTTATTAGCTCCTGCAATAATCATTTTTTTTAATAATAAACCATTAATATTAGTAATACCCACAGGTATAATCCTCCTTAATTATCTACTCTTACACCTTCAACAAATATATTTATTGTTTCAACCTCAAATCCTACAAATTCTTCTATTTTATATTTAACTGTAGCTATAATATTATCAGCAATAGCTGTTATATTTGTTCCATATTCAACAATAATATGAAAATCCAAAGATATTCTATTTTCATTAACAACAAGTTTTATGCCTTTAGTAAGACTTTCTTTTTTTAAAAGCTGAACAATACCATCTTTAACACTTTTAGCAGCCATACCAACTATACCATAACAATCCATAGCTGCATAACCTGCTATTCTTGCAATAACTTCATTTTCTATTGTAATAACACCATAATTATTTTCAAGTTTAGCTGACATATATATACCTCCTAAAATAGAGTTTTTATTTATTATAACATTAAAAATTTATTTTTAAAACTATATTTTTAATAATAAATTATATGTAGTATATATTTTATATTTTAATTGAATATATAAGTTACTTCAATTCTTTTTAAAAATTTTTTTAAAAAAACAATTAAAATTATTGCAAAATTCTTTTTTTTCTGATAGAATACTTTTGTTGTGTCACACAAAGAATTTTAGGAGGTGCATTTAAAATGGCAAAGTGTGAAATTTGTGAAAAAAGTATGCGTACTGGACATAGAATAAGTATAAATCGTAGTCAAGTAAGTAGACGTGCTAACAGAACTTGGAAACCAAATGTAAAAAAGATTAAAATTGTAGATAAAGGAACAGTAAAATCAATTTATATTTGCACAAGATGTTTACGTTCAAATAAGGTAACTCGTGCTGTATAATTATATAATAATTAAATAAAAATAAGGTTTCTGATTAATAAAATCAGAAACCTTATTTTTATTCATTCAAAAGCTTTAAACCACAACAAACAAAAATTCCACCAAATAAACAGCACCACTTAGGTAAAATTATAACAAAAATTATTCCTATTCCAAATGAAATAAATATTAAACCTAAAATATTTTTGTTAAGACATTTCATAATATCACATCTTTTTTAAAATTTAATATATTATATTCAAAAAATTAATAATATGATTTTTAATTAATCTCTAGCCTTTATAACTATAAGAAATCCGTCTTTAACATTTATTAAACCTTTTGTGTCTAATAATATATTACTAACTCCTAATGATTCTCCACACTTCATAATAGCATTATCCAAAGGATATTTAAAACCTTTTAATGTAACACCAAAAGCATCTCCTAAAAAAGGTAATATAGAAATAATATCCCCTTTTTTACCTTCTATTAAAGTTTCTCCATTAACAACACTAATTATATTATTAGAATCTATTAAAAAAGATTTTATATTTTTTTTTGTAAGCATATATAATAAGTGAAAATTAGAAAAAGTATGATCCATTCTATTTCCAATTGCTCCTATAATAAAAATTTCATTTACAAAATATTTATCAATAGCTATATTTATACCAAGTTCTAAATCTGTATAATTTTTATCAGAAGGATATTTTTCAATATATACATTTTTTTTAATATAATTATTTAAGAGAGTTTTATCAACTGAATCAAAATCTCCAACTATACAATCAGGCAAAAACCTTAATTTATGTGCATGTAAAAGACCTCTATCACAACAAATTATTTTAACTTTTGTAAAATCAAAATCTTTTAAATAATTTCTATAAAATTCATAATTATTAATATCTGCTCCTCCAAAAATAATCGCTTTCATACTTTATATTCCTCAAAAACATTCATAAAATCCTTAACAGCTTTTTCAATATTATCTTTAGATAATATAGAAGAACCTGCAACAATACAATTAGCACCAGCTTCAATAACATCTCTTAAATTATCAAGATTTATTCCTCCATCTATCTGTATATCATATTTGTAATTATTCTCTAATTTTAATCTTTTAAGTTCTCTAATTTTTTCAAGTTGCTCTGACATAAATTTTTGTCCACCAAAACCAGGCTCTACACTCATAACTAAAACCATATCAACATATTTAAGAACATTATTAATTTCTGAAATTGGTGTTTTTGGCTTTATTGTAACAGCAGATTTAACTCCCAAATTATTTATACTATTTATAAGCTTTTCTATATTATTTGTAGCTTCAATATGTACATTAATAATATCACAACCTATTTCAGATAATTCTTTAATATATTTCTCTGGATTTATAATCATAAGATGTGCATCAAAAATCATATTTGTATATTTTCTTAAAGATTTCAAAACTGGCATACCAAAAGAAATATTTGGAACAAAAATTCCATCCATAATATCAAGATGAATCTGATCTATACCTAATTTTTCAAGCATTTCTAATTGTTCTTTCAAAATTCCAAAATCTGCTGCAAGCAAAGAAGGTGCTAATTTATATTCCATATTATCTTCTCCTATCATTCTTTAATTCATTATAAATATTTATATATCTTTTATATCTATCTAAATTAATCATTTTACCTAATTGTTCTTTTATAGAACAATTAGGTTCAGATATATGAACACAAGTATTATATTTACAAGTATTCAAAAATGGTTCAAACTCTTTAAAATAATACTGTAATTCCTCTGCTTCTATATTCGATAAAAAAAGTGAAGTAAAACCAGGTGAATCAACTATATAACTATTTTCATTAATATTCATAAGCTCTGCATGTCTTGTTGTATGCTTTCCTCTTTCAATCTTTAAACTTATTTCACCTGTTTTTAAATTAAATTTCGGACATAAAGAATTTATAATACTACTTTTACCAACACCAGAAGGTCCTGCAAAAACTGATATTTTATTTTCCAACTCTTTTTTTAAAATATCTATACCAAAATTCATTTTAGCACTTAAAAATATAACCTTATAACCTATATTTTCATATATACTTTTAACTTTCTCATAATTTTTTTTATTATCTAAATCAATTTTATTTATACATATCAAAATATCAAGATTTTGCTTTTCAACAAGTACAATAAATTTATCAAGCAAATCTAAATTTATATTTGGACTTACAGAAGAAAATACAATTACTACTTGTTCAACATTAGAAACAAGAGGACGTATTAACATACTTTTTCTTTTCTCTATAATATCAATAATTCCCTTTTTATTCTTTTCATCGATAATAGAGATTTCAACATTATCACCAACTATAGGTTTTATATTTTCTTTTCTAAAAATACCTCTTGCTTTACATTCATATATTCCCTTTTTAGTATATATATAATAAAATCCTCCAATACCTTTAACTATTTTTCCTTTTAACATTAATTCACCAACCAATTAAAAAATTTTTAATATCAATTTTCAGAAAAATTAACACTTTCACTCCAAAGGAGTTTACCATTTATATAACAATCAATTGTTGACTTACCTGAACCTGTAATAGATATTTCACTAGGAAAAGAAGTTACAGGCTGACTTGAATCCTTGATGACAGAAACTGTACCATCTTCATTATTTTTGACTACTTTAACATGAACAACATCACTATATTGCTCATCATTTTTTAAATACAAAGGAAAATTTCGTGTTGATGTTTTATTATTGACTACTTCATTTTGGTTATTATTATTATTTTGATTATTCTCTAAATCAGTTGAAACAGTATTATTCTCATTATTTTCTACTTCATCCTTTTTAGGTGGTTCTTTTTGTTCTTCTTTCACCGGCTCTTTTTGTTCTTCTTTTTTAGGTGGTTCCTTTTGTTCTTCTTTCACTGGCTCTTTTTGTTCTTCTTTAACTGACTCTTTTTGTTCTTCCTTTTTAGTAGAACCTGTGCTAACAACAATATCAACAACACTATTTTTTGCAACTTCAGTTCCAGCTTTTATAGTCTGTGTTATAACTTTTCCAGCTTCTACTTTTTCACTTTCAGTTTTAGTAATAGTTCCAAGTATTAAACCCTTTGATTCTAAAGATTTTTTAGCATTATTTTGTGTTTGTCCAACAATATTAGGAACAGATACTTTTTTAAATTCTTCACCTTTACTAACAATAAGTTGAATTTCTGAATTTACTGTGATTTTTTCTCCTGATTCAGGAAATTGATTAATTATAAATCCTGTTTCAATTTTTTCATCAAATTCATAACTTATATCTGGATCAATACCTAATTCATCATTTAAAATCTTAACTGCTTCTTTTTCTTCTTTTCCTTTTAAATCCGGCATATCATATTTTAAAAAACCTTTACTAACTTTAACACTCACTTCAGAACCTTTTTTAATACTCGCTCCTTCATTATAATTTTGTTCAAATATTATTCCTTCATCATAATTACTATAATCACTATCTATTTCAAGAAGTTTTATACCAATCTCATCAGCACTAATTTTAGCTTTCTCAATGTTAATTCCTAAAAAATTAGGAACAATAACTGATTTAGTTGTTGATATTCTTAAAAACTTTATGCCTACATATGATATCAAACCAATTATAAAAAATGCAGTTAAAACAGCTGCAAATATAACTTTCTTTTCCTGTGATTTATCATATTCACTTTCATAATATTTTTTATCTTTTTTATTCCTTAAATTACTATTTCTCTTCAAACTATCATCTCTTTTATCCATTTCATTTTCAAAATATTCAGGCTCAAATTCATCATCTTCATTCAAAATTTTTATTAATGATTTTGAACTACTTTCATTTTTATTATTCATATCATCTGATATTTTTTTTCTTGATGAAATAAAATCTATATTATCACTTTCAGAAATATTATTATTCTGAAAAATCAATTTATTACTTTCATCATTTTCAATAACAATCATAAGGTCATTTATCATATCATTTATACTTTGATATCTATCACTTGATCTTTTCATTGTAGCTTTTTTAATAATTAATTCCAAATTTTTTGATAAATTAGGATTAAAAACTCTCATATCAGGTAACTCTTCACTTAAATGTTTTAAAGCTATTGAAACAGTATTTTCACCATCAAAAGGAAGTTTTCCCGTAGCCATTTCAAACATTGTTATTCCTAAAGAATATATATCACTTTTTTCATCAACATATCCTCCTCTAGCCTGTTCTGGTGAGAAATAATATACAGAACCAACAGCATTAGCAGTTGTTTCTATTGTACTCCCTGTTGCTGCTTTTGCTATACCAAAATCAGTAACTTTTATAATACCATCAGAATTTATAAGTATATTTTGAGGTTTTATATCTCTATGAACTACCTTATTTCTATGGGCTGCTGAAATTGCACTTGCAATCTGTAAAGATATATTAATAATAGTTTTTGTATCAAAAGGAGCTTTCTCTTTTATTGCTTTTTTAAGAGTATCTCCATGTATGTATTCCATAACAATATAACTTATTCCATTATATTCACCAACATCATAAACACTAACTATATTAGGATCAGATAAACTTGCAGCAGAACGAGCTTCTATTTTAAATTTCTTTTTAAATTCATCATCAGCTGAAAATTCTTCTCTAAGAACTTTTATAGTAACAAACCTATCTAAAACTTTATCAGAAGCACAATAAGCAATTGCCATTCCTCCAGAACCAAGTCTCTCAATAATTTCATATCTATCATTAAGTAAAGTTCCATTTGATAAATTCATTCTATCACCTCCTCATCATTTAATTCAATCAATATTAATGAAATATTATCAACTCCACCAGCATTGTTAGCTCTATCAATAAGTATATCAACCTTTTCATATATACTATTATTCATAGTTAGAACTTCCTTTATTTCATTATCACTAATCATAGTATTAAGTCCATCTGTACATAAAAGAATTATATCATTTTTTAAAAGATCTAACTTTATTGTATCAACATCTATAACATATCTAGTTCCTAAAGCTCTAGTTATTAAATTTTTATTGGGATGATGCTCTGCTTCAAATTCATTAATTACTCCTAATTTAACAAGATCTGCTACAAAAGAATGATCTTCAGTAATTTGCATTAATTTATTATCTCTAAACAAATAAACTCTACTATCTCCAATATGAATTCCTAATAATTTATTATTTCTTATTACAACTGCATCAATAGTTGTTCCCATTCCTGAAAATTCATTAATCTCCCAAGATTTCAAATGTACTATATCATTACTTTTTCTAACTGCTGAAACTAATAAATCAAGTAAATATTCATCATTATTAAAAATATCAATATTATTGCTTAATTCATAAACAAAAGATTGAACTGCAAGAGAACTTGCTATTTCTCCTGCATTACACCCTCCCATTCCATCAGCTACTATAAAAAGATTAGAAAATTTTTCATTACCTGCAAAAATATAATCTTCATTATTTTTACGACACATTCCTATAACACTCTTATAAGCACTTTTCATAAATAAAACACCTTCTTTTATCTATTTATCTTGCTTTTCATCAATATATCTTTTTCTTAGTTGACCACAAGCAGCATTAATATCACTACCTAAACTTCTTCTAATTGTAGTTTCTATACCTTTTGATTTTAGATGATTTGCAAAATTTTCTATATTTTGTAAGTTACTTTTTTTATAATTATTCTCTTTAACATTATTTATTGGTATAATATTTACATGACAAAGCATATTTTTTAATTTATTTGAAAGTTCTTCAGCATATTTAATATTATCATTTAAACCACTTATCATAGCATACTCAAAAGTTATTCTTCTTTTTGTATTATTAGAATAATATTTACAAGCATCAATAAGTTTATCATAACTATTCTTTTTTGAAATTGGCATTATTTTATTTCTTATATCATCATTAGATGCATGTAAAGAAACAGCAAGTGTTATTTGCAAATTTTCATCAGCAAGTTCATATATTTTTTCTATAATACCACAAGTTGAAAGTGTTATATGTCTTTGACCTATATTTAATCCTTTTTTATCATTAACAATATTAATAAATTTAATTACGTTGTTATAATTATCAAGTGGTTCACCACTTCCCATAAGAACTATACTTGAAACTCTTTCTCCTATATCTTTTTGTATTGTATATATTTGTGATAACATTTCAGAAACATCAAGATTTCTATCTAACCCATCAATAGCAGATGCACAAAAAGTACAATTCATACGACATCCAACTTGTGTTGATATACAAACAGCATTTCCATAATTATATCTCATAAGAACACTTTCTATTATATTATTATTATTTAATTCAAACAAGTATTTTATCGTATTATCTTTATTTGAAACATATTTTTCAATAATATTAATATCAGTTAATTTAGCATTATCAATCAATTTTTTTCTTAAAATTTTTGAAATATTTGTCATCTCATCAAATTCTGAAATTTGTTTTTTATGTATCCACTCAAAAACTTGACTTGATCTAAAACTTTTTTCATTTATTTTTTCCATAAATAACTTAATTTCTTCTAAAGTCATTGATTTAATATCAATTTTTTCCATTTAATTTATTTTCTCCCTTATAACTATTTTTTTATAAATTTAGATATAAAAAATCCGTCTGTATTATTAATATTAGGATATAATGTTAAACATTTTTCATTTTCATAATTAATATCAAAATTTTTATATATTTTATCATTAATATTACTTAAATTACATTGTTCAAAATCAAAATTTTGTAAAAACCAATCAACATTTTTAATATTTTCTTTTTTACAAATTGTACAAGTAGTATACAAAAGTGTACCTCCTTTCTTGACGTATTTTGAAGCATTTTCAAGTATAATCCTTTGTATTTTAATAAGTTCATCTATATCATTTCCTGTTCTTCTAAATTTTATATCTGGTTTCTTTCTAACTATTCCAAAACCAGAACAAGGAACATCAACTATTACTTTATCAAAACTTTCAAAATCATTTTCATAGTAATTTAAAGCATCTTTTTTCTCAAGTTTAATAATTTCAATACCTAATCTATTTATTGATTCTTTAATTAGATCTAATTTATGTTCATATATATCCCTTGAAATTATAAGACCTTTATTATCCATAAATTCAGCACATAAAATACTTTTACCACCAGGAGCTGAACACACATCTAATATTTTATCACCTTTTTGAGGATTTAAAGCTTCTACTGCAATAAAAGAACTTTCATCTTGTATATGAAAATATCCCTTTTTAAATGAGCTCAATTTTGTAATATCTGATGTTTTTTTTATGTGAAGTATATTTTTATTATTTTTACTATTTTCAATTAAAATATTATCAATTTCAAGTTCCCTTTTTAAAATTTCTACATTTGTTTTAAGCTTATTAACAACTATTGTTACATCTGGTGCCATATTACTAGTTCTACAAAGACTTTCTACAAAATCATAATCATATTCACAACACCACATTTTTATTAACCACATAGGAAAAGAATATTTTATATTTAAATATTCTAAAGTTCTATACTCAGGCAAATTTATATTATTAGTATTTCTTGATATATTTCTCAAAACTCCATTTACAAAACCTGATAATCTTTTATAACCTTTTAATTTAGTTAATTTAACTGCTTCATCACAAACAGCAAAATTTGGTATTCTATCCATAAATAAAATTTGATATATCGAAATTCTAAGTATAGCCAGTAACCACGGCTTTATTTTTTCAACTTTAGTATTCGAAAAACTATTTATAACATAATCTATATAATATATATTTCTTAAAGTCCCATTTACAACTTCTGTTACAAAAGCCTTATCACTTAAACACATTGCTCCATTTTGCTTAAGAATATTTTTAAGAATAATATTATTATATGAATTATCTACAAATATTTTATAAATAGCTTCCATAGCAACTTCTCTAGAATTAATATTTATATTATTTATCATAGTATAATAATCACAAACCTTTCAAAAATATATTCTTTAACATATTAACTTAAATATAAAAATATCGCAAATATTTTTAATAAAAAAACAGGGTTTTTATACCCCGTTTTTACTCTACTCATCTCGATTTCCATATATAAGAACAAGTCTTAAAAGATTAGCTATTGAAACAATGGCTGCTGCAACATATGTTAAAGCTGCAGCATTTAAAACTTTTTTAGCTGGAATAATTTCTTCATCATTTAAAAAATTATATAAACCTAAGCCCTCTATTGCACGTTTTGAAGCATCAAATTCAACAGGTAATGTTATTAATGAAAAAATAACAGCAACAGAAAAAAGTATTATACCAAATTGTATTATAGTATAACCAAATGAAGAACCTGAAAGCCCACCAATTAAAACACCTAAAAATATTAAAGGCATTGAAAGATTTGAACTAAAATTTGTTACAGGTACCATTGCACTTCTTAAAGTTAAAAAACTATATCCTGTTTCGTGTTGAATTGCGTGTCCTACTTCATGTGCTGCTACTCCTATTGCTGAAATAGATGTACTACCATATACAGAAGTAGATAATCTTAATGTTTTAGTACTTGGATTATAATGGTCAGTAAGTCTTCCTGAAACTCTTTCAATACTAACATCATAGATACCTGAAGCATTCAAAAGTTGTTTTGCAACTTCAGCAGCTGTTAAATTTCTACTATTTGAATAATTAGAATATTTATTAAAAGTACTATTTATCTTAAACTGTGCATACATAGCTAAAATCATAGGTGGTATAATTAAATAAATATAAGAGAATGAATAATTATAGGGAAAAAACATAATAACAACTCCTTAATTAAAAAATTTAATTTATTAAAATAATTTACGATATATATTATTTTAAGTCTGAAACAAATTATTCTAAAACTATACCTTTTTCAATATTATGTCCTCTCATATAAGCATCTGTTGTCATTTTTTTACCACCTTTAGCTTGTAATTCTGTAATTACAACAAAACTATCTTTTGTTTTTACAATAAAACCTTTTTTATTAATTTCAACAATTTCACCACAAACAGAATTACTATTAAATTCAAATTCAACTTTTTCAACATTCCAAATTTTGAAAACTTCATTATTATATATAGTCCAAGCATTAGGAGTCGGTGAAAGACCTCTAACAAGATTTATTATTTCATTTGAAGACTTATTCCAATCAATATGACCTGTTTCTTTTTTTATCATAGGAGCATAACTTGAAAATTCATCATTTTGTTTTTCTCTTAATATTGTTTTATCTTCTACTCTTAAAAGTGTATCTTTTAAAATTTTAGCACCAATCATAGCCATTTTATCATGAATACTACCATAAGTATCATTATTATTAATTTCAAAACTTTCTTTTAAAAGCATATCACCTGTATCAAGTCCTTTATCCATATACATAGTTGTTACACCAGTTTCCTTTTCTCCATTTATAATTGCCCACTGTATAGGTGCTGCACCTCTATATTTAGGTAATAAAGAACCATGAACATTTATACAACCATATTTAGGTAAATTCAAAATTTCTTCTGATAATATTTGTCCGAAAGCAACAACTATTATTACATCTGCATTATAAGATTTCAATTTGTTAATTGCTTCTTCTTCTTTAATTCTTGTAGGTTGAAAAATCTCTATTCCACATTCAATAGCTTTATCTTTTACTGGTGGAGACAATAATTTTTTTCCTCTTCCTTTTGGTTTATCTGGTTGAGTTACAACAAGACAAACTTCATATTTATCATCTTTTATGAGCATATCAAGACAAGGTAATGCAAAATCTGGAGTCCCCATAAATATAACTTTCATAAATTAAAACCTCCCAAATATCAAAGTCCCTCTATTTCACCTATTGCTTTATCAATATAAAGTATACCTTCTAAATGATCTATCTCATGACATAATGCAACTGCCATAAGTTCTTCACCCTCAATAATAATTTTTTCTCCATTTCTATTTAAAGCTTCAACTTTAACATATTCAGGCCTATCAACATCAGCACTAGCACCTGGTATACTTAAACAACCCTCATTCCCAATTTGTGAACCTCTTGATTCAATAATAACAGGATTTATAAGTTCAATTACTCCTTCTCCTATATCAATAACTACAACTCTTTTAAGAACACCAACTTGAGGAGCTGCAAGGCCAACTCCGTTAGATTCATACATCGTTTCAATCATATCATCAATTAAAGTTATTATAGATGGTGTTATTTCTTTTACTTCTTTTGATTTTTTTCTCAAAATTTCATCTGAACTTAATCTTATTTGTCTTATAGCCATTATTTTTCCCTCCAAAACAATAATTTTATAATTAAGTAAATATATTTAATAT
>X157_Grey_Heron__coassemble_1210_pt1 | contig 24764 bp, 23 predicted proteins | sample X157_Grey_Heron__metabat2_low_PE_010 | metagenome-assembled genome bin X157_Grey_Heron | reverse complement strand
ATATATATATATATTTGATAATATTATAACAAATATATTAAACTTTTATAATTTAAAATTTAATTTTATAATTTTACTTGATTTTACAATTATTGACGATACTTCATTTTTTATGATATAATTTTTAAGAAGAGAGAATGGGCTTCTCCATTACGGAATTTTTGACAGTTAAAATGTCTTTGTTGGCACGTACAAATTACTTAGACAAACTGTTTTTCCGTAATAGATTGAGTTTAATTAGAGAAGGAGTGTTTATATTATATGATTTATTCAGCAGAAGTAAAAAATATGTGCCATGTTGCAAAAGGAGCTTACCACGGCCCTGCTCCAATTCCAGAGGAAGGTAAATGGGTACAAGCTAAAGAAATTAAAGATATATCAGGTCTTACACATGGTGTAGGTTGGTGTGCACCACAACAAGGAGCTTGTAAACTTACTCTTAATGTCAAAGATGGTATAATTGAGGAAGCTCTTGTTGAAACATTAGGTTGTAGTGGTATGACTCATTCAGCTGCTATGGCTTCAGAAATTTTACCAGGTAAGACTCTTTTAGAAGCTTTAAATACAGATCTTGTTTGTGATGCTATAAATGTTGCTATGAGAGAATTATTTTTACAAATTGTATATGGAAGAACTCAAACAGCTTTTTCAGAAGGTGGTCTTCCAATAGGTGCTAGTCTTGAAGATCTTGGAAAAGGTTTAAGAAGTCAAGTTGGAACAATGTTTGGAACAAAAGATAAAGGTCCAAGATATCTTGAAATGGCTGAGGGATATTGTACAAAAATGGCTCTTGATGCTGATGATCAAGTTATTGGATATGAATTTATACATCTTGGGAAAATGATGGATTTTATTAAAAAGGGTATTGAACCAGCTGAAGCTATTGAAAAGTCAAGAGGAAAATATGGTCGTTTTGATGAAGCTGTAAAATATATAGATCCAAGACATGAATAAGAAAGAGGGGAAATACTATTATGGCATTATTTGAGAGTTATGAAAGAAGAATTGACAAAATAAATAGCGTTTTAGCAGAAAATGGAATTAGTTCTTTAGAAGAATGTGAAAAAATTTGCAAAGATGTAGGTATTGATGCTTATACAATGGTTAAAGATATTCAGCCTATTGCTTTTGAAAATGCTTGTTGGGCTTATGTAATGGGTGCAGCAATTGCTATTAAAAAGGGATGTAAAACAGCAGAAGAGGCAGCAAAAGCTATTGGTATTGGACTTCAAGCTTTTTGTATTCCTGGTTCTGTTGCGGAAGATAGAAAAGTTGGACTTGGTCATGGAAATCTTGCTTCTATGCTTTTAAATGAAAATACAAAATGTTTTGCTTTTCTTGCTGGACATGAATCATTTGCTGCTGCTGAAGGTGCAATTGGTATTGCAAAAAGTGCAAATAAAGTTAGAAAAGAACCTTTAAGAGTTATACTTAATGGTTTAGGAAAAGATGCAGCTCAAATTATATCAAGAATTAATGGTTTTACATATTGTCAAACACAATTTGATTATTCTACTGGAGAGGTAAAAATAGTTAAAGAAATTCCATATTCAAATGGTGAAAGAGCAGCAGTTAAATGTTATGGTGCTGACGATGTTCGTGAGGGTGTTTCTATAATGCATTTAAATGGTGTAGATGTTTCAATAACAGGAAATTCTACAAATCCAACACGTTTTCAACATCCAGTTGCTGGTACATATAAAAAGGAATGTATGGAACAAGATAAAAAATATTTTTCTGTTGCATCAGGTGGTGGTACAGGTAGAACACTTCATCCAGATAATATGGGAGCAGGACCTGCTTCATATGGTATGACAGATACAATGGGACGTATGCATTCAGATGCTCAATTTGCAGGTTCATCTTCTGTTCCAGCTCATGTTGAGATGATGGGATTCCTTGGAATGGGTAATAATCCTATGGTTGGTGCTTCTGTTGCAGTAGCTGTTGCTATTGAAGAAGCTGCTAAAGAAGGTAAGATTTAATTAAGTTTTATATTATATAAAATTTTAGAGGTCGTATATACGACCTCTTTTATTATTTTATCCACACATATTAACAATATTTTCCCAACGTCTATCAACTTCTTTTTGAATTTCTTCAATAAGATATTCATTTCCTTTTTTAAATAAGTGTTTAAATCTTCCTTGAGGCTTAAGAAAATCTTCAATAGGAAGTTTATTTTTAGGTTTATAATTAAGTTTCCATTTTCCTTTTTCAACTTCAAATAAAGGCCAATAACAAGTTTCAACGGCAAGTTTACATATATCAATTATATCTTCTGTATTATATCTCCATCCTCTTGGACAAGGAGCTAATATATTTAAGAATGTCGCACCTTTTGTATAAATTGCTTTTTCTGATTTTAGATGTAAATCTCTAAAATTTTGAACAAATGTTGTTTGTGCAACATATGGTATATCATGATTTGCTATAATAGCAGCTAAATCCTTTCTATTTTGTGATTTCCCTTCAGAATCAGAGCCAGTAGGTGTTGTTGTTGTGTCAGCATACATAGGGGTTGCTGATGAACGTTGAATCCCGGTATTCATATAAGCTCCGTTGTCATAACAAACATAAAGCATATCATGATTTCTTTCCATTGCTCCAGAAAGTGATTGAAAACCTATATCATATGTACCACCATCACCACCAAAAGTTATAAATTTATAGTTTTCTTTAACTTTTCCCCTTTTTTTAAGAGCATCATAAGCAGCTTCTACACCAGAACAAGTAGCAGCTGCATTTTCAAAAGCATTATGTATAAATGAATCTTTCCAAGCAACATAAGGATATATAAATGTAGAAACTTCAAGGCAACCAGTAGCATTTGTTATAACAGCTCTGTCTTCATCTTTAAGCATTTTTAAAACATTTCTTACAGCTATTGTACCTCCACAGCCAGCACACATTCTATGACCTGGTGCTAAACGTTCTTTTCGACTCATTACTTCTTTAAAGTTATATGACATTTTCTATCCCACTCCTTAATCTCTTAATGATAAATAACGATATCTTTCGCCAATTTCACCAGTTTTTTCTATTTTAATAAGTTCTTCAAATACAGATTTTAAGCTATCTGTTGTAACATCACGTCCTCCGAGTCCATAAACATAGTTTATTACTTCACAGTTTGCCTTTGCATTATATAATGCCGTTCTTATATCGTTTCCAATAGGACCACTTTGTGCATTAAAACTTTCTGTTCTGTCCATACAAGCTATATATTTTATATGTTTTATTGCTTCAACAATTTCTTTTTCTGGAAAAGGCCTAAATAATCTTATTTTTAAAACACCTGCTTTTATACCTTTTTCTCTCAATTCATCAACAACATCTTTACAAGTTCCTGCAGCAGAACCCATTATTATCATAATATAATCAGCATCTTTTGTTTTATATTCTTCGAATAAGCTATATTTTCTTCCTGTAATTTTTTCAAATTCTTTTCCTATTTCTATAGTAATTTTTTTTGCATTTTTTAATGCTTCAAGTTGGGCTTTTTTTGTTTCCATATAATATGCTGGTATTGCATAAGGTCCAACTGCCATTGTTTTGTTGTCATTAAGAAGATAATTTTCTGGATTATATTCACCTACAAAATTTTTTACAATATTATCTTCAATTAATTCTATATTTTCTACAGCGTGACTTGTAATAAAACCATCTTGACATATCATTATTGGAAGCATTACATCTTTATGTTCTGCTATTCTGTATGCTTGTATAAAATTATCATATGCTTCTTGATTATTTTCAGAAAAAATTTGTATCCAGCCTGAATCTCTTGCACCCATAGCATCTGAATGATCACAATTTATGTTTATTGGTCCAGAAAGTGCTCTTGTTACAAGTGCAAGTGCAATTGGTAATCTATTAGAAGCAGCTACATAAAGTTCTTCCCACATTAAAGCTAAACCACAAGAAGAAGTTGCTGTTAATGTTCTTGCACCAGCAGCAGAAGCACCAACTGCTGCACTCATAGCACTATGTTCACTTTCAACAGGTATGAATACTGTATCCACTTCTCCATTAGCAACAAAAGAAGAAAAATATTGAGGTATTTCTGTTGATGGTGTTATTGGAAATGCAGGCATAACATCAGGATTTATTTGTTTCATAGCTATTGCTACTGCTTCGTTTCCGGATAATCTTTCTCGTATAGACATTTTAATTTTCCTCCTTTTTCATTTCTATGGCACCAAAAGGGCAAACTTTAGCACATACTCCACAACCTTTACAATGATTATAATCAAAATCAAGTCTTTTTATACCATCAAGTGGAATAGAACTATCTGGACATACTGGTATACATATAAGGCATTGTTTACATTTTTCTTTTATAAATATTGGTGTATCAACACGCCATTCACCAGTATTAAAATATTCTGAAGTGCCAGAATCATAAATATTACACCCTTCAGTTAATTCTCTCCAATTATTGTTTTCATTTATATTTTTAAATTCTATTGACATTTAATTTACCTCCTGTAAAGCTAATTTTAATGCTTTCATATTTCCTTCTATAACTTCTGGCTTTGAAGCAAATTTATGTTTAAATGATGATTCCATTTCTTTTAAGAACGTTTCTTCATCCATAATACCACTAACTTTAACTATTGAGGCTAACATTGGTGAATTAGGAAAATATTTTCCTAATGCTTCAATAGAAACTTTTTTTGCATCAATAGTATATATATTACCTTTGTATCCATTTAGTTTAGTTTTTATATTATTTTTTGATTTAGATGTATTTATTATTATAGCTCCTGTTTCTTTTAAGCCTTTTGTAACGTTTACAGATTCAATAAGGGTTTCATCTACTACTACAACATAGTCAGGTTCATAGATATTTGAATGGACTCTTATTTTATTTTTGCTTATTCTGTTGTAGGCTGTTATAGGTGCTCCCATTCTTTCAGGACCATATTCAGGAAATCCTTGAACATATTTTCCAGTGTTAAAGGCAACATCTGCTAATAGTAGGGAAGCAGTTTTAGCTCCTTGTCCTCCTCTGCCGTGCCATCTTATTTCAATTACGTTATCCATTAGTTTAACCTCCTTAATATAGATTTATTAATATATTAACAAATTTTATAAAAAAATAAAATGATTTTTTATAAAAATTTTATTTTTTGTGAAATAATATAAATTTTTATTCTAAAATTTAGATAATATTTTTAATAAAAATGGTTTAAAAATATATACTGCTTCTTTAGGACAGAGTTCTTGACAACAATAACATCTTATACATTTTGAAATTATAATATTAGGTTTTTTATTTGTCATTTTTATTGCTTTTGGAGGACAATTTTTAGCACATTCAGAACATCCAATACATTTTTTGTAATTGAATTCTGGTCTTGGTTTTAAGTTTTTATTTATAAAATTTTTTAGAATTTTTGGTGAATTTGAATTTAGAAAGTAGATACTTCTTATTTTAGGAACATTAAAATTTTCTACTACAAAATTTTTATAATTATTTCCAATAATTTTTATATTATTAGGATTAAATAATTTTCTTTGAATTGATAATTTTATTGTAGGAACATCATCTGCTTTAATATTTATTATCTTTGAAGCTATATAATCTAATTCATATGGATTTTCTGAAACTAATATTGCTCCTATTTTTCTAGGAGTTCCAGCAGTTGGACCTTCCCCTTCCATTCCATAAATTGCATCCATAAATGATAGAACGGGTTTTGAAAATTCACAAATATCAATTAAACTTTCAGCAAAGTTGTTAACATCTGGACAATTAAAATGATATTCAGCTTTTGTTGTTCCTGGAATTATACCAAACATATTCTTTACAGCTCCAGTCATTGTTGTCATACAATGAGTTTTTAATCGACATACTGATATTATTTTATCACAATTTTTAGCATAATTTGCTACTGTTATTTTTTTTAAGATTTTTCCATCTGGGAATTTATATATATTACTTTCAGTATTTAGATTTAATTTTGCATTTCCAAATTTTGCTGCTTTATCCATTTGACAAACTGTATATAGTGATTTTAATAATATATTTGAAAATGGTCCTCCTGGACTATCTCCTATTATTACTTTTGCACCATATTCACTTAATACAGAAGCTATTGCAGCAGTAAATACTGGATTGCTTGTTGCACATTTTTCAGGTGATTTTTTTATAACTAAATTTACTTTTAGAAGAACTTTATCTCCTTTTTTAATATATTTTTCAATTCCTCCAATATTATCAAGTGATTTTTTTATAAGTTTTTTTATTTGAATAAAGTTATATTTGTCGCATTTTAATATTGAAACCAAGATAACATCTCCTTTTATAATATAATTTTAATTATATTATAAAATAATATTAATCTATATTAAAGAAGAAGTGTTATATATAATAAGAAATTTATTAAAAATATAAATATAATTGTAAATATTAGTTTTATTGTATTTATGGCAATTTATATTATGATACTAATAAAATAAATTAGTCTTTAAAAAATATATATAAAATGTAGGTTGTGATTTGTATGAATTTAAAAATGATATATAAAAATATTTTATGTTTAATTTCTCAATATATAATTGTCTACTCAATATAATTATATTATCCATATTTATTTTTATGATATAAAATAATTATAAATTAAATTTATTTGATATTTTTGTATTAAGTTTTGTATTATATATAAGAAATAATATGCTATGAATTTATTGAATTAATAAAAAATTTTATTTTAATAATAGGATTTAAGAATTTTGAAAGAATTTAGAAACATATTATACATTAATATGTGTTTTAATATATATATCCCCAAAATATATATTTTGAAAAGGAGGCGTTTTATGAAAAAAATTACAGCATTTTGTTTAAGTATAATATTAAGTTTTTGTGCTCTTTATAGTCAAAGTTCTCTTTTTAGTAATAATAGTAATGTTGTTAATAAAAGTGTTAATAATATAAAATCTATAAGTAAATAATAGAAATATAAAAAGATGATGCTAATATTCATCTTTTTGTATTTTTGAAATATAATTTATAAATTTTTCTTTACCCAATATATTTTTAATGATATAATTCAAAAGTATAAATTCTATAATTTTATAGTTTTTATAATTACAAGTTTTTAGAAAGGAGTAAGATTAAGTAAAAGCGCCAGAACCAAAAAAAAGATATTGGTTGACGAGGTGGAAGTTATCGAATTTTCGGCGGATACTTCCCGCCCTTTAGCACAGGGACGCAGGTCTTTAACAAAAAATTTAAGTAATTAAATTTACAAAATAAAGATAACGTGTTAATAAAATATTTTGGAGGTTAATTTTAAATTATGTGTGGAATAGTTGGTTATGTAGGTAATAATGAGGCTATACCTTTTCTTATAAAAGGACTTAAAAAACTTGAATATAGAGGTTATGATTCAGCTGGTATTGCTGTATTTGATAATGATAAAAATGATATTAGTATTGTAAAAACAAAAGGACGACTTATAGAACTTGATAAGAAAGTTAAAACATTAAATATTAAATATTCTAATATTGGTATAGGACATACAAGATGGGCTACTCATGGAGCACCAAGTAATGTCAATTCACATCCACATACAAGTATGAATAAAGGAATTTCTGTTGTCCATAATGGTATAATTGAAAATTATATACAAATTAAATCTGAACTTGAGAAATATGGGTATAATTTTATTTCTGAAACTGATACAGAAGTTATAGCTCATCTTTTTGATTATTATTATAATGGAGATATGGTTGATGCTATTATAAAAGTAATAGATAGGATAGAAGGTTCTTATGCTTTAGCTGTTATGTGTAAAGATAATGATAATGAGATAGTTGCTGTTAGAAAAGATAGTCCTATGTTGATTGGAATTGGAGAAAATGAAAATTATATAGCTTCTGATATACCAGCAATACTTGAATATACAAAACAATATTATCTCTTAGAGGACAATGAGATAGTTATTCTTAAAAAAGATGAAATAAAAATATTTGATATTAATAAAAATGAAATAAACAAAGATATTTACACTGTTGATTGGGATATTTCATTAGCAGAAAAGGGTGGATATGATTATTTTATGCTTAAAGAAATTATGGAACAGGCGACAGCTGTAAAAAATACTATAAGCCCAAGAATAATAAATAATAATATAAAACTTGATAATATAGAATATAGTGATGATTTTATTAGAAATATAAATAAAATACATATTGTTGCTTGTGGTAGTGCTTGGCATGCTGCTATAGTCGGAAAATATATTATTGAAGAATATACAAGAATACCTGTTGAAGTAGATATAGCTTCAGAGTTTAGATATAGAAATCCTATATTAAATAAAAATGATATTTGTATAATAATAAGTCAATCAGGAGAAACAGCAGATACACTTGCGGCATTAAGAGAGGCTAAAAAAAGAGGAGTTAAAGTTTTATCAATAGTTAATGTTGTTGGAAGTTCTATTGCTAGAGAAAGTGATGATGTTATTTACACTTGGGCAGGACCTGAAATTGCTGTTGCAACTACAAAAGGATATTCAACACAAATTGCTGTTATGTATTTAATAGCTTATAAATTTGCTGATATTATAGGAAATATAAAATTAGAAAATGTAATTGATACAATTAATAAATTACCAGAATATATTAGTGATGTTTTTAAAGTTGAAGAGGATATGAAAGAACTTGCTAAGAAATATTCTAATATAAAAGATGCTTTTATTATAGGTAGAGGTATTGATTATGCAGTTGCACTTGAATGTTCTTTGAAATTAAAAGAAATATCATATATACATAGTGAGGCTTATGCAGCTGGAGAGCTTAAACATGGAACAATATCTCTTGTTGAAGATGGAACACTTATATTTGCTATTTGTACACAAGATAATTTGGTTGAGAAGATTATGAGTAATATTAAAGAAGTTAAAGCTAGGGGAGCTTATGTTGTTGCTATAGTAAAAGAGGGAAATAAAGAATTTTCTAAAGTTGCTGATAAAGTTATATGTATTCCAAATATAGATAATGAATTTACAGCTTCTTTAAGTGTTATACCTATGCAATTATTTTCTTATTATATAGCAATTGAAAGAGGTTGTGATGTAGATATGCCTAGAAATCTTGCTAAATCAGTTACCGTAGAATAATATTAAAGTACTATTAATTTTAAAATTAATAGTACTTTTTAATTTTTATAGATTATAAAAATATTTAAATTTTTTGGAATTTTTTATTGAATAAATATAATTAAATTATTGTATTTTTTATAATAGTATAGTATAATGAATATAACTTATATAATTATTTATAATATATTTATATAAGTATTATTTTTAGAACAGGTGGGACAAAATTATATATAAGGGATATAAAATGTCCCAAAAGGTGATTTTATGGAAAATATAGTTTTTATGATAGAAAAATTAATACCTGATTATATCAGTGTATTGAAAAGAAGGTATGAAGTTTTAAAAACAGTAGATATTTTCCAACCTGTTGGAAGAAGAAATATATCTACCTATGTAAAAATTACTGAAAGAGTTGTTAGAAGTGATATTGAAAAACTTACCAAACAGGGTCTTGTTACTGTATCTAAGTCTGGTATAAGCATTACCGAAAAGGGTATTGAGGTATTAAAAAGTTTAGATAAAATATTAAAGAAATATAATGGTATTTTAATTGTTGAAAAGAAAATTGAAAATATTTTGGGAGTAAAAAAGGTTCATATAGTACAAGGTAATTTTGATGAAAACAATTCAGTTAAAAATGAAATTGGCAAATTTGCTGCTGATGTACTTATGAGTTTCGTAAAAAAAAATAGTATAATTACTATAACTGGAGGAACAACGGTTGCAACTGTTGTTGATGGTATAAATCAATATAATTGTAAAAAAGCTGAAATGATATTACCAGCAAGAGGTAGTGTAGGAAAAGTTATTGAATTACAAAGTGATATATTAGCTTCTAAACTTGCTGATAAATTATTTGCTAAATATAGATTGTTAAATATTCCAGACAATATAAATTCAAAAGCACTTTGTGAAATAATGAATGAACCATCAATTCAAAAAACTATATCTAATATCAATAAATCAGATATATTACTTTTAGGACTTGGAGAGGCTTTTGAAATGGCTAAAAAAAGAAAAGTATCTGAAGAAATTTATAATAAACTTATTGAGGAAAAAGCAGTTGCCGAAGCTTTTGGATATTATTTTGATAAAGATGGTAAAGTTATTTATGAAACTAATTCTGTTGGTTTATCTTTTTATGATATTTGTAATATTCCTAATATTATAGCAGTTGCTTGTGGAAAAAATAAAGCTGAAAGTATAATTGCGATTTGTCAAAATCTATATAATATGACAATAGTTATAGATGAAGGTGCAGCGAATCAAATTTTAAAAATAAAAGAGGATAAATAAAAATTTTTTGATAAAAATATTTATATTGAGTTTTTAACACTTATTGCCCTATTTTCTGTATTATGCTAAAATAAATAATATAATATTTTATTAAATAAATAAAATTAATTTTTTAATGGAGGTAAAAAAATGTTAAATAAAAAATCAGTAAATGACTTAAACGTAAAAGGTAAAAAAGTTCTTGTAAGATGTGATTTTAATGTACCTATTATTGATGGTGAAATCACAGATGAAAATAGAATAGTTGCTGCATTGCCTACAATTAAAAAACTTATTTCTGAAGGAGCTAAAGTTATATTATGTTCTCATATGGGTAAACCAAAAGGAGAACCAAAACCAGAACTTTCTCTTGAACCTGTTGCAAAAAGATTATCAGAGAAGCTTGATTTAAATGTTGTATTTGCTAAAGACGATACAGTTGTTGGTGAAAATGCTAAAAAAGCAGTTGCTGATATGAAAGAAGGAGAAGTAGTTCTTCTTGAGAATACACGTTATAGAAAAGAAGAAACAAAAAATGAAGAGAAGTTTAGTAAAGAATTAGCAGAACTTGCTGATGTGTATGTAAATGATGCTTTTGGTTCAAGTCATAGAGCACATTGTTCAACTGTTGGAGTTACAAAGTTTATAAATGAATCTGCAGTAGGCTACCTTATGGATAAAGAAATAGAATTTTTAGGAAATGCTGTTGAAAATCCAGTTAGACCTTTTGTTGCTATACTTGGTGGAGCTAAAGTTTCTGATAAAATTAATGTAATAAATAATCTTCTTGATAAAGTAGATACTCTTATTATTGGTGGAGGTATGGCATATACTTTTGCTGTTGCTATGGGAGGAAAAGTAGGAAAATCTCTTCTTGAAATTGATAAAGTTGATTATGCTAAGGAAATGATGAAAAAAGCAGAAGAGAAAGGAGTTAAATTACTTCTTCCAGTTGATACAGTTATAGCACAAGAATTTAAAAATGATACAGAAACAAAAGTTGTAGATACTTTAAATATACCAGATGATTGGGAAGGGCTTGATATTGGACCTGAAACAAGAAAAGCTTATGCAGAGGCATTAAAATCTGCTAAAACTGTTATATGGAATGGACCAATGGGTGTATTTGAAATGCCTACATTTGCAGAAGGTACAATAGCAGTAGCTAAAGCTATGTCAGAACTTCAAGGAGCTACAACAATAATTGGTGGAGGAGATTCTGCCGCAGCTGTAAATCAACTTGGTTTTGGAGATAAAATGAGTCATATTTCAACAGGTGGAGGAGCATCTCTTGAATTTCTTGAAGGTAAAGAATTACCAGGAGTAGTTGCTGTTAATGATAAATAATATAAAGTAATTTTGTTATTGAATTGAAAGGTGGCATTTTTTATGAGAAAAAAAATAATAGCTGGAAATTGGAAAATGAATAAAACTCCAAAAGAAGCATTAGAGCTTGTTGAAGTTTTGAAAAGTAAAGTTAATACAGATAAAGTTGATGTTGTATTTTGTGTGCCAGCAGTTGATATTATACCAGTAGTTGAAGCTGTTAAAGGTACAAATATTTCAATTGGTGCACAAAATATGTTTTATGAAGAGAATGGAGCTTATACAGGAGAAATTTCTCCAAAAATGCTTACTGAAATAGGTGTTAAATATGTTGTTATAGGACATTCTGAAAGAAGAGAATATTTTGCTGAAACAGATAAAATTGTAAATAAAAAAGTTAAAAAAGCTATTGAACATAATATGACACCTATTATGTGTTGTGGAGAAACTCTTGAACAAAGAGAACTTGGTATAGCAGTTGATTTTATAAGAACACAAATTAAAAGTGGACTTGCTGATATAAGTAAAGAAGATGTAAAAAAAGTTGTTATAGCTTATGAACCAATTTGGGCTATTGGTACTGGAAAAACTGCAACAAGTGAACAAGCAGAAGAAATATGTTTAGCAATAAGAACAGTCCTTGGAGAAATTTATGGAAAAGAAGTTGCTGATGAAGTAAGAATTCAGTATGGTGGAAGTGTAAATAGCAAAAATGCTGCTGAATTGTTTGCTATGCCAAATATTGATGGAGGACTTGTTGGTGGAGCAAGCCTTAAAGAAGAGTTTTCAGATATTGTTAATTATTAATTTTAATATTTGTATAGGGTGAGCTTAATGTTCGCCCTTATGTTTTAGGGAGGAATAGAAATATGAGTAAAAAACCAACTGTTTTGATGATACTTGACGGTTTTGGTATTAATGATAAATCAGAAGGAAATGCAATTAAACAAGCAAAGACACCTATTATTGATAGTATTATAAAAAAATATCCTTGTGTGAATGGATATGCAAGTGGTCTTTCAGTAGGTCTTCCAGATGGTCAAATGGGAAACTCTGAAGTAGGACATCTTAATATGGGTGCTGGAAGAATTGTATATCAAGAGCTTACAAGAATAACAAAATCAATAGAAGATAAAGATTTTTTTGATAATGAAGTTCTTATTTCAGCTATTGAAAATTGTAAAAATAATAATTCAGCTCTTCATTTATTAGGTCTTTTATCTGATGGAGGAGTTCATAGTCATAATACTCATCTTTATGCACTTTTAGAGTTTGCTAAAAAGAATGATATAAATAAAGTTTATATTCATACATTTCTTGATGGAAGAGATACACCTCCATCATCAGGAAAAGATTTTATTTTAGAACTTGAAAATAAAATAAAAGAAATTGGTGTTGGTAAAATAGCTACTGTAAGTGGTAGATATTATGCAATGGATAGAGATAAACGTTGGGATAGAGTACAATTAGCATATGAAGCTATGGTTATAGGAAAAGGAAATAAATCAGATAGTGCTTTAAGTTGTATTGAGAAATCATATGCTGATAATAAAACAGATGAATTTGTTTTGCCAACAGTTATAGTTGATAAAGAAGGAAATCCAATTACTACTATTAATGATAATGATTCAATGATATTTTTTAACTTTAGACCAGATAGAGCAAGAGAAATTACAAGAACATTTTGTGATGATAATTTTGATGGATTTAATAGGGAAAAATATCCAAATGTAAAATTTATTACATTTACAGAATATGATGCTACTATTGAAAATAAAGAAGTTGCTTTTAAGCCTCAAAAGCTTTCAAATACACTTGGACAATATATTTCATCACTTGGACTTAAACAACTTAGAACTGCTGAAACAGAAAAATATGCTCATGTTACATTTTTCTTTAATGGAGGAGTAGAAGAACCTTATGAAGGTGAAGATAGACTTCTTGTTCCTTCTCCAAAAGTTGCTACGTATGATTTAAAACCTGAAATGAGTGCTGTTGAAGTTACAGATGGTTTAGTTGAAAAAATAGAAAGTAATATTTATGATATTATAATTGTAAATTATGCTAATCCAGATATGGTAGGACATACAGGTATATTACCTTCAGCTATAAAAGCTATTGAAACTGTTGATTCTTGTATAGGACGTGTTTTAGAATCATTATTAAAAGTTGATGGACAAATGTTTATATGTGCTGACCACGGAAATAGTGATCAACTTATTGATTATAAAACAGGCGAACCTTTTACAGCTCATACAACAAATCCAGTTCCTTTTATATTAGTAAATTATAAAGAAGGAGTTGGACTAAAAGAAGGTGGTAAACTTGCAGATATAGCTCCTACACTTCTCGAAATGATGGGACTTGAAAAACCTATTGAGATGACTGGAGAAAGTTTACTTATTAAATAAATAGTAAAATGAAAGCCACAGTATTTAGCTGTGGTTTTTTTATTTCATATAATATTTATCAATGTATTTTTGTGCTTCTGATTTTTTACAAATATTATTTATTTTAAATTTTATATTTTCTTTAAAAAGTTCGTAAGATAATTTTTCTATCCAGTATATTATTTTTTGAGGTAATAAATTTTCTCTTTCATTTAAAAATATATGTCCATAATTTGGTTTTACAAATTTTAAAGATTTTTCAAATAATGATTTTCCTTTAAGTTCACATTCTTCTATGGTTGTTGTATAATGAGGATAAAATAAACTTCCTATAAAATAGTCTTTTTTATTATTTTTTAAATCATTATAATTTGAAATAAATTTATTATAGTCTTTATCCGTTTTTTCTAAATATTCATCATTTTTAATCATTTCTTCAAGAGAATTTAAGTTATAAAAATCAAAACTAAAATATGTATCACTTATACTATTTTTAGTATTTAATATTGAAAATTCGACAAAATTAATATCATCTTGTTTAAAATTTGCTAAATTATAATATGAAAACCAATAGTCCATATGTCTTATTTGTATATATTTCAATAAAATCATCTCCTTTACGGTATAATATATTATTTTTTTAAATTTGTGAATACTTATTTATATTTAATGGAACAATAAATTTAAAAGGAGGAGATTATATTGAAGAGTTATGTTGAAATAACAGATATTTTTGCAAGAGAAATAATAGATTCAAGAGGAAATCCAACTATAGAAGTTGAAGTTGTTGTTGAAGATGAATATATTGGAAGAGCTTCAGTTCCTTCAGGTGCTTCAACTGGAGCTTTTGAAGCTTGTGAATTAAGAGATGGTGGTAGTAGATATAAAGGAAATGGTGTTTTAAATGCTGTTAAGAATGTAAATACAATAATCGCTAGTGAAATAATAGGTATGAATGCACTTGACCAAAGACTTATTGATGAAACAATGATTAAACTTGATGGTACAAATAACAAATCAAAATTAGGAGCGAATGCTATTTTGGGTGTCTCTATGGCAGTTGCAAAATCAGCAGCTAAAGCTTTAAAAATTCCATTATATCAATATTTAGGAGGTTTTAATTCTCATATAATGCCTGTTCCTATGATGAATATAATGAATGGGGGTAAACACGCAGATAATACTGTTGATATACAAGAATTTATGATTATGCCTGTTGGAGCTGATAGTTTTTCTGAAGGTTTACAAATATGTTGTGAAATTTACCATACATTAAAAAATGTTTTAAAATCAAAAGGACTTTCTACAGCTATTGGAGATGAGGGAGGATTTGCACCTAATATTGCAACAGCTGATGAAGTTATTAGTATTATAAAAGAATCAGTTGAAAAAGCTGGTTATAGATTTGGTATTGATATTAAAATAGCTTTAGATCCAGCAAGTACAGAACTTTATAATGAAAATGATAAATTATATCATTTTAAAGGTGAAAGTAAAATGGCTGGTAAAGAAATAGTAAGAAATAGCGATGAAATGATTGAATTTTGGAAAAATCTTTGTAATAAGTATCCTATTATTTCAATAGAAGATGGACTTGCTGAAGAAGATTGGGAAGGTTGGCAAAGATTAACAATAGAGCTTGGAGATAAAATTCAGTTAGTAGGAGATGACTTATTTGTTACAAATGTTGAAAGACTTAAAAAGGGTATAGAAAGAAAAGCTGGAAATTCTATATTAATTAAAGTTAATCAAATAGGAACATTAACAGAAACTTTTGATGCAATTAATATTGCAAAAGAAAGTGGAATGACTGCTGTTATTTCTCATCGTTCAGGAGAAACAGAAGATACAACAATATCAGATATAGCTGTTGCTGTTAATTCTGGTCAAATAAAAACAGGTGCACCTTGTAGAAGTGATAGAACAGCAAAATATAATAGACTTTTAAGAATAGAAGAGGAATTAGATTCTTCAGCAAAATATTTAGGAAAACAAATTTTTAAGCAAAAGTATTAGTATAAAAAGCAGATTTTTTAATCTGCTTTTTATAAGTTTTTAATATATTTTTTATAGATATTTGTGTATATTATTAAAGTTATTATTAGAGCTATTATTTCAGCAATAGGAAAAGCAGTCCATAAGTAAGTTAAACCAAATAGTTTTGCCATTATAAAAGCAACAGGCAATATTACTATAAGTTGTCTTATAAGAGATATTATAAGACTATAAAATGCTTTTCCTATAGCTTGAAATACACAAGAGAAAACAATATTTACTCCAGCAAAAATGAAACTTATACTTATTATTTTTAATGCTGGTATTCCTATTTCTAAATTTATATTAAATATTTTTAATAATTGATCTGGTATTATTTGAAAAATTATTAGACCTATAATCATTATTGAAACGGAAGCTATGATAGAAAGATTTATTGTTTTAACTATTCTTTTTTTCTGCTTAGCTCCAAAGTTATAACCTACAATAGGTATCATACCACTTGTTAGTCCAAAAACAGGCATAAATATAAAGCTTTGAAATTTAAAATATGCACCAAAAACAGAAACTGCATCTTGAGAAAAATTGGAAAGTATTTTATTTAAACCAATAGTCATTACAGAAGTTATTGATTGCATTATCATTGATGGAATACCAACAATATAAATTTCTTTTATTATATTTATATTTGGTTTAAAGCCTTTTATTCTTAATTCTATTTTATCATTTTTTTTAATTATTATATATAATCCTAAAATCATAGCTATAATTTGTCCTATAACTGTTGCAATAGCTGCACCAGTTATTCCTAATTTTGGAAATTTTAATAACCCAAATATAAATATAGGATCAAGAATTATATTTGTTATAGCTCCAACACTTTGAATAACCATATTATAAAAACTGTTTCCAGTTGCTTGCATAATTCTTTCTAATGCTAGTTGAACAAATACTCCAAAAGAAAATACTGTACAAATTTTTAAGTAATTTGTTCCCATTCTTACTATCTCTATATTATCTGTAAATATGTTAATAAATTTTTCCGAAAAAAAAGCACCAAATATTGCAAATATTATAGCACTTAATATACATAAAAAAATACCATTTTCAGCAGCTAAGTTTGCTTCATCAAATCTTTTTTCTCCTAAACGTCTTGATATAAGAGAATTCATACCTATACCAGTACCTAAGCCTACTGATATTATTAACATTTGTATAGGAAAGGCTATTGAGACAGCATTGAATGCATTTTCACTTACTTTTGCTACAAATAATCCATCAACAATGTTGTATAGAGCTTGTATAAGCATTGAAATCATTATAGGAATAGACATATTCATAAGTAATTTGCCTTCAGACATAGTTCCCATTTTGTTTTCTTTACTTAATTCCAAAAAAACACTTCCTTTCAAATTAAATTTTAAATTGTTTATGGAATTATAACACATTAGATATAATAAGTATAGACTATATTGTATTTGGTATAAATTAAATTTTTTTAGCATATTTTTATTATAAATAATATTTTAAAGGTGAATATTTTATGGATAATAAAAAAATTTTAAAAAAAAACGAATTTAAAAGTTTATCATTATTATTACATATTATAAAACCACAAATAATAGCTTATCTTATTACAGCTATAATTTTTATAGCTATCGCAATATTACTAACATATACTGATTTTGATGAAAATAAAATACCTTTTATATCTTTAATTTGTACAGCTATATCATCTCTTATTGCTGGTTTTGATACGGCCAGTAATTTTGGAAGAAAGGGTTTTTTATGGGGTGCTATATCAGGTGTTTTATATTCTTTGATATTATTTATTATATGTTTATTTGCCTCTAGTGAATTTAGTTTTAATTTAGGAAAATTAATTTTATTGATTATTTCAATATCAGCTGGTATCATTGGTGGAGTTTTAGGTGTCAATAGAAATGTTAAAAGATAATTATGAATTTATTTTAGTAATATTTAACTTTTCAAAATGTTTTATATATGATATAATATATTACAATACCGTAATGATATAAAAAACGGTAATAGCTGGACACAGTAATTTTTTTATAGGAGGTAGAATGTGATGCAAAAACACATTAGAACTTTAAATACAGCTATGTTAAAGGAAACTGCTTCAACAGGTGGTTGTGGGGAATGTCAGACTTCTTGTCAGTCTGCTTGTAAAACATCTTGTACAGTAGCAAATCAATCTTGTGAGAGTAAATAATTAATAATGTAAAAAATAATAAAATAAAATTGCCGTAAGGCAATTTTATTTTTGTTGAAAAATAGATTTTTATTGTTTAAAATAATTGGAGGTTTAATGATGATACATAAATTTTCTATTGACGAAATTAATATAGTTATGGATATTAATAGTGGTTCAATACATATTGTTGATAATATTGTATACGAAATTATAGATTTTTTTAAAGATATGTCAGAAAATGAACTAATTACTAAATTTAGTACTAAATTTGATAGTAATGAAATTATTTCTGCAATAAATGAAATTAAAAATCTTGAAAAAGATGAAATGATTTTTTATGAAGATGATTATGAGATTATTTTACCAAAATTAGTAAATAGAAATCCTTTGGTAAAAGCTCTTTGTTTACATATTGCACATGATTGTAATCTTAAGTGTAAATATTGTTTTGCAGAAGAAGGAGAATATAATGGTGCTCGTTCTCTTATGAGTTTTGATGTAGGAAAAAATGCAATAGATTTTTTAATTAAAAATTCTGGAGCAAGAAAAAATCTTGAAATAGATTTTTTTGGTGGTGAACCACTTATGAATTTTGAAGTAATAAAAAAAATTGTAGAATATGGTAGAGAACAGGAAAAAATTTATAATAAAAATTTTAGATTTACAATTACAACTAATGGAATACTTTTAGATGATGAAAAAATTGATTATATAAATAAAAATATGTATAATGTTGTGTTAAGTTTAGATGGAAGAAAAGAAATTAATGATAATATGCGTCCAAAAGTTGGAGGACAAGGAAGCTATGATATAATAGTTCCAAAATTTAAGAAGCTTGTAGAGAAAAGAAAAGGAAAAAATTATTATGTTAGAGGAACATTTACTAAAAATAATATTGATTTTTCTAATGATGTTTTGCATTTAGCAGATTTAGGTTTTGAACATATTTCTATTGAACCAGTTGTTGCTGAAGATGAAATGAGTTATTCTATAACTAAAAAAGATATCTCTAAAGTGTATGATGAGTATGAAAAGTTGGCTAGAATTATATATGAAAGAAAAATAAATAATAATGGTTTTAATTTTTTCCATTTTAATATTGATTTAGATGGAGGGCCTTGTGTTTTTAAAAGATTATCTGGTTGTGGCTCTGGTAGTGAATATTTAGCTGTAACTCCAGAAGGAGATTTATATCCTTGTCATCAGTTTGTTGGAAAAGATGAATTTAAAATGGGAACTGTTTATGAAGGTATACAAGATAAAAACAGATTTAAAGAGTTTTCTAATTGTAATGTATATTCGAAACCAGAGTGTAGAAATTGTTGGGCAAAATTTTATTGTAGTGGAGGTTGTGCTGCTAATGCTTATGAATATGGAGGAAATATTCTTTCAAATTATAATATTGGTTGTGAACTTCAGAAAAAACGTATTGAATGTGCTATATTTATAAAAGCTAAAGAAGCACTTTCAAAATAATAATATTACTTTATGGAGGTGATATAGATGAAAGGAAAAAGTTTTTTTTCTCTTTTCATAGTATTTATTATTACAACAGTTCTTATTTTTGTTTGTATTTTTGGTATTGGTAAAGAATCTAAAACTCTTAGTATGTCTAATATCAAATTAGGGCTTGATTTAAGTGGTGGTGCAAGTATACTTTATGAAGCAGATAAAGCTGATGTAAGTGAAGAAGAAATGCAGTCAGCTATTTCATTAATACAAGGTAGACTTGATAGGAAAGGTTGGACAGAAGCAGAATGTTCAAAATCAGGTACTAATAGAATATTAGTACAAATTCCTGGGATTGAAGAAGCAGAAACAGCAATAAAGGAGCTTGGTCAGACAGCACAACTTAAATTTGCTGATGAATCAGGTAATATTCTTTTAACAGGTTCAGACATTGAAACAGCAACTAAAGAGGCTGGAGATGTTAAAGGAAATGGAGTAGCAGAGCCATATGTTAGTCTTAAGTTTAATCAAGAAGGTAAGTTAAAATTTGCTGAAGCAACTAAGAATAATATTGGAAAACCAATATTTATAGTATTAGATGAGCAAGTACAAAGTGCTCCAATAGTTAATAGTGAGATAACAGATGGTAATGCAGTTATAACTGGTAGTTTTTCACCAGAAGAAGCTGAAGAACTTGCAGCTCTTATAAGAGCTGGTTCACTTCCGTTTAATTTAAATGTTATACAGATGAATAATGTTGGAGCTAGACTTGGTATAGATGCTTTAAGTACAAGTTTGAAAGCAGGATTTTTAGGAATATTCTTTGTTTTAATATTTATGATATTTATATATAAAGTTATGGGACTTGCTGCTGATTTAGCATTAATAATATATGTTAGTCTTGAGCTTATTGCTCTTAATTTCTTTAATATAACATTAACTCTTCCAGGTATTGCTGGTATTATATTATCAATAGGTATGTCAGTTGATGCAAATGTAATAATTTTTGAAAGAATTAAAGAAGAGTTGATATCTGGTAGAACATTACGTTCATCTATTGACACAGGCTTTAAGAGAGCTTTTCCTGCTATATTTGATGGTAATATAACAACTATTATAGCTGCTATAATATTATTTTGGCTTGGAACAGGTACTGTTAAAGGATTTGCTCAAACACTTATGATAGGTATTGTAATATCAATGTTTACAGCCTTATTTGTTACAAGAGTAATTATTAAAGGGCTTATGGGTATTGGTATAAATAATCCTAAGTATTATGGTTTGAAAATTAAATGAAGGAGGACAAAAAAATGGATATAATAAAAAATAGAAAAAAATTTTTTGCATTCTCTTTTATAATAATATTAATAGGATTTGTAACAATTATTATCAATCATTTTTCAGGAAAAGGTGCATTAAATTTTGATGTTGAGTTTACAGGTGGTACATCTCTTCATATTAATATTGGAGAAAATTTTAATAATAAGGATATTGAAAATATAATAAAAGATATTACTGGAAATATTTCACCACAAATACAAAAGGTTACAGGAACAAATGAGGTAACTATAAAAACTCAATCAATAGATAGTGAAAAAAGAATAGAGCTTATTAATGCTTTAAAGGAAAAATATAGTAATCTAGAAATATATGATATTTCTGATGTTGGAAGCACTATAAGTAAAGAAATGCAAAGAACAGCTATATTAGCTGTATTAGTTTCTTGTATATCTATGCTTGTATATATTTCAATAAGATTTAATGATTTTAGAGCTGGTGCAAGTGCTATATTTGCTCTTTGTCATGATGTTCTGATTGTATTGACTTTTTATGCTATTTTAAGAATACCAGTGAATAATTCTTTTATAGCAGCATTATTAACTGTTTTAGGATATTCCATAAATGCAACAATAGTTATATTTGATAGAATAAGAGAAAATAAAAATAATTTTAAACAAAATGAAGTTGCTGAAAAAATAAATAAAAGTGTTAGACAAACATTAGCTCGTTCTGTTTATACATCGTTGACAACTTTGTTTACAATAGGAATAATTTATTTATTAGGTGTTCAACCTATAAAAGAATTTGCATTACCTATTATAATTGGAATAATAAGTGGAGCATATTCTTCTGTATTTTTAGCAGGAGCTGTATGGTATATGCTTATAAATAAAAATGAAAAATAAGTAAAAAAGCAATTTACATTTTGTAAATTGCTTTTTTATTTATTATATTGCTTTTTTAAAAAATTCTTTTGTTTCAGCTATTACTATAGGACTTAATCCTAAAAGTCCTATAAGATTAGGAAAGGCCATTAAAGCATTTGTAATATCTGCTAGAAGCCAAATAGGTTCGAGTGATAAATAAGGAGCAACAGCTATACAAGATATGTATAAAATTTTAAAACTAAAGGATAATTTTACACTATTGACTAAATATGTAAGGCATCTTTCACCATAATAACACCAGCCAATTATTGTTGTAAACGAGAAAAATATAAGACCTATTGATACTATATAAAGTCCAATATTACCTGGTAAATTTTGATTAAATGCTTGATTTGATAAATGACTTCCATCAAGTGTACTTGTCTCAAGTAATCCAGATGATATTATTACAATACCTGTCATAGTACATATTACTAATGTTGTGAAAAATACACTTGTCATAGATATTAATCCTTGACGAACACAAGAGTTTGTTTTTGCTGCTGCAACAACAATAGGAGAACTTCCAAGACCTGCTTCATTTGTATAAACACCACGAGCAACACCAGTGCGAATAGCAGTCATAACAGAAATTATTATTGTACCAGTTGCACCACCAATCATAGCATGAGAATTAAATGCTGATTCGAATATTGTTGAAAAAACAGAAGGTATTACTTCTATATTTGTAAAGATAATTATGAGAGAACCTATAATATATGATATTGCCATAATAGGGACTATAAATTCTGCAACTTTTGAAATTGAATTTATACCACCTATAACAACAGCAGCAACTGCTATTGTTATAATTATACCTACAATCCATATAGGAAAGTTGAAAGCAGCATTTACAGATTCAGTTATAGCATTAACTTGGGGAAATGTTCCACAGCCTAATAGAGCAGTTATTACTCCAAAAAATGCAAATAGTTTGGCAAGCCATTTCCATTTATTTCCTAGTCCATTTTGTATGTAATACATAGGACCACCAGCTACTTGACCATTTTCATCAATAGTTCTATATTTTACAGCAAGAACTCCTTCAGCATATTTTGTTGTCATTCCTACAAAAGCAGAAATCCACATCCAAAATAGTGCACCAGGACCACCAGCTCTTAAAGCTGTTGCAACTCCAACTATGCTACCAGTACCTATTGTTGCTGCAAGTGTTGTGCATAATGAACCAAATGCTGAAACATCTCCATTATCTTCAACACCTTCTTCTTTTTGAAATATATATTTTATTGCTCTAGGAAGATAACGTATTTGTAAAAAACCTAATTTGAAAGTAAAATAAAGTCCGGTTCCAATTAATAATATAAGTGTAGGAGGACCCCATACTATAGTTTGTATTACTTTTAAAATTTTCATAAAAATATCCACAAAAATATCCATACAATACAATACCTCCAATCTTTTTATAAACAATTTATATAAAAATATCGGATATCCAAAATTTTTTATTGGAATTAAGATTAACTTTATATAATTTTATATAAATATCTTAATTTATTGTAAGGATATCCGATTAATTATTTATAAAATTATAATATTAAGTTTTATTTATAATTAAAATAATGTTTTTATATCAACATAATCAATTTCAAAACTATCTGCTACATTTTTACAAGTAAGTTTTCCTTTATATGTATTAATACTTGAATATATTACATCATTTTCTTTGCAAGCTGTTTCAAGTCCTTTTGAAGCAATTTGTAATCCATATTTTAGTGTTGCGTTTGTTAAGGCAATAGTTGAAGTTCTTGGAACAGCACCTGGCATATTACCGACACAATAATGAACTACATTATCGATAATATATGTTGGTTTATCATGATAGGTAACTTTTGTTGTTTCACAACAACCACCTTGATCAACTGCAACATCAACTATTACACTACCAGGTTTCATATTTTTCAAATATTCTTTTTTCATAACTTTAGGTGCAGCTTTTCCTGGAATTAATATAGAACCAATAACAAGATCAGCTTCAGCAACAGATTTTTCAATAGCTATATCTGTACTATAGATTGTTTGAATTCTTGCTCCAAAAATATCGTCAAGATATGCTAATTTTTCAAGGTTTATATCAAGTATAGAAACATCAGCCCCCATACCAACAGCAATTTTACAAGCATTTATACCAACATTTCCAGCTCCAAGTATTACAACTTTTGCTTTAGGTGTTCCAGGTACACCAGAGAGTAATACACCACTTCCACCAAAAGGTTTTTCAAGATATTTAGCTCCTTCTTGAATACTTAATCTACCAGCAATTTGGCTCATAGGAGCAAGTAATGGTATAGAGTTATTTTTTTCTATAAGTGTTTCATATGCGACACCTTTTACACCTGAATTTATTAAAGCATCAGTTAATTTTTTATCTGCTGCAAGATGTAAATATGTATATATAATTAAATCTTCACGAAAATATTTATATTCTTCTTCAAGAGGTTCTTTTACTTTTATTATCATTTCTACTGTTTTCCAAATTTCTTCAGCTGTATTAATTATAGTAGCACCAGAATTAATATATTCTTCATTAGTGAATCCAGAACCTAAACCAGCATTTTTTTCTATATATATTTCATGACCTGCTTGAGAATAGCTTTTAACATTATCTGGTGTAATTCCTACACGAAATTCATTATTTTTAATTTCTTTTACACATCCTATTTTCATAATTAAAAACCTCCTAAAAAATTTAATTCTTATTTTTTGAATGATAAAATTCTTATTTTTTAAAAATAAAGAATTTTTTTCATCTATTTGAATCTTATTCTATCAT
>X157_Grey_Heron__coassemble_1209_pt1 | contig 24771 bp, 21 predicted proteins | sample X157_Grey_Heron__metabat2_low_PE_010 | metagenome-assembled genome bin X157_Grey_Heron | reverse complement strand
TTTTTTAAAATTTAAATCTATTTAAAAGTATTATTATTAAATTAAAACAAAATATTTTTTTAAATAAAATTATTTTTAGCAATTTTTTAGCAATTTTTTATATTTATTTTTTATCAAATCGAACAAAACTCTTTTCTTTTTTATAATATATGTTATAATACAAATATAGTTTTTAGAATATATATAAGTGTAAGAAAGGGGACATTCATAATGATAAAAAAACTCAATATAAAAGGCTTAGAAGATGTAAAAAGAATAAATCAAGTTGCTTCAAACTGTAATTATGATGTTTGGCTTCATAGTAAATCAACTATGGTTGATGCAAAATCAATTTTAGGTTTACTTGCACTTGATTTTAATGACCAAATTAATATTGTTGTAGAAGATAATGTTAATTCAAAAAAATTGTTTAATGAATTATCAGAATATATAGCTAATTAATTCTGATAATTATATATATAAACCTTCTTAACAAATTTTTACTTAACCTTAAAAGTAGCAAGCCTATATATTTATATAGGCTTGCTATTTTTATCCATTTTCAAATAACATTTTATATTCATATTCCATTGTATCTTCTTTAAATATTCTTTCTAAAATATTGAAATTATTTTTTTTATAAAAATTTACTGCTTTTATATTTTTTTCATATACAGAAACTTCTAATCTATTATATAGATTTTTTACATAATCTAATAAAAATTTACCTATACCTATACTTCTAAAATTTTCATCAACAAATAAACCTTGAATATATCCATTCTCTATACCAATAAAACCACATAAAATATTTTTGTTATTAATATAAACATATACTTCCGAATTTTTTATACATTGTTTTACAAAATCAAAATTATTATGCCAATAAAATTCTTTTATAAAATAATGTGTATTTATATTTGAATTTAACCATATTTTCATAACATCATCTATATATTTACATTCAAAATTTAATATATAACTCATATTATATATTATAATCCTTTCTACCTATGTCTTTTCTAAAATGCTTTTTATTAAAATCAACAACTTTTACAGCTTCATAAGTTATATTTATAGCTTCATTTATATTTTTACCTATACCAGTAATACCTAAAACACGTCCTCCATTTGTTAAAAACTTTCCATCTTTAAACGATGTTCCAGCATGATATACAATTATACTATCATTATCCGAAAGTTTATCAAGTCCCTTTATTTCAAAACCTTTTTCATATTCTAAAGGATATCCTCCACTTGCAAGAATTACACAAACAGCAGCATTATCATACCATTCTATATTTATATCTTTAAGTCTTCCATCAACACAAGCTTCCATTATATCAATTATATCTGTTTTAAGTCTTGGAAGTATAACTTGTGTTTCAGGGTCTCCAAAACGTGCATTATATTCTATAACTTTCATTCCTTCTTTTGTAAGTATAAGACCAAAATATAATATACCAACAAAACTACGTCCTTCTTTATTCATTGCTTCTATTGTTGGTTTAAATATATTATTCATACAATCATTTGCTATTTTATCTGTATAAAAAGTACTCGGAGAAAATGTTCCCATACCACCAGTATTTAAACCTTTATCACCATCTAAAGCTTTTTTATGATCTTGTGCTGAAACCATAGGTATAACAGTTTTTCCATCACAAAAAGATAAAATTGAAACCTCTTGTCCTTCTAAAAATTCCTCTATAACAACTTTTTTACCTGCTATGCCAAATTTACTATTTAACATTATATCTTTAAGTTCCTTTTGGGCTTCTTCTTTTGTAGTACAAATAACAACACCTTTGCCCAAAGCTAATCCATCTGCTTTTATAACAATAGGAAAATTTTGATTATCTAAATAATTTAAAGCATTATCATAAGATTCAAAAACCTCATATTTAGCAGTTGGTATATTATATTTTTTCATTAAATTTTTTGAAAATGATTTACTACCTTCAATTATTGCAGCATTTTTTCTTGGTCCAAAAATTTTCAATCCTTCTTTCTCAAATACATCAACTATACCAGATACTAAAGGATCATCCATACCTATTATAGTAAAATCAATACTATTCTCTTTTACAAAACTAACAAGTCTTTCAAAATCCATAGCTTGAATATCAATACAATCAGCATCTAAAGCTATTCCAGCATTTCCTGGTGCACAATAAATTTTATTAACTCTTTTACTTTTTTTTAAACTTAATACAATAGCATGTTCACGTCCACCACTTCCAACAACAAGCACTTTCATTTCATTTCCTCCTTACAATATTTCTTACAATTTCTATTTTATATTCTGATAAAAGTTTAATAGCTTCAGGCAAAATTATCCATTCTGCTTGCTTCATAACTCTTTCTTGTAATATTTCTGGTGTATCATTATCTTCAACATTAACTGCTTTTTGTAATATTATAGGTCCTGCATCAGTTTCTTCTGTAACAAAATGTACTGTTGCTCCAGTAACTTTGACACCCTTTTCAATAACAGCTTTATGTACTTTTAAACCATAATAGCCTTTACCACAAAAAGAAGGTATTAATGAAGGATGAATATTTATTATTTTATTTTTAAAAGCATCTACAAATTTTTTACCTATTACAACCATAAATCCAGCCATAACTATAAGATCTACATTTTTAGTTTTAAAATGATTTATAAGATAATCTTCATAAAATTCATTACTCTCAAAGTCTTTCTTATCAATACATAAACAATCAATATTATTCTTTTTTGCTCTTTCTAAAGCATAAGAATTAGGATTATTACTTACAAGCGTTATAATTTCTACATTTTTAATATATTCATTATTAATATTATCAACAACTGCTTGAAAATTTGTTCCATTTCCCGAAACAAGAAAACCTATTCTAAACACATTAAAAACCTCTTTTTCTTTAAAGTTAAATTATTTCAATAAAATTTCTATTTCTTTTGAATTTTTTGTTATTTCACCTATAACATAAGCTTTTTCACCAATATTCTCAATAATTTCAATAGCTCTATTAACATTATTTTTATCAACAATAATAACAATACCTATTCCCATATTAAAAGTATTATACATATCAATTCTATTAATTTTTCCTTTTTGTTCTATAAGCTCAAATATAGGTAAAATAGGCCAACTGCCTTCTTTAATTGTAGCACAAAGATTTCTTTGTTTTGGGATACATCTTGGAATATTTTCAATAAATCCTCCTCCTGTAATATTGCTTATACCTTTAATTTGTATATTTTTTATAAGTTCGAGGATTTCTTTGACATATATTTTAGTGGGTTTTAGAAGTGAATCACCTAAAGTTTCATTAAGGAAAGGTATATATTCTTTACATTTTTCTTCAGTAATATCAAAAACTTTACGTACAAGAGAATAACCATTACTATGAATACCACTTGAAGGAATACCAATAATAATATCTCCCTCTTCTATGTATTCACCTGTAATCATATCTTTTTTATCAACAATTCCAACGGCAAAACCAGCTATATCATATTCATCTTTTAAATAAAAACCAGGCATCTCAGCAGTCTCGCCACCTATAAGAGAACAACCAGCAATACGACATCCTTCAGTAACACCATTAACAATGTTTGCTATTTTTTCAGGAATATTTTTTTCACAAGCAATATAATCAAGAAAAAATAATGGCTCTGCACCACTACAGATTATATCATTAACACACATAGCAACACAATCAATTCCTATCGTATTATGTTTATTTTGTATAAAAGCAATTTTAAGTTTAGTACCAACTCCATCTGTACCAGAAACAAGAATTGGTTCTTTCATTTTCATTTTTGCAAGTGAAAACAATCCTCCAAATCCACCTATATCGCTTAAAACTTCTGGTCTAAAAGTACTTTTTACATCTTCACTAATAAGTTTTACAGATTTATATCCTGATTCTACATCAACACCTGCATCTTTATAATTGAGACCCATTTTTTATCCTCCTTATATTTTAGATAAATTAATTAATATGATATATTTTCAAAAGTAAAACAGACCCCTCTAACGAAATCTGTTTCATTTTTTATTGATTTAATAATTAATTATATATTTAACATAATATACTAAAAAAGTCAATAAAAATACTTTTATTAATATTTTTAAATTTTTTCGATTTTTTGAAAAATATCCTTATTTTCTTCAATTTTATTTTCATTACCAATTACACAAATACTCCCATTACATTTTATAAATTCAAACATTTTACAATATTTTTTAATAATATCAATATTTGTTGAAAGTATTTCAAGTCTTTCTTTTTGTATCAACTCATTTGTAATATTACACATATACATAGAAAACGAAATTTCAGCTATTTCTAAAGCAGATTTTGGTTTATCATAATTATTTATTGTACCTATAATATATTTTCTCATTTCTCTATCATTAATATTAAGTTCATAAATAAATTTACTTATATTATCAAAAATATTTAATGTTCCTAACAAATTGGGATCTCTATAGGAATAACAATATATGTTACCATTCCTTGATATCTGACATCCAGCACCATATGCTCCACCTTTAATTCTTATATTAGTCCACAAATATTCAAGGTTTATTATTGTTCTAAGAACATTCATATGACCAGAATATTTATATCCTAAATCACTATAATTAAATGCTTTTGCATCATAAACTACCTTACCTGAAGTAATAATTGCTTCGCTTTTTATTGAACAATCAAAATCATAATTTATTTTATCATAATTTTTATCAGGCAATAAAGAAACAAATTTATCAAAATATGATATAAAATCATTAAGATACTCATTTTGTGTTGTCAAAGCACATATTAAATTATTCTTATTAAATATATATTTATATGTATTCTTAATATTTTCAATTATCTGTTCAAAATTTAATTCTAATTCTTCCTCAATTTTACATAAAAAGTTGTAATAATTAATTCCTGAAGTATTATCATTGTAAGCATAGTTCTCTGCAAAATGTGAAAGAGCTTTTATACTTGAAACAGAATGTGCATTATTTAATATTTTATCTTCAAGATTTAATCTCTCAACTTTTAAAATATTTTTAAATTCTTCTTTACTATCAAAAATAGTATTAAAAACTATTTCTTCAATAATTTCAAATAATTTATCAACATTTTTAAATAAAGCTTTAGCATTTAAAGTTAGACTTGGTATATAATTATCTTTTGTACGACTATATATATCAAAACTAAATGATACTTCTCCTGTATACATATTTATTTGATTAGGTAATTTTCTAAAACTATACTTTTTTGTACCCATTTTACTCATTAAATCAGATAAAAGCCCTATATAATTTATTAAATATTTAGGTACACAACTTGTATTAAAAGACATTTGTGTATATACAATATTATTAGTGTTATAAGGAGTAAAATATAATATAGAATTTTTTGTATTAACTATATTACCTTCTATTTTATCAATATTTTTATCAATTTCATCTAATTCTATAATAGGTATAGATTCTAAATCTTCATTTTTTTCTTTTCTATTTTGGTATTCTGTTAATAATTTACTCTCTTTTATTATTAAATTTTTTTCATATTCCGTCATATTCAAAAGTATATTTTCCAACTTTTTTTCTATTTCTTTATCTAATTTTAATTGTTTTCCAATTTCTGGCTTAATTACAACAAGAGAAGTATGTTTATTATTCAATATAATGTCTTCTATTAATTTTTCAAAATAATTATTTTTAGTAAAATTTCTTATTTTGTTAATACATTCCTTATCCTCTAATAAATCAAAATTTTCATATCCATATAACAAACCTTTCATTAATTTAAGACCATAAACTAATCCTTTTGGTTTATATCCATAATTTTCTTCACAAATATGAAATTCTACAACATTAAGACTTGCCTTAATAATATCTTTATCTATACCATTTTTTACTATATTATTAAGTTCATAAAGTATAATATCTTTAAATTCTTTTTTTCTATTTAAGTCACAATTTTTACCTACAACAGTTAAAACTGTTTGATATGTTGAAGTATCATACCAACTTTCCACATCTTCAGCAATACCACTATCAACAATCTTTCTTTTTATAATAGAATCCTCATTTTCAAATAAAATATATGAAAGTATATTAATACTATTTGTTTTTAAAACTTCATTAGAATTACACAAAACAAAATTAAAAGCAATATATGTGCCATCATCATCTGACTGTGTTGAATATGTATCTTCATAATAATTATCATAAATAAATTCTTTCTCTAATAAAATATTATTATTAAATTCTATTTTATCATATTGAGAAAGATATTCTTCATCAATATACTTCAAATATTTTTCTATATTAATATTTCCATAAAAATATATATAACTATTTGATGGATGATAATACTTCTTATGAAAATCTAAAAATTCCTCATATGATAAATCTGTTATATCTTCTGGAATTCCTCCTGATTCAAATCTATAAGGTGAAGTCATAAAAAGACTTTTTGAAATAGCATTTGAAAGAATTCTTTCATGATCAGAAAATGCTCCTTTCATTTCATTATAAACTATTCCAGTATAATTTAATTTTGATAAATCTTCATTAAATTCATAACGCCAACCTTCCTGCAAAAATATTTCCTTCTTTTCATATATAAGTGGATTAAAAACAGCATCAATATAAACCTTAAAAAGATTTTCAAAATCTTTATCATTGGTACTAGCAACAGGGTAAATAGTTTTATCCGAATAAGTTATAGCATTAAGATATGTATTTAAAGAACCTTTCATAAGCTCATTAAAAGGTTCCTTAACTTTATATTTTTTTGAACCACATAAAACAGAATGTTCCATAATATGAGCTATTCCCTTATTATTTTCAGGTGGTGTTTTAAAACTTGTAAAAAATACTTTATTTTTATCGTCATTAGAAACAAAAATTAATTTTGCATTAGTTTTTTTATGATAAAATAAATATATATTAGAATCTATATCTTTTATGTATTCAGATTTTTTAACTTCAAATCCATACATATCTTTCATTATTATTTCACTCCTTAAAGTCATATTTCACTATAAATTATAACATTTTTATACTATGATTTCAAATAATTAAAATTTTAAAAAAAAGTATTGACAAATTCCACTATCTAATTTATAATCATTATTAGATAATAATTATTTAATCTAAATAAATTTATATATAATATAGGGAGGAATTTAATATGAAAAAATTTGTATGTTCAGTTTGTGGTTATGTTCATGAAGGAGATTCAGCTCCAGAAAAATGTCCAGTTTGTGGAGTTTCCTCTGAAAAATTTAAAGAACAAAGTGGTGCTTTAAGTTGGGCTGCTGAACACGTTGTAGGTGTTGCTCAAGGTTCTAGTGAAGATATTATGAAAGATTTAAGAGCTAATTTTGAAGGTGAATGTACTGAAGTTGGTATGTATCTTGCTATGTCTCGTGTAGCTCATAGAGAAGGATATCCTGAAGTTGGATTATATTATGAAAAAGCTGCTTGGGAAGAAGCAGAACATGCTGCTAAATTTGCTGAATTATTAGGAGAAGTTTTAACAGATTCTACAAAGAAAAATCTCGAACTTCGTATTGCTGCTGAAAACGGTGCAACAGCTGGAAAATTTGATCTTGCTAAGAGAGCTAAAGCTGCTAACCTTGATGCTATCCATGATACAGTACATGAAATGGCAAGAGATGAAGCAAGACACGGAAAAGCATTTGAAGGACTTTATAATAGATATTTTAAATAAAAACAAAAAAGAGGAAATTTTTATTTTCCTCTTTTTTTATATTTATAAAATTATTTAATCTTTTGTTAAAAGATCTAAATTATCTAAATACTCACTTTCAAAAGCAAGTTTTTTATCTGCTTCAGAAGTATATTTTTTAACTAAATTATTAGACTTAACAACTTGTTGTAAAGTTCCTGCACCAGCAATACAGCCTCCAGGACAGGCCATTCCTTCAAGTAAATAACCATTTCTTTTGCCAGCTTTCGCCATCATAAGCATTGTTTTGCAATTCTTAAGTCCTTCTGCTGAATCAATAAAAACTTCTTTTTCAGGATGTCTATTTTGTATACATTCTTTTACAGCACTAGCAACTCCACCACTTATAGCAAATCCTCTACCATTTGCTGTTCCTTCATTAAAAGGTTCATCTGACTCTATACTAGAAAAATCAATATCTTTTGCTTCAAACATCCCCATTACTTCTTCAAATGTTAATACAAAATCAACATCACTTCTTACACTTTTTCTACTTGCCTCAAGTTTTTTGGCTGCACAAGGGCCTATAAAAACAACCTTTGCTTCTGGATTTTTCTTTTTAATGAGCCTCCCTGTAAGAACCATTGGCGTAAGTGCCATTGAAATATAAGGCTTAAAATCTGGAAAAAGCTTTTTAGCCATAACAGACCAAGCTGGACAACAACTTGTTGCCATAAATGGTTGTTCTGTTGGTACTTTTTTCAAAAAATCTTCTGCCTCTTCAATTGTACATAAATCAGCTCCAATAGCTACTTCAACAACATCTTTAAAACCTAAAATTTTTAAAGCTGATTTTATTTTTTCTGGTGAAACATTCAATCCAAATTGCCCAACAAATGCAGGAGCAACAGCTGCTATAACTTCTTTACCTGTTTTTATTGCATGAATAGTTTGAAAGATTTGACCTTTATCAACTATAGCACCAAAAGGACAATTTACAAGACACATTCCACAAGATACACATTTATTATAATCTATCTCTGCTCTTCCAAATTCATCAGATTTTATTGCGTCCATACCACAACTTAATGAACAGGGACGCTCAAGTTTATTTATAGCATTATATGGACAAACTTCAATACATTTTCCACATTTAACACACTTTTCTTGATTAATTATTGATTTACTATATTTAATACTAACAGCATCTTTAGGACAAACTTCAACACAAGGATGTGCTAAACAGCCTTGACAAGTTGATGTTACTTCTATTTTCTTTTCTGGACAAGCATTACATGCAAATTTAATAATATTTATTAGTGGATCATCATAATACTTTTCAGCAATAGCACTTTCTTCTATTCCATTACTTAATGGAGCATGCTCATCCATCTTTCTAACTGGTAATCCAATACCTAAACGAAGCCTTTCACCTATTATTGCTCTTTCAAGAAATATAGAGTCTCTATATTTCGCTTTCTCTCCTGGCAATATTTTATAAGGTAAAGCTTCTATTTTTTCAGCATAATCTCCGCCTTCATATGCTAATCTTGCAATTTCAGTAAAAACTTTTCTTCTAATATCGGTTACTGAATTATAAATTCCTCTCATTATCTATATCACCTCAATTTAATTATTATATATCAAAAAATACTTTAAATCAATATATTTTAATATACTATTATATAAATAAAAAATTATTACTATAATATATATTTTTTGCTAATTTTAAAAAATATATTACAAAATAAAAAATCTCTTAAATAAAATATTTAAGAGATTTTTTATTTAAAGCATAGCTTCTGCTAGTCTAATAATCATACTTTCTGAAAATCTATAAAATTCAAGATATTTCATAGTATTATCATCAAAATTACATTTTTTCTTTATAATATCTTTAGCAGTATTAATATCCAAAATATCACCTTCATTCAACTTAATATTAAAATATTTTAATATACCTTTTGATACAGCAACTGCAATATTTTCTCTATACTTTGAGCTTCGTAATAATTCTGCTTCTTTTTTATTAGTCATAAAACCACATTCCAAAAGTACAGCAGGCATTTTGGTTTTATTTAGAACATATAAATCTTTTCTTTCTTTTATACCTCTATCTTTCAGCTTTGAAATATTAACACATTCATTATGAATATCTTTAGCTAATTCCATCACTTTTTTATCTCTATAAGAATATATAAGTGTCTCAAAACCATTTGCATCATTCCAATTATTTCCAAAAGCATTTGCATGTATACTTACATATATATCAGCATTACTATCATTAGCAATTTTAACCCTTTCATAAAGAGAAATATCAGAAGAACTTTCTGCTACATATATTACATTTATATTATATTTTTTTAAAATTAATCCAATAATATTAACAACTGCTGAATTAAACTCATTTTCTTTCATAAAACTTCCATCATCAAAAAAAGGCGTTCTTTTTCCTGAAGTTTCAATACCATGTCCATCATCAAGAGCAACTCTAATGTTAAACATACATTCATCTCCTAATTATAGATTAGATAATTAAATATAAATAAATATTATACAAGAGGACAAGGACAATTTTCACAACCACAATTACAACTACAATTATTATTTATATTAACTGACTCTTTTCCTCTAATAAATCCTTCTTCAAAACCATATCTTCTACCATCTCTAAATCCAGCTTCATATGCTTGTCTTAAGTTAGTATTTATATTGTTATTACAACAATTACAATTCATATAAACACCTCCTTGTCCATTTCTTTAATATAATATATGTTAAAAATTTAAAAGTGTTAATATTTATATAAAAAATTGAATTATTTTAAATATTTTAGAAAATAATAATTATCGAGGTGATTATAAATGAAAAAATATTTCAATAATGTAAATGAACTCATAGAAAATTCTAAAGAAGCAAGAGACTTTTATATGGGGCTTGATGAAAAAAGAATGGGAAATATTATGTTAAATTCTTCAAATATAAAATCTTTTGAAGAGATGAAAAAATTTGTTGAAAATAATAAATAAAATATAAAATAATAAAAGATGTATATTATTACATCTTTTATTATTTTAATAAATAAAAACAAAAAATGTATTCATTGACATAAAAAAATTATTTTGTTAAAATAGTCAATAACAGATGTTCGTTCTGAAAATAAATGGAATGCTATTAAATAGCTTCCTTTTTTTTGCTAAATTTAAAAATAAGTAGGTGTATTGTAGTTATGTCTGAAAAAAATGCTAATTCTCTATATAATAATGAAAGTATTACATCTTTAAAAGGAGCTGATAGAGTTCGTTTACGTCCTTCAGTAATATTTGGTTCTGATAGTATCGAAGGTTGCCAACACTCTATATTTGAAATATTATCAAATTCAATAGATGAAGCACGTGAAGGTTATGGAAAAAAAATAGATATTACTTTATATAAAGATAAATCAATATCGGTCAAAGATTATGGTAGAGGTATTCCTGTTGATTTTAATACTAAAGAAAATAAATTTAATTGGGAACTCGTCTTTTGTGAATTATATGCTGGTGGAAAATATAAAAACAATAATAGTGAAAATTATGAATTTAGTTTAGGACTTAATGGACTTGGCACTTGTGCAACACAATATTCATCTGAATATATGAATGTAATTGTATATCGTGATGGTTTTAAATACAATTTACATTTTGAAAAAGGTAAAAATATTGGAGGACTATCTAAAATAAAAATAAAAGAAAATAAAACAGGAACAGAAATAAAATGGAAACCTGACAAAGAAGTATTTACTGACACAAACATAGATATATCTTATTTTAAAGATATATTAAAAAAGCAATCAATAGTCAATGCTGGTATTATTTTTGAACTATACGATGAATCAAATGACGAAAAAACTATATTTGTTTATAATAATGGTATTAAAGACTATATAAATGAAGTAAATAAAAATAAAGGGTTTACAGATATAAAATATTTTGAAACTGAAACTTCTGGAAAAGATAGAGATGATAAACCTGAATATAAACTAAAATTTCAAACAGCTTTCTGCTTTAATAATGATATAAATTTAATTGAATATTATCATAATTCTAGTTTTCTTGAATATGGTGGTTCTCCAGATAAAGCAGTTAAAAATTCTTTTGTATATGCAATAGACAAATATATAAAAAATAATAATCTTTATAAAAAAGATGAAAAAAAAATAACATTTTCTGACATAGAAGACAGTTTAATAATAATAGTAAATTCATTCTCTACTATAACAAGTTATGAAAATCAAACAAAAAAATCAATAACTAATAAATTTATAATGGAAGCTATGTCTGAATACTTTAAACAAAAACTTGAAATATATTTTATAGAAAATAAAATTGAAGCAGACAAAATAGCAAATCAAATCTTAGCAAATAAAAGAAGTAGAGAAACAGCAGAAAAAACTCGATTAAGTATAAGAAAAAAATTAACTGGAAATATTGATATAACTAACAGAGTTGAAAAATTTGTTAATTGTCGCACAAAGGATATATCAAAACGAGAAATTTATATAGTTGAAGGTGATTCTGCCCTTGGTTCTTGTAAACTTGGAAGGAATGCAGAATTTCAAGCAATTATACCAGTTAGAGGTAAAATACTCAATTGTTTAAAGTCTGATTATAATAAAATATTTTCTAATACTATCATAACAGATTTATTAAAAGTTTTAGGTTGTGGAGTAGAAATAAAATCAAAATATAATTCAGATATAAACTCATTTGATATAACAAATTTAAAATGGAATAAAATAATAATATGCACTGATGCTGATGTTGATGGTTTTCAAATAAGAACATTAATACTCACTATGTTTTATAAACTTGTTCCATCTTTAATTTCTGAAAAAAAAGTTTATATTGCCGAATCTCCATTATATGAAATAACAACAAATAAAAAAACTTTCTTTGCTTATTCTGAAAATGAAAAATTAAAAATTTTAACAAAGCTAAAAAGCAAATATAAGATACAACGCTCAAAAGGACTTGGTGAAAACCAACCTGAAATGATGTGGGAAACAACAATGAATCCAGAAACAAGACGACTTATTCTTGTTACTCCTGATAATATAGAAGAAACTCAAAAAAAATTTGAACTTTTACTTGGTGAAAATTTAAAAGGTAGAAAAGAATTTATAGAAGAATTTGGACATTTATATATTGATTTAAGTGATATAAGTTAATATTATGTAATAAAAAGCAAAAGGTAGGTTTAATAATTTATGATAAAAGAAAATATTACTAATACAAAAATAAATATTATTGAACAAAAAATAACTGATACACTTGAACTAAACTATATGCCTTATGCAATGAGTGTTATAGTTTCAAGAGCTATACCAGAAATAGATGGTTTTAAACCAGCCCATCGAAAATTACTATATACAATGTATAAAAATGGTCTTTTAACTGGTGATAGGAAAAAATCATCTTCTGTCGTTGGAGATACAATGAAATTAAATCCTCATGGTGATTTAGCAATATATGAAACATTAGTGCGTCTCACAGAAGGTAATAATGCATTACTTCATCCATTTATTGATTCAAAAGGAAATTTTGGAAAACAATATTCTAGAGATATGTCTTATGCTGCTGCAAGATATACTGAAGTAAAATTATCACCTATATGTACAGAAATATTTGCTGATATTGATAAAAATACAGTAGAATTTATTGATAATTTTGATTCATCGATGAAAGAACCTGTCCTATTACCGACAACATTTCCAAATATTTTAGTAAATCCTAATCAAGGTATAGCAGTTGGTATGGCAAGCTCTATTTGTAGCTTTAATCTTAAAGAAATTTGTAATACAACTATTGAATATATAAAAAATAAAGATTTTGATATTACAAAAACTCTAATAGCCCCCGATTTTTCAACTGGTGGAGAAATAATATATTCAAAAACTAATATTAAAACTATATATGAAACTGGTAAAGGAAATTTTAAAATTCGTGCAAAATATAAATATGACAAAAAAAATAATTGTATCGAAATATATGAAATACCATATACAACAAATATAGAAACTATAATAGATAAAATAATACAACTTATAAAATTAAATAAAATAAAAGATATAACAGATATAAGAGATGAAACTGATCTTAATGGTCTTAAAATAACAATCGATATTAAAAAAAATGTAAAACCAGATTTATTAATGCAAAAACTTTTTAACCTTACAACATTGCAAGATTCATTTAATTGTAATTTCAATTTACTAATAAATAGTAAGCCTATGACATTAGGAATAAAAGATATATTAAATCAATGGATTCTATTTAGAATTAAATCAATAAAAAATCAAATACTTTTTGATATTCAAAATAAAATTCAAAAAAAACATTTACTTGAAGGTTTATCAAAAATACTTAATAATATTGATAAAGTAATAAATATAATTAAAAATACTGAATTGGAAAATGAAGTTATACCAAATTTAATAAAAGAATTTGATATTGACAAAACTCAAGCTGAATATATTAGTGAAATTAAGTTAAGAAATATAAATAGGGAATATATATCAAATAGAATAAAAGAACTAGAAACTTTAAATAATGATATAAATGAACTCAATAATATTTTTGAAAATGAAAATAAAATAAAAAATATTATATGTACTCAATTAAAAAAAGTTTCAAAAAAGTACGGTAAAGATAGAAAATCTTCTATAATTCAAGAAGTAGAAATAAAAAATATATCAAATGATGATTTTATAGATGATTACGGAGTTCGTATATTTTTAACAAAAGAAAACTATTTTAAAAAAATTCCTCTTACTTCACTTCGTTCATCAAGTGAACAAAAACTTAAAGAAAATGATGAAATAATTCAAGAAATAGAAACAACAAATAAATCAGAACTTTTATTATTTTCTAATAAATATAATGTTTATAAAATAAAAACTAATAATATATTAGATACAAAAGCAAGTTTATTAGGTGAATATCTTAGTAATATTTTAAAACTTGATGAAGATGAAAGAATAATATATTTAACATCAACATATGATTACACAGGTTTTTTAATTTTTCTATATAAAGGAGGAAACATAAGCAAAATTCCTCTTGATTACTATAAAACCAAAACTAATAGAAAAAAATTAAAAAATACTTACTCATCTAAATTACTAGTTGAGTACATACAAAAATTTGATTATGATACTGATATTGGAATTATTACAAAAAATGAAAAAAATAAAGTTTTCTTGATAAATACTTCAATAATACCTATACCATCTAATAAAACATCTATTGGAACAAAAATTTTTTCTAATAATTCTTGTAAAGCTCAAGAAATATTAAAAATACTAAATATTAAAGAAGAAATACCAGAAAATAAAGATTATTTACATACTAGAATAATCAATATTCCATCAAATTAATTATTTTATGAATAAAAAGGGTATAATACCCTTTTTATTCATAAAATATAATCATACCATTCCCATTCAGATTTCAAAATTTTTTCTAAATCATTATCATAAACTTCATTAGTAAGTTCAAATTCTATTTCAAAATTATTATACTTTTCATTATCTATTATTGCCGTACCATTAATAATATAATTTTTCCCTTCTCCTTCTATATATTCTCCTCTAATTATTACATTATCATCTTCTAAATCAATAATATTAATATTATTTTTTTTTTGTTCATCAGTAAAATATATACGCATTTTTACACCTCTAAATTTAATATTTTTTTATTTTATATTTTTGATTTATATAAAGTATGATATACTATTATAATAAAAAAGTAAATATCGGAGGAGATTATGAACTATATAGTTTTTGATTTAGAATTCAATCAATATTTTGATTTTAAAACTGGGAAATCATCTAATTTGAATCCTAATTGTCCACTTGAAATAATACAAATTGGTGCAATTAAACTTAATGATAAATTTGAAATAATAGATAAATTTAATTCTATGATTAAACCAACATTTTATAAACGTGTACATCCTTATGTTCAAAAAATAACAGGTATAACTAAAGAAATTTTATCTGACAAACCATTTTTTAATGAAGTATTAAATGAATTTTTAAAATTTATAGGAAAAGATGATAATATTTTTTGTATTTGGGGATTTGATGATATAAAAGCTTTATATAATAATATAATATCTCATAATATTGATACAAAACTTATAACAAATAAATATATAAATGTGCAAGCATTTGCAACAAAATACTTAAATTATGAAAATGGTAATGTAATAGGCTTAAAAAATGCTGTTACAGAACTAAATATAGATATAAAAAATAATTTTCATGATGCTTTTAATGATGCTGAATATACTACTAAAGTATTTCAAGTTTTAAGAACTAATGAAAAAATACCTTATGATACATTTAATATAAAGGATATATTGAAAAAAAAATGTAATAAATATATAACTGACACAAAACTTTTAATAGAATATTTCAATAAAAAACTAAATAGAGAAATAACAAATGAAGAATTCTTAATAATAGAATGTGCCTATAAATTAGGAAAAAATAGAAAATTTGATTATAAAAATAAGAAGATATAATTTATATCTTCTTATTTTTATATACTATATTTTAATATAATCATTTCAATAGCTATCTCTGGATTAATTTTTCCTGTTTTAATATTCAAATCAATATCTAAACATTCTCTTAAAGCACTTTTTAATTGATGTTCACTAAAATTTTTAGATTGTTTTAAACATTCTCTAACAATAAAATCATGTATCCCTAATATAGCTGATATGTTTTTCAAATCTTCTCCATTATTCAAAAGCAAAAAACATTGTAATATCATTCTAAATTGTCTAATAATCATATTAAATATTAATGTTGGATATTCTTTCATTGATAAAAGATTTCTATATATCTTAATTGCTTCTTCAGGTTTTTTTTCTCCTATTTTTGCAACTAAATCAAATATCTTTGTTTCTATTGATTTAGTACAAATATTATCTATATCAATAATACTAACTTCTTCATTCTCATTTTTATATGATTTTAATTTTTCAATTTCTCTTGATAAAATTTCAAGCTTATTACCAGAATTTCTTATTAAATAAGATGCAGTTGTTTTATCAATAAATATATTACTTTTTTTTAAATTTTTTAAAATCCAATTAATAATATCATTTTCATTTGGTGTTTTAAATTCACATATATAACCTTTATCTAATACAGTTTTATAAATTTTTTTTCTTTTATCAACTTCATATTCAGAAAATATTATACACACATTATCTGGTATATTCTTTAAATATTCATCAATAATATTGATTTCCTTATTTATATCATTTTCTCTTTGAATATTATTATCTTTAATTCCTTTAAAAAACCCACTATTTTTTATTACTATAAGTTTTTTATTACTAAAAAAAGGTATTGTTTCACAAAAATTAATTATTTTTTCTGATGTTATAAATTTATCTTCAATATACATATAGTTCATCATTTCAAATGATGGTTCTATCATAAAATTTTTAATTTTTTCTTCATATGATTTTTTTAAAAATTCCTCTTGTCCAAAAAAAAGATAACATTTTTTTATATGACCTGATTTTATTTGATTTTTTATTTCTTTCATTACTTTACTCCATTTCAATAAGAGGTCTTATATTATAATAATTTTTATACAAATATACATTTATATGACTATTAACTGATGTATTATAATACTTTATATTATATTTTTCAAGTAAATTTTTTATTTTATATGGAATATTTTCCTTTTCATCAGATACATATATTGCACAAACATTATCACTTAATATATTTTTTACAAAATTTTCATCTAAAATATCATTTGGTATTTTAAATATATTAGACTTCATATTTTCATTTAATAACATATATTGATCTTCTAATTCAATATTTCCCGTAAATAATATTTTATTATTTCTATCATTAAGTTTCATAACTATTGAACTATGATTCTCATTGCCTAAATATATTTGATTATTATCAAAAGGATATAATATTTCAAAATTAATATCTTCACTTATTTTTATAATATCACCATTTGAAACTTCATAAATCTTAATATCTTTTTTATTTGCTAATTCAATTAATTTCATATAAATACCACTTCTTGCAATATCATATTTAGGTATTACAATATTTTTAACTTCAAAATCTTTTAATAATTCAATACCACCTTTTGCATTACTAATATTCATATTAGAAAAAAACAATAAATCAATAGATTTTATTCCTTTATAATTTAAATACGGTATAATATCATTATGACCTGTAGATTTGCCAAAATCTTTAAAATCTCCCCCTGCATCAATAACAGCTGTAAAACCATCATAAGTTCTATAAATAGCTGAATTACCATTTGTATCAATAAAAGTAATTTCATTTATTTTAAAAATATTATTTATATTTATTGAAAAAGAAAAAGCTAAAGCAAATACTACTGAAAAATATTTTAAATATTTAGTTCTTTTCATAAATAAATAATACCATATAAAAATCAAATAGAAAAATATAATAGATATTAAATTTATATTTCCTGTTTCAATGTACATAAAATCAATACGATTTATAAATTCTACAAAAAACTTAATAATTTGAATAAGTAAAAAAACTGAACCTATTAAAAATATTCCTAATTCTTTAAATATTAAAGACATTAATACTGACACCAAACTTATTATTATAATAATTCCACATATAGGAATAACTAATATATTTAATAATATTGATGATATAGATACACCATAAAAATAATACATACAAAGAGGCAATGTCATAATATATGCCCCCATTGAAATAAAAACAAAATTTTTAATAAAATTATTAATATTATCAAAATTTTCAGAAAATTCAATACTAAAAGAAATTCCTATAACAGCTGCAAAAGAAAATTGAAATCCTATATCATAAATACTTTCTGGAGAAAATAAAAGTATTAAGAAGCCAGATATTCCAACAGAATTAAGCATATCACTTTCTTGATTTATTATATTCCCAAAAAGTACAACTATTGTCATAATACTTGCTCTAACAACTGAAGGACTAAGCCCACAAAAAATCATAAATAATAAAATAAATGGTATTATTAATATTGATGATATTTTTTTCGATAACTTCAAATAATTATTAAATACCATAAAAATAAATCCAGATATTATCGAAATATGTAAACCCGATATAGCAAGAATATGACTTATTCCACCTCTTTTAAATATTTCTTTATAATAATCATCAATATATCTTTTTTCCCCTGTAATCATTGCTTTAATAATACCAGCTTCTCTTAAAGGTAATAATTTATCAATTTGTTTATTAACAATATCTCTAAAATTGTAAATATAATAATTAAAGTCCTTTTTAATATTTTTAGATACTATATTTATGTCATATTCTTTGACAAATATATTATAATCAATATTTTTAGCAATCATATAATTTTTTTCAGAAAACATTCCTTTAAAATTAGCATCTTTACCTTTTTTCAGCTTTCCCTTTATATTAATAGTCATACCTACTTTTAAATTTAAATTATTTTCAGAAACTATTGATATATTTAAATTATCATCAAATTCTTTTTTATTGTCCATTATTTTATTTGTTTCTAAATTAATTATATTATAACCATTTTTAGAAATATATAAATCTTTTATAACACCTAATATTTCTATTTCTTTATTGGCATATACTAATTTTTCTATTTCTTTATTTTTTGGAATACCAATATTAAAAGATAAAAATAAACCTAATATAAATATCATTGTAAAGAAAAATATCATTTTTAAAGAATTTATTTTCATCAAAATTATTTCAGAAATTAAAACAATAGTTATAAATAAAATAATAGCTATTTTATCATCTAAACACTGACCTAAAATTAAACCAAAAATAAAATAAATTAAAATATAAATAATTGGTCTTTTCATAATAATTAATCCCCATATTTTTTATCAGTTTCAAAAGGTTTACTAAAATCAATATGTCCTTTAAACTCTTGTAATTTTTCTCCTTCAATAAGAAATTGTACTTTTTTAATACTATTAAGTTCTGTTAATGAATTTACAATTGAATAAATTGTAAACCATTCTCCAGTAGCTCCTCCTGAATGTTTTGAAATAAAATCATTGCTTAAATCTACATAGCAAATACCATCAGTAGTTTCTGTTTTAATATTTCTTAATTTTGTTTCAACAGGTATTGTAGCATAGTTACCCTCTTGTATAGGACCTTTAATAAGTTCTTCTATTATATATTTTTCTAATGGTTCATTAGGATTAACCTCAATTTTTCTTTGTTCTATATTAAATTCAGTTGCATCTTTATTTGCAAAATATAATTTAACTGTTTCAGAATTTTTTGGACTTGGAAATATTATAGCATCAATTAATACATCATTTTCTCCCATAATTCCTATAGGTTGTCCATTAGTTGTTTTTATTTCCTCCCCTTCAACACTTATTTTAACAAAATCTATAAAATCAAGTCCTGTGAGAGTTTTTACTATTGAAACTCTTGCAATAAGTTCTTCCTTTGCATCTAAATTTTTATATTTAGAAGACATATCTAAATTAACTAAATTCTTTTCAATAATAATTTCATTAAATTGAATATTATTAGGTATAACATTTTCAAATCCTTCTGTCTTAGGACCTTTTTTAAGTTCTTTAATAACATTTGAAACTATTTCATAATTTGTATCACCATTTATATCTCTTATCTCTGGTTTCATTAAATATGTTGTTGTTTCAATAAAATAAAGATTTATTCCATTATCATCTTTATTATTTTTCTTCACAATACTCCTTACAACAAAAAAACAACATATAAACATTACAAGTATAACAAAATATATTATTAAATTTTTCAATAACCTATTAGTTAATAATTTTTTCAATAAAGCACCTCCTATAATATCATATCATTTGATTTTATATTTTGTCTTAAAGGAATTCTTACAATAAAAGTACTTCCTTCATTTTCTTTACTTGTAACTTTTATACTTCCATTATGAATCAATATAGTTGAATGTGTTATTGATAAACCTAAACCCGTACCACCTGTTTCTCTATCTCTTGTTTTATCAACTCTATAAAATCTATTAAATATTTTTCCAAGCTCACTTTCTTCAATACCAATTCCTGTATCAATAACTTTTAAAAAAGCATTTTGATGATCACAATCTACATATAAACTCACTGTACCATTATTTTCAGTATATTTTATACCATTTTCAACAAGATTTGATATTGCAAGAGTAAATTTTGTACTATCAACTTCAGCATAAACCTCTTTATCATTAATGAAATTTAATGTTATATTCTTCATAGATGCAAGTGGTGAAAGCCTCTTTATTATTTCTGCAGAAAGTTTTACTATATCTGTCATTTTATATTTTATAGGAATTTCTCTTTGATCAAGTTTCACAAGTGTTAAAAGGTCATTTATTATTTCGGTCATTCTATCAACTTCAGAATTTATATCTTGTAAAAATTCAATATACATTTCTTTAGGTACTTCATCTTGCAATAATATTGATTCACTTAAAACTTTTATTGAACTTAAAGGTGTTTTGAGTTCATGTGAAACATTAGAAACAAAAGTTTGTCTTGTAATTTCGACTTGTTCAAGTTTTTCAGCCATATTATTACAAGCTTCTGCAAGATCAGATATTTCACTATGACTTCTATCATTAATATTTATTCTTTGTTCAAGATGACCTTCAGACATTTTTTTTATAATAGCAAGCATACTTTTTAAAGGTTGTATTGTTATTTGAGACATAACAAACATTATAAGTCCAGAGATAATAACAACTCCTATTAAAAGCATTATTACTTGTTTCTTTATATCAGATATTGTATCAAATATATCAGATATTGAATCTGATATTAAAACTGCCCCTATTTGATTTGTACTATTATCCATAATACTCACAGCAGCATATATAATTTCTCCTGCTTGTTCTCTAGCAACATCTCTGTTATCAAGTGCTTCTATTATTTCAGGTATAAGTAAAATCTTTCCTATTTCAGTTTTATTTGAATCATTAACAACAATTCCTGTTGAATCAACAACTATTATTCTATGTCCACCCTGTCTACTCGTTTCTTGTATATCATAATCAAATAATTCCTTTTTTGTTTCATCAAAAAGATAATTCATAACTGTTATATGACCAGAAACAATATTTGCCTGACTTAAAAGCTCTTTTTTTCTTTCTTCAATATAATATTTATTCATTGTTTTAAAAGTTGTATTAGTAAAAAATAGTAATGGTAAAAAACCTATACTTATATATGTTAGTAAAAGAGTCCATCTTAAACTTTTAAAACTAACTTTTTTATTTTTAACTAAAATAATAACCAACTCCCCATTTTGTAAAAATATATTTAGGTTCACTTGGATTTGTCTCAATCTTTTCTCTTAGTCTTCTAACATGTACATCAACCGTTCTAACATCTCCAGGATAATCATATCCCCAAACAGTATCAAGTAAAATTTCTCTACTATAAACTTTTCCTGGATTTTCCATAAAAAGTTCCAATAAATCAAATTCTTTAGCTGTAAGATTAGTTTCTTTACCATATATAAAAACTCTTCTACTTTCATACTCAAGCTCTAGTTCTCTTACTTTTAAAACCTTTTTTGACTCTTTAATAGGTGTAGACTTTTTTACACTTCTTCTTAATATTGCCTTTATTCTTGCTTTTAATTCAAGAATATTAAATGGCTTAGTTATATAATCATCAGCACCATATTCCAACCCCATTATCTTATCCATATCCTCTCCTTTAGCAGTAACCATTATTATTGGAACTTGAGAAAATTCTCTTGTATATTGACATAATTCCAGACCATCCATCTTAGGTAACATAACATCAAGAACAATTAAATCATAATTATTATCTTTTATTAATGATAAAGCTTCTTCTCCATCAAAAGCTGCTGTTACTTCCATTCCATCTTGTTCAAGCGAAAATTTTATACCTTTTATAATAAGTTTTTCATCATCTACAACTAAAATTTTATAAGCCATTTTTACCTCCTAGATTATTTAATTATTCCAAAATAATATAATTTTTTATTTCTTCAAATTTTTTCTCTCCTATCCCTTTTATATTTTTAACCTCATCAATACTTTTAAATCCATTATTTTTATTTCTATAATCAATAATTCGATCTGATAAAGACTCACCTATATTCGGAAGAATCATTAATAATTCCTTAGACGCTGTATTTATATTTATGCCTTTAGATAAAGTAACATCTTTTGGTGTTTCAATATCATCTAATAATATATTTTCATTAATATTTTTACTATAATATATATGTACTTGAGAATTATCATCTATAAAAATATTTTCACCATCAAATAAAGGAATATCAAAATAAATTTTATTAATATTATTAATATTATTTTTTAATCCACCAGCTCTATATATAAGTTCATCAAGAGTATTATTATTTTTCAAACTATAAATACCAGGGTAATTCACATTTCCACTTATTTCAACATTAATATTTTTAATATTTTCTAATTCTATTTTTTTATCTAAAATATTAATATTTTCCATTAATAACGAATTATAATTATTTTTTATATAATAATTATAATAAATACCAGAAAACACTATTAATATACAAACAAATATAATTTTAAAATTATATTTATAATTAAAATTTAACTTCATAGATAATCTAACCTCATTTTTATAATTACATTTTTGTATTATTGTAATATTTTAAGAATTTATTTGTTAAAAAAAAAGTTTTTATTTTATAAAAAATCTGATATAATTATTTATCGTAACTATAATAATTAAAAATAATAAAGAAATAAAAGGAGACTCCAATGAAGAAAGCTTTTTTAAAACTTTTCATCTTATTATATATTTTTTCTCTAAATATTTCTACTATTTATGCTGAAAAAAATAATAATATTGAACCAAAAACAAAACTAATTGATAAAAATCATAGTCTTAATATTTTAGCAGAAAGTGCAATACTTATGGACGCAAAAACTGGTGAAATATTATATGAAAAAAATATGAATGAAGAACTATATCCTGCAAGTATTACAAAACTTATGACAGTATTGCTTGCACTTGAATATGGAAAACTTGATGAAATTATAACATTTTCCGAAGCTGCAATATTCGGAATTGAAAGAAATAGTAGTCATATAGCTCTCGATGTTGGAGAACAAATAACTCTTGAACAATGTTTGTATGCTATACTTCTTCAATCTGCAAATGAAGCATCTTTAGGTGTAGCAGAACACATAGGTGGTTCAAAAGAAGGATTTGCAAAAATGATGAATGAAAAAGCCAAATCATTAGGTTGTAAAAATACTAATTTTACAAATCCTAATGGACTTCATGATAATAACCATTATACTTCAGCATATGATATGGCTCTTATAGCAAAAGAAGTATTAAAATATGATAAATTTAGAGAAATAATCAAAACATTAAAATACGATATTCCACCAACAAATAAACAAAAAGAAACACGTCATCTTTATGCACAACATCAAATGATAAAACCTCCTTCAATATATGTTTATGAAGGTTGTCAAGGTGGTAAAACCGGTTTCACAAATGAAGCTTTAAATACACTTGTAACATATGCTAAAAAAGATGATACAGAATTAATAGCAGTTGTTTTAAAAGATACAGGTGCAAATACTTATGTTGATACAAAAATTCTTTTTGATTATGGATTTGAAAACTATAAAACATTAAATGTATTTTCAAAAGATGATTTTAGTACAACAAAAGAAATTAATCAAACATATAAAAAAGAAACTTTTAATATAGGAAAACTAAAAATAGAAGCAGAGAATGATATATATATTACTATAAAAAAATCTGATGAAAATCAAAACTATACTCAAAAAATAAATTTAAATGAAAATATAGGAAATTCAATAAATCAAGGAGATATTGTAGGACTTCTCAATATATATGAAAATGAAAATAAAGTTGGTAGTACAAATCTTATTGCATCAAATACGATAATACCAATATCTGAAGAAGATTTAAAAGAGAAAGAAAATGAAATACTTAAATTAAAATTAATAAAAATTATTAAAA
>X157_Grey_Heron__coassemble_1206_pt1 | contig 24972 bp, 24 predicted proteins | sample X157_Grey_Heron__metabat2_low_PE_010 | metagenome-assembled genome bin X157_Grey_Heron | reverse complement strand
TATATATACATTATAATTTCTTTTTTCAATAATTATATAATCTCTTTTCAAAAAAGTATTACAATCTAATTTACAAATCAATACAAAAAAAGGAAAAAATACAAATAAATAATTTAATATATCAAAAATTAATGTAATATTAGAATCTTTTAAAAATTTTAAATATATTAATGAATATAAAAATTGGACAACAAAAAAATACAAAATATAAACTGATAGTACCTTAAAAGAATTTATTTTAATATTATTCATAAAAAACAACTCCTTTATAATATATTAAAAATAATACTATCAGTTTTATATTTAATTGTAAACATATTATTTTTAACAAAAATTAATATTCACATTATATAAAATAACTATTATTCATTTATAAAAAGATTGTTTGTATCATATTCTTTTTCAATCATATTTGTTTCAAACATAAAATCTTCGATATTTTCAAATGCCTTCTTATCCTCTTCAGTAATTTCAATACTAAAATCATACTGCTTATACATTTCTTCTACTGCTGACTTTTCTAAATCCAATTCTTTTGCAACAATATCAATAACTTTATCATAATTATCATTCATAAATTTTAATGTTTCATTTTGTGAATCCATAAATATCTTAATTATATCTCTATTATTATTATAAAATTCTTCAGTAACAGCAACAGCAATAATAGCATCAGTTAAACCTTTACCATCTGTAATTAAATTATAACCTTGTTTTTTTGCAGTATAAGCAGTAGGACCAGCAATCAAAGCAACATCAACACTTCCGTTATCTAAACCAGCCTTAGCATTTGGTATTGACATATTAACAAAATTAACATCTCCAATACTCATACCAGCCTCATTAAGATAAGCTATTAATAATTGATGTAAATTAGTACCAACTGGACCAGCAATAGTTTTTCCTTTTAAATCTTCTGCTGATTTAATACTATCATCTTTTGAATACATTGTAAAAGCTTCTGGCGACCTACTATACATATTTAAAACTTTTATGTCAGCTCCATTAGCAGCAGCTAAAACAACAGAAGTTCCACCTACACCATATAAAATGTCTACATCTTTTGAAGCCAATGCTTGAGTTTGCTCTGAACCTGATGTAATTTCAGCATAATCAACTCTTGTAGGGTTATTATTTTTTTCAAGCTCCATCTCTAATATACTATTATGCTTTTGTATTATACTAGGTACATTCAAAGGAGAAGTTACATGAGTCATAACTAATTTTTTTGAATCTTCAAAAGTAGTAACTCCATCTTCAGAATTATCATTTGAAGAACAACCTGAAAACATTGAAACAACTAAAGCAGTTGTCAACAACATACTTATTTTTTTAACAATATTTAATTTCATAATTAAATTTTCCTCCTAATAACTATAACTATATTTTTAAATCATCTATAATCTTTTTTTTCAAGTTTACAAAATCAGTACTTAATAAATCTCTATTTTCATTACTTTCATCAATTATATATTCCGACTTTACATTTCCTTTTTCTAATACAACTATTTTATTGCCTAATATTAAAGCTTCATCAATACTATGTGTAACAAAAAGTATTGAACATTCTGTTTTATTATATATTTTTAAGAGTTCTTTTTGCATTTGTTCCCTTGTAAAATAATCTAAAGCCGAAAAAGGTTCGTCCATCATTATAAAATCAGTATCATAAGCAAAAGCTCTAGCTATTGAAACTCTTTGCTTCATACCTCCAGAAAGTTGATTAGGATAGGCCTCACAAAAATTTTTTAATCCGACAAGTTCAATAATATAATCTATTTTATCATTATCTATATTTTTTTTATTTTTCAAACCAAAAGCTACATTTTCTCTAACATTTAACCAAGGCATAAGTCTATCTTCCTGAAAAACATAAGCTTTATTTTTAATATCATACTGTCTAAGCTCGCCAAAATCTTGTTTTTCTAAACCTGCAACAATCCTCAAAAGTGTAGTTTTACCACAACCACTTCTACCTAATATTATAGTTATTTCTTTTTCATTAATATCCAAATTTATAGCATTTAAAACAGTTATATTATTTTGTTCAACATTATAAATTTTTTTAATATTTAATAACTTAATCCCAGCCATTATTTCCACCTTTTAAAAATTTGCTAATAAAAAAAGCAAATATTCTATCTGTAAAATATCCTACAATACCTATAACAAAAATACCTACAATAACTTTATCAGTTCTTGACATTTGTTGAGCAAATAATATCATATGTCCAAGCCCAGAAGCAGCAGCAATCATTTCAGCACCAATAATAGCTCTCCAACTATAACCTAAACCAATTCGCATACCTATTAATATATCTGCCATAGCATAAGGCAATATTATTTTAAAAAATATATCCTTTTTTGAATAATTATAAACTTTTCCAACTTCTATAAGTTTAATATCACAACTTAAAAACCCTTTAACCGTATTTAAATATATAGGAAAAAAAGAAGTCAACACTATTATAAATATCTTAGTTGTTTCACCAATGCCAAACCATAATATTAAAAGTGATATTAAACTTAAAGGAGGTACATTTTTTAAAAACTGTATTATAGATTCATAATACTCTGCAAATTTAGGCAATATTATTTTTATCATAGCTAAAAAAAATGCTACTAATGTTGCTAAAAAAAATCCTTTAAAAACTCTTATAGAACTTATATAAATATCTAAAAAAAGCTCACCAGTTAAAACCATATTAAAAAAACTATCTAACACTTTAAAAGGTGAAGGCAAAACATATGGACTAAATATACCAATATCAGTAACAAAAGTCCATAACAAAATTAATATAAAAACAGTAATAGAAGTTTTAAAAAAACTAACATTTTTTATTTTTTTCATAAATCTAATACACCATCACCATTATTACAACCACCACAACAATACAACATTTCAACAATATTATGTTTTTCATACAAATTATTTTTAAAATAATATTCTAAATCATATTTTCCAGAAATACTTTTAATATTAACTTCTATATCATCAAAATAACCTAAAGGTATAGGACTTTTATCTAACTTTATACTTTCTATACCATTTTTTGAATTTTTTAAATAATTATTTAAAAATTCATTCCAAGGAACAAAAAAAATTTTATCAAGTTTCAAATTATTACCATAATCAGCTAAACTTTTACAAGGAGTAGTAATAAATTTTTCATTATCAACTAAATCTTTCCTTTGTGCAATTTCAATAGCACAATGTATTAATATAGGGTGTATATTATGTTCTAAAATTTTTTCATAACTAATATATTGTTTTATTGTTTCAACTGCTAAAGGACATCTTTTATCTAATATTACACCACTATTTTTACTATAAGCTAAATCACTATATTTTTTTTTAACTATACTATGATAGTCTTTATCTACACCAATTCTAATAAAATTATTTTGAATTAATAAATTATCAAGTTGAGATTTATTATACATTCTATCAACAACAGGATTTATAAAAACATACTTTATAAAAATCACTCCTAAAAACAAAAAGTTAGTATAACTTAACATAAAAAGTCTGTTTCCCATTATACTATAATAAATTATATAATTCAACATATTAATAAAAAATAACAAATTTAATATTAATAAATATTATCAAAAAAGTAAAATAAATACAATACTTTTTAAAATTCAATACTAAGTCCTACTGGACAATGGTCACTTCCAAAAATATTATTATATATAACAGCATCTTTAATATTATTTTCAAGAGAATTTGAAACAACAAAATAATCAATACGCCAACCTGCATTTTTTTCTCTTGCATTAAATCTATAACTCCACCAAGAATAAGCATTTTCTTTTTCTGGATAAAAATACCTAAATGTATCAATAAAACCATTATTTAAAAGATTTGAAAATTTTTCTCTTTCTTCATCTGAAAAACCTGCATTTTTTCTATTTGTTTTAGGATTTTTCAAGTCTATTTCATTATGTGCAACATTTAAATCACCACAAATTATAACTGGTTTTTTATTCTCAAGCCCTTTTAAATATAAAAGAAAATCATCTTCCCATTTCATTCTATAATCAAGCCTAGCAAGTTTAGTTTGAGAATTAGGAGTATATACAGTTATATGATAAAATCCTTCAAATTCAAGAGTTATAAGTCTTCCTTCGTGATTATGTTCATCAATATCACCCATACCATAAAAAACATTTAAAGGCTTTTGTTTAGTAAACACTGCTACACCAGAATAACCCTTTTTATCTGCATAGTTCCAATAACAATAATAACCATTAGGGGAAAAATCAATTTGCCCCTCCTGTAATTTAGTCTCCTGTATAGAAAAAATATCAGCATCTATATTATTAAAATATTCCTCAAAGCCCTTTTGAATACAAGCTCTAATACCATTGACATTCCAAGAAATCATTTGCATAAATTAAACCTCCTATTATAATATAATTAATTATTATATAAAATTTATTATGAAAGGTAAATCAAAAAATGGAAAATCTTATAAAAGAAATAAATAAATTTAGAAATTATGCAAATAAAAATAAATCAAACTATGGAGAATGGGAAATGTATTATAATAATTGGGATAATATATATACATCATTTATAAATGTATTAAAAAATGAAGAACCAACTAAAAAATATGTATATGATATGATTTATATTATAGCAAGAGATAATGAATGTGAATATATTATAGAAGAACTCACAGAATATAAATATTGGTTTGAATTATTATGTAAATATTCATTAAAAACAAATGAATATAATGCAAAATGGCAATTTGCACACTATCTAAGCGAATATGTAGAAAAATATAATTGTAATGAATTTGCCAAAGAATCAATAATAAAATTTTTAGAAGACAAGAATGAATATGTATCAAGAAGAGCATTACTAGTTTTGCATAAAATATTACCTGAAAAAATAGAAAATTATGCAAATATATTCTGGTATAGTAATATTAACAATGAATTAAAACAATACCAAATAATGGCTATTTTAGAAGCATTATATAATATAAAATCACCAATAATTTTTGAATATATAGAAAAAGCAAAAAAAATTGATATTGAAAATAAAGACTACTTAATAAAATATATTACTAAAATTGAAAATAAATTGATTAACTATTAACAATATTTATATACAATATAAACATTTTTATCCCAAAAAATCTATTTTTTTACAAATTTTATATACTTAATATATAAAATTTGTAATATCCCATGTTAAAATTTTAATTTCATAGACATTTGTCTTTTTATATGATATAATATGATACATAAATAAATAGTTATAAGGAGCGTGTTGTATATGTTAAAATTAAGAAAACTACTTACTATTATATTCAAAAAAATTATTTCATTTCCATAAAAAAAAACAATAAAATAAACTATTAGGGAGGGTTATAAAATATGTCAAAATTTCAAAAAATATTCCCTATCATAATAATATTTTTAGCACTAACAAGTATAAGTTATATAACTTTTGCTTCATCAAATAAAAATAATAAAAATATTGAAGTTATAAATAATTCTCAAAATATAACAGATGAAACTAAAAATGAAATAATAAATGAAATAAACAATTCACTTGTAAATGATAATGACAATGCAACAATAACTATAAATGATAATGACAATGAAAATAATATTTATGATATATCAGTTGAAAAGAAAATTTATTCAGATGCAAAAACTAAAAATGATGAAGGTGTTACTGCTTCAATGCTTTTAATGATTGAATTAGAAGATAAAAAAGGACCAGTAAACGTATTAAAAAATATAAAAGGTGAAGTTGACATTTATAATAATAGTGGAAAAATAGAAAAATCAAGTATCACTATTGGTAGTATAGGTACTTCATATCATACAATAGATTTAGGAAAAGAAACAAACTTTGATAAAGATTTTGATATACCTGTAACAAATATAAATGTTATATATTCTGTTTTATTTGAAAATACAAAATCTGAATTAAAAACAGGAGTATCAAAAATATTTAATTAAATATAATAAAAGGAGATGAATTAATATGATTATTTCTCCAGCAAAAAACTGTAAACAAATTTTTTTAAAATCAATATTATGTTCTATATTATTAGTTACAATATTCTTTATAATTAATAGTTTTAATATAAGCAAAAACCCTGCTGAATTATATGCAGATTATAATATTTATTATACTTTATGTGTAATTGAAATATTATCAAGTGTACTTCTAGGACTTTACATAAAAAACAAAAATTCTAAAATAATTATAGAAAACGAAGAAGAATATAAAAAATATTATTCTAAAATAAAACTTATTACTATTATTACAATAATATCAGTAATATTATTGTTTTTTGAAGATATAGTTATACCTCTTTACTATATAATAATCTATATTTATGATAATACAGGATTTAACGCTTATAGAATTTTAAATTTAACTAATGTTATTTCTATATTAATTTGTTTAAACATACCCTTTCTACCAAAATCAAAAATTAAAAAAATAGAAATAGACATATATCCTTAAAAAGTAAAGGAGATGAATTAATATGAGTATCTCTCCAGTAAAAAATCATACACAATTGTTTTTAAAATGTATTATATTATCATTAATAATAAATATAGTATTCTTTATAATAAACAGTTTCAATATAAATAAAAATCCTAATGAACTTATACTATATAAAAATATATATTTATATTGGGGATTTAGTATAATACAAATATTATTAAATGTATTTTTAGGCTTATACTTAAAAAAGAATGATTCAATATTAATTTCAAAAGAAAAAAAATATATAAAAGAATATAAAAAATGTTATATAGTAATAAAAATAATAACAATTACAATAATATTATTATTTTTAGGTTTTATTTTTTTCGATGATGATATATATCTTTTTACAACAATATATCTATATAATATAATTTATGATATTACAGGAATTGAAATAAGTAGAATTATTAATATAACAAATATTGTTTCTATACTAATTTGTCTAAATTTAGCATTTAAATCAAGTAAAAAATTTAAAATAAATATAATAAGATGATACAATAAAAAGCCCATATAGGGCTTTTTATTGTATTGTATTAATATTAAAAAAATGTGAGCAAGTCTATAAGCCGGGTTCTGTATTAAATGGTCATCTATCTTGGTACATTGTCGCCAATGTCATCTTGCGGTTTTTTTAAGACGGAACGGGCAATTCCATAATTGTCCTTAACCTTGCATCAAGTGGGGTTTACATAGCCTCTTATGTTACCATAAAAGCGGTAAGCTCTTACCTTACCTTTCCAGCCTTACCTATTATTAAAATATAGGTGGTTTATTTCTGTTGCACTTTCCTTAGAGTCGCCTCCACCAGCCGTTAACTGGCACTCTGCCCTATGAAGCCCGGACTTTCCTCACTTATAATAATAAGCGCGACCATCTGGCTTACTCAATAGAATATTATCACATTAAACTATATATGTCAATATTTGTTAATCTAAATAATACTTATAACATATATATGTATATATTATTTAATAAATTAATCAATAAAATAAATAATTTTTAAACATCAAAGCAACTTCCACCTAAAAATTCTTTTAATATTGCATTTTTAGGCACAATATCAGAATTTACACCTATAAAATAATCGAGAAATTTAATAATTCTTTCAGCAGTAATATATTCAGGTGCTAAACGATCAATATTAAAAAGCAAAGGTTCAATATAAGTTTTTAAAACAGCAAGTTCATATACTGTTGCTGAATTAAATATAACATCTGCATTTTCTTGAAATGGAAATATATTATTTTTTTCTCCTCTTGTAACATAATCCCAAGTTCCTATTGTCTCTTTAGCACTTGTTCCTCTAAATTGATGGTCTCTTACAATTCTTCTTATAAGTCTACTATCTGAAGTTGATACTCTATTATGATTATCAATATTTAATTGTGTCATAGCACTTATAAATATTTTAAATTTATTTTTTTCAGGTATAGAAGTAGTAACAGCATCATTAAGCCCATGAATACCTTCAATAACAAAAATTTCACCATCATTTAATTTCTTAAAATTACCCTTATACTCTCTTGAACCAGTAATAAAATTATAATTCGGTAATTCAACAGTTTCTCCATTTATAAGCCTTGATAAATCAGAATTAAAAAGTTCAACATCAAGAGTATTTAAATTTTCAAAATCTTTTTTACCATTTTCATCAAAAGGTATTAAATCTCTATTTACAAAATAATTATCCATTGATATAATATGAGGTCTAATACCATTAACTCTAAGTTGTATCATAAGTCTTTGAGCAAATGTAGTTTTACCTGATGAAGAAGGTCCAGCAATCATTATAACTTTAATATCATTACGCTTTTTATTTATCATATCAGCTATTTCTGCTATTTTCTTTTCGTGTAATGCTTCATTTATAAGTACAAGCTCATTAAAATGTCCTCTAACAATAACATCATTTAAATCAGAAACATTATCAACCCCCATTAAATTTATCCAATTCATTTGTTCAATAAATACAGAAGATATTTTTTTATAATCAACAAATTGATTAAGTTCATCAATATTATTTTCATTAGGCATTATTATTATAAATCCATTTTCATAAGGTTTTATATCAAATAATTTTACATAACCTGCTGACGGTGCCATATATCCATAATAATAATCATAAAATCCATCAAGCTCATATAAATTTACATTCGAAGTTTTTCTATAATCAAATACTTTTGATTTATCATTCATATCAAATTTTTTAACAATATTTTCAGCTTCTGATTTTCTATAAGTTCTCTTTATTATAGGTGAATCTTTTTCAATATATTCAAACATTTTATTTTTCAATTTTTCAATAAAACTATCATTAATTTTAAAATCTTTAATTCTTATTTCACAATAAAGATTTTTATTTATAGAATGTTCAATAATAATAGGAGCTTTATCTCCAAGAATTTTTTTAACAGCACAAACCATAACAAGAGACAATGTCCTATGATAAACTCTCATACCATCTTTATCATTTATACCCAAAAATTTTATATTATTATCATAATTAATAACTTCTCTACTTAATTCAACTAACTTATTATTTTGTAACGCTACAATATTTTTATAACTTTCATCACCATAAACAAAATCAGAAAGCTCTCTATAAGTTATACCCTTATTTATTTCAAATACTTCATTATCTACACTAACATTAATTTTATTACTCATAAAACTACCTCCTAAAAAATTTAAATATTTTTAAAAGTTTGCCCGTTGACTTTTGAAACTAAAATTTCTATCTCTTCATTTATATTATTTAACTCTTTCTTTAAATATTCTGCTAATACAGGAATTGCTATATTTTCAGTCGCATAATGTGTACCATCTATAACACAAAGTCCTAATTGTTTCGCTTTTTGTGCTTCGTGAAATTTAATATCTCCAGTAATATAAACATCTGCTCCCTTTGATTTTGCAATATCAAAAAAATCACTACCAGCACCAGTACAAATAGCAACTTTGTTAATAACAGTGTTTTCATCATCAACAGATATTCTAATATTATCAATATTAAGTTTTTTCTTTACAAATTTAGCAAAATCAATAAAATTCATATTATTTTTTAAATTACCAATACGCCCTATACCATATCTTTTTCCTTTTACGTTCATAGGTATAATATCAATAGCTGGTTCTTCATAACAATGAGTTTTATATATAGCATTTAATACATTTGAAATATTATTTTCTGTTACTATTGTCTCAATTTTATATTCTTTAACTTTTTCAATATCTCCAACACTTCCAATATACGGATTACTACCTTCAAGAGGTTTAAATTGTCCCTCTCCTTTTGATAAAAACATACAATTAGAATAATTTCCAATACAACCACCAAAAGCTTCCCCAATAGCAGAAACAACATCATCTTTATTATTATAAGGAACATAAACAACAATTTTAAAAGTTTTCTCAAAATTAGTCTCTTTTAATATTTCTATATCTGAAAGTCCTAAAATCTCTGCTAATATATCATTTGTACCACCAAAAACAATATCATAACTTGTATGTGCTGAATAAACACTTATATTGTTTTGAATAAGTTTATATATTTTAAGTCCAATATCAGTATCAGTTGTAATATTTTTTAAATCTTTAAACAATAATATAGGGTGATGTGTAACAATAATATCAACATTATTTTCAATAGCTTCATCAATTACATCATCAATAATATCTAAAGCAACCATTATTTTCTTTATCTCACTATCTTTATTACCAATATTAAGCCCTGAATTATCCCATTTTTCTTGTAAATTTTCAGGTGCTATTTTATTCATAATATCAACAATATCTCGACATTTTAAAGACATTTTAAAACCTCCACAAACATATTATAATTTTTTTTCAACAATTCTTTTCGATATAAAGCACTTTGACTATTATTATTATTTATACGTTTTAAAGTTTTTTCAGTTTTAAAAAGCATATTTTCAACATATTTTTTTAAAATAATTGATTTTTTTTCAATAAGACATTTGCCAAAAAAATATTCAAATTCATTATCGTACCTTTCAAAACCTTTAACAGCACTAATAACATTATAATACTTTTCTTCTTCAATTAACATAATTTCATTATCAATTTTAAATCCTATAGAATGAATATATTTTCTAACATTATATAAATCTAATTGAGGTTGTAAAACTAATTGTTTAATATCTTTTACAATTTCAGAAGAATTTTTTAATATATCAATAATAAGCATTCCACCCATACCAGAAATAATAGCTGTATCAATTTCATTTTTATTAATTGGTAAAAGACCACTACCAAGCCTTGTTTCTATAAATTCACTAAGATTACTATTAATTATATTTTGTTTAGCTCCTTCAAGTGGTTTTACATTTATATCACAAGCTAAAACTTTTTTTGCAATATTATTTTTAATAATATATATAGGTATATAACCGTGGTCTGTCCCTATATCTGCAATAGTATCACATTTATAAATCATTTCAACAATAGTATTCATTCTCTTTGATAATTCCAAAATTAAAACTCCTTTATAAAATAAATAATAAATCTATTTTAACATATAATACAAAAATTTATAACAAAATAAATAAAAAACTCCTACAACAAGGAGTTTTTATTTATTATATCAATCAAGATAATCTTTTAATTTTTTACTTCTACTAGGGTGTCTTAATTTTCTTAAAGCTTTTGCTTCTATTTGACGTATACGCTCTCTTGTAACCTTAAATACTTTCCCAACTTCCTCAAGAGTTCTTGGTCTGCCATCATCAAGTCCAAAACGAAGCCTTAAAACTTTTCTCTCTCTTTCTGTAAGTGTATCTAAAACTTCAATAAGTTGCTCTTTTAATAATGTAAAAGCTGCTGCTTCAGCTGGTGCTGGAATATCATCATCTGGTATAAAATCACCAAGATGACTATCTTCTTCCTCACCAATAGGAGTTTCTAAAGAAACAGGTTCTTGTGCTATCTTCATAATTTCTCTAACCTTTTCAACAGGCATATCCATTTCAGCTGCAAGTTCTTCAGCAACAGGCTCTCTACCCAACTCTTGCAAAAGTTGTCTTGAAACTCTAATAAGTTTATTGATAGTTTCAACCATATGAACAGGTATTCTTATTGTTCTTGCTTGATCAGCAATAGATCTTGTTATAGCTTGTCTAATCCACCAAGTTGCGTAAGTACTAAATTTATAACCTTTTCTATAATCAAATTTTTCAACAGCTTTAATAAGCCCAAGATTTCCCTCTTGTATTAAATCTAAAAAAAGCATTCCTCTACCAACATATCTTTTAGCAATAGAAACAACAAGACGAAGATTTGCTTCAGACAATTTCTTTTTAGCATATTCATCTCCATCTTCCATTCTTTTTGCAAGTTCAATTTCTTCTTCAGCACTCAAAAGAGGAACTTTTCCAATTTCTTTCAAATACATACGAACAGGGTCATCTATATTAATACCCTCTGGAAGCGAAAGGTCTAAATCTTTATCAATTTCCTCCTCTACATCCATAGCTCCAAGAACATCTATTCCTTGAGCCTCAAAATATTCATAAACCTTATCAATTTGTTCAGCCTCAAGCTCAATATCACCAAGATAATCCATTATCTCCTTATATTCAAGTACACCTTTCTTTTTTTTTCCTATAATAACAAGCTCCTTCAAACGGGTTATAAATACACTTTCATCTATGGATTTCAAAGCAGACATTCCTTTCTAATATACTCTATTTTAACCACTTGATAAATTAATATATAAATTATCAATATTTTTTTTATATTCCATAATTAATTGGTATTCTTCAATATTTATGTTTTTTGTATTTTCCAAGGTATTTTCAATAAAAGCTCTTTTTATTAATTTAATATTCTCATTTACAGCTTTCTCTAAATCATAGTTATTATTAATACATTTATTATCAGAAAAAGCAAATATTTCAGTAACAACCCTTTGTTCCTCAATAGAATCAAAATGATTTATAATTTCAGCAGGAAAAATAACTCCATCATTATCATTAATATTATATATAATTCTTGCAATATTTATATAAACATCAATACTAAAATCAGAAGGTTTTATATAATTTTTAACTTTATTATATACATCTATATTTGTAGATAATATATATAAAAGTTGTTTTTGAGCCTCTATAATTCCTGTTAATGACGTTTTATTATAATTATTATTAGTCTTTTTATTATAATTTAATTCTTTTCTAATATCAGATTCCTTAATATCAACAATTTTATTTATTTCTTTAATTATTGCTTCTCTAGAAATACCAGTTTCCTTAGAAACTTCATTTATATAAACATCTTTTTCAATATCAGTTTTAAGACCAGATAATAATTTAGCACATTCAATAGTAAATTTAACTTTATGTTCTGGTATATCTATATTATACTCTTTTCTTTTACAATTAATCTTAAAAGATATATAATTAACAGATTTCATAAGTAATTTAGAAAATTCTAATACTCCATTTTGTTTTATAAAATCATCAGGGTCCTTACAACCTTTAACTTGCAAAACTTTAACATTAAAACCATTATTAACTAAAACATCAATAGCTCTTAATGCAGCATTAGTACCAGCAATATCACTATCATAAAGAATTATAATATCATCAGCATATTTTTTTAAAACTTTAGCATGTTCAGTATTAAAAGCTGTACCCAAAGAAGCACAAACATTACGAATACCTACTTGATATATACTTATCATATCAATATAGCCTTCAACAAGTATTAATTCTCTTTTTCTTGTCAGTTTTGCAAAATTCAATCCATAAAGATTCTTACTCTTATTAAATATAATAGTTTCTGGAGAATTTAAATATTTAGGCTCACCATTATTTAATGCTCTACCACCAAAACCTATTATATTACCTGAAATGTCCATAATAGGAAACATAATTCTATCAATAAAACGGTCATGATATCCTTCTGAATTTTTATTTTTAATAACTAATCCACTATCTAAAATATCTATAATATCATAACCTTTTGATAAAAGATATTTATAAAGAGAATCAACAGAATTTTTAGAATATCCTAATCCAAACTTTTTTTGTATATTAATCAAAATGCCTCTTGAATTAATATATTCAAGAGCTTTTTTACCATTTTCACTATGTAAACACTCATAATAAAAACGTCCAGCAACTTTATGAATTTCAAGTATTTTTTGTTTTTTATTTTGGAATTGTTTTTCTTTTTCTGATTTTTCAGTTTCAGGTAAAACTATACAAGCTCTATCAGCAAGTTTATTTAAAGCTTCTAAAAAATCACAATTTTCAGTTTGCATAATAAAACTATATACATTACCACCAGCACCACAACCAAAACAATAATAAAATTGTTTATCAGCACTAACTGAAAAAGATGGGGTATTTTCATTGTGGAAAGGACATAATCCAAAATATGAATTTCCTTTTTTTGTAAGGGGCATAAAATCACTTATAACATCTACAATATCATTTTGAATTCTAACTTCTTCTATAATTTCTTGAGAATATTTCATAATGACAACACACCTTTTTATACCTTCTTGTTATATTATATTTCGACATATAAAGTTTAATTCCTTCTACATAATTATTAATAGCAATTATATTTATAAATATTTGTATATATAAACAAAATTATAATTAATTATTTATATTGTATGTTATAATTATACATAAAAAATAACATAAAATTATTGCAAAATATCTAAAAATATATTATAATATAAATCTATGTCTTAAAATTATTATTAAAAAAAGTGAGATTAAAAATCTCACTTTTTTTACTACTCTTGTATAATATTTAACTGTATTGGCACTCTTGTGCTATAATTACCTGTAACATATATAGAATAACATTTACCACCTTCAAAAAGTATTTGTGTTTCTTCAGCTACAACTTTCATTGTATCAGATATAGTAAGAGCTATATCATGCAACCCCTCAAACATACTTAAATACTTACTAACATCATTATAAGAAAATCCTTTAATAACAACAACTCCATCAACATAAACATCTATAGGCGAAGAATTAGAAGAAACGTTTATAAATCTAATTTCTGTTTTTAATTTATTTACAACATTACAATTATTTCTTAATAAAAGCGTTGAGAAACTCCCTGTAATACCTTCAAATGTTAATATATAATTTGAATTTTTTTGAACATTTATATACTTTTCATAAATTTTTAAATCAGTTCTCCCAGCTTTATAAAAAGTAATTCTATAACTTTTTGATTTTAATTTTAAATAATTTGTATATTCTCTAAAAGCTAAATTTGAAGCAACAATCCTACCATTTATATATATATCAATACTTTCAGTATTACCATTAGCATTAAAAAATCTTATATTACTATAATTTAAACTAGGTATAACAGGAATTACTGTAATATTAGAATTTGAAGGCTTTATTGCTGGAAAAGTTGGAACAGCATTTTGATTATACTTAATATTATTTTCTATTTTATCATCATAGTCATCATCAATTTCAAATTTATCATCATAATCATCATCAATTTCAAATCTATCATCATCATCTCTTTCAATTAATCCTCTATCAATTTCATCAGTAATATCATCATAATCAGTATATTGATATCTAATATTATTATAAGGACCTGTTCTTCTATTATTCATAAAAACTCTCCTATCTATTATCTACTTATAAAATATATATATGATTTTAAATTGATATAATTACATATTTATAAAAGTATAGTAACAAATAAAACAAATTTTCATATTATATTATTAAAATAAATTTTATATGGTGTATTATGAATATATTAGTGCCTCTTTCATCAATATCTAAAGGACAAAAAGCAAAAGTAAAAATATTACTTACAGAAGGAGCAATAAAAAGAAGAATGCAAGATATAGGAATTACTGAAGATACCGAAATAGAACTTGCATTAGAAAGCCCTCTAAAAGACCCTAAAGGATATATAATAAAAGGTTCATTAATAGCAATAAGAAACTCTGATGCAGAAAAAATAATTGTAAGTATTAATGAAACAAATAAAAAAGAGGTGATATAAATTGATAACAGTCGCACTCGCTGGAAATCCTAACGTAGGAAAAAGTACAATATTTAACAAACTAACAAAAATGAAACAACATACAGGAAACTGGATAGGAAAAACAATTGATATTTCAGAAGGAAATATCAACTATAAAAATACAAAATATAAAATTATAGATATTCCAGGAACATATTCACTACTTTCAAATTCACTTGAAGAAGATATAGCAAGAGATTATATATGTTTTAAAAATCCAAATATAACAGTAATAGTATGTGATGCAAGTTGTATATCCAGAAATCTTAATCTTGTTCTCCAAACATTAGAAATAACAAAAAATGTAATATTATGTATAAATTTTATAGACGAAGCAAATAAAAAAGGTATAAAAATAAATATACCTCTTTTGGAGGAAAGGATTAAAATTCCTGTTATACCAATGTCAGCAACAAAAAATAAAGGTTTTGAAATACTTATGAGTAAAATTCATAATATGGCATTATATCATAACAATAACAATATACCAAATATAAAATATGATGATATTACAGAAAACGCAATAAATATTATGTTAAAAGAAATAGAAAGTTGTAACTTTAAAAACATAAACAAAAGATGGTTATCAATAAAATTATTAGAAGGAGAATATGAATTTATAGAAACATTAAAAAATAATATAAAAAATATAGATGAAAATGATTTAAATAAAATAAAAAAAGGGTTAAAAAAATCATATGAATACCTTTCCGAAAATAAAATATCTAATTCAAAATTAAGAGATAACATAGCAACAAATATTATAAAACTTTCTGAAAAAATTTGTCAAAATATAATATATTCAGAAAATCAAAATATTAATTATAATTTATCATACAGCAAAAAAGATAGAAAAATAGATAAAATATTAACAGATAAATATATAGGATTTCCCATAATGTTCATATTATTAATATTTATATTATGGCTCACAATAACAGGAGCAAATTATCCTTCAAAAATGTTATCAAATTTACTTTTTTCAATAGAAAATGATATATACTATTTTATAAAAGATATAGGAACACCTATAATATTATGTGATATGTTAGTATTTGGAGTATATAGAGTTCTATCTTGGGTAATATCTGTTATGCTTCCACCTATGGCAATATTCTTTCCTCTCTTTACACTACTTGAAGATTTAGGATATTTACCCCGTATAGCATTCAATTTAGATAAATGTTTCAAAAAATGTAATGCTTGTGGAAAACAAGCCCTTAGTATGGCTATGGGTTTTGGTTGTAATTCTGCTGGTGTTACTGGTTGTAGAATAATAAATTCTCCTCGTGAAAGGCTTATAGCTATAATAACAAATAGTTTCGTTCCTTGTAATGGTAAATTCCCAACATTAATAGCAATAATTACAATGTTTTTTGTTACAACAAACACATTATTAGGAAGTATAATATCAGCAACAATGCTATCATTTACTATAATATGGGGAATAATAATAACTCTTATAATATCAAAAATATTAGGAAATACAATTTTAAAGGGATATCCTTCATCTATAACACTTGAAATGCCACCATATAGAAAACCACAAATAACAAAAGTAATAATACGTTCAATATTTGATAAAACATTATTTATTCTAGGTAGAGCAATAATTGTTTCTGCTCCAGCAGGTTTAATAATATGGCTTATGTCAAATACATTTATAGGAAATTCAAGTATATTAAATATTGTATGTAATTTCTTAGACCCTTTTGCTTCATTATTCGGACTTGATGGAGTAATATTAACAGCATTTATATTAGGTTTTCCAGCAAATGAAATAATATTACCAATAATAATAATGACTTATATTGGAAATTCAACACTTATTGAAATGGAAAATATTTTTGAAATAAAAAAAATATTAATTTCTAATGGTTGGACTTTTCAAACTGCTTTATCAGTTATGATATTTTCTCTTATGCATTGGCCTTGTTCAACAACTTGTTTAACAATAAAAAAAGAAACAAACAGTACAAAATGGACAATAATATCAATACTAATACCTACAATATGTGGTTTATTAATTTGTGGAATATTAAACTTAATAATAAATATATTTTAAAAAAAGCCTACTAAATTAGTAGGCTAATATATTACATAATTTCAACTTTATACTTTTCTTTAAGCTCATCTATTACAATTTTATATTCTTTCTCATATTTAAGATTCTTAATAATTTTTATAATTTCAGTCTTAACAGTATCAAAATCTTTTTGTATTGGTTCAATTTTATTATAAACTTTTATAATATGATATCCAAATTGAGTTTTAACGGCATCACTAATTTCATCTAAAGGCAAATTAAATGAAACTTCTTCAAATTCTTTTACCATTCTACCTTTAGTAAAATTGCCTAAATCTCCACCCTCTTTATTTGAAGGACAACTTGAATATTTTTTTGCAGCATCTTCAAAAGAAATTTCTCCTTTTTCAATTTCAGATTTTATATTTTTTGCTTCTTCTTCTGTTTTAACAAGTATATGCTTAGCACTAACACTTTCTTTTTCCAAAAACTTTGATTTATTTTCATTATAAAATAAAAGTGCTTCTTCTTCTGTTACTTCTATATTATTAAACATATTATCCATAACAAATTTAGTCATCAATTGCTCAACTATATTTTCCATTTGTTTAATATATTCTTCAGTTTTATCAATTCCCATTTCAAAACCTTTTTTCTCAAGCAACATAAAAGCAATTTTTTGTTCAAGCAATTGTTTCATACCCTTTTCATTTTCAAAATATAATTTCTGGTTTTTAGGATATTTTTCAATTATTAAATCTAAATCTTCTTTAGTAATTTCCTTATTATCTACTATTGCAAGTACTTTCTTTTCATTTTTCATAATTATCATATTCCTTTACTTAATTATTATTATTGTTATATTATATCATATAATATAGTATAATAAATACATAAATATATAAATATTTACATTAATTTATTAAAAAATTTAAAAAATTTAAAAAAGTAATAGATATTTATAATAAAACTTGTTATAATGGTTATTGTTGTAAATAATCTATATATAAAATAAAAAATGAGGGGGATTCTATGAAAAAAGGAATTAAATTTTCAATATCTATTCGCCTTGGATTTATATTGTTGTCATTATTTTTCTTATCTATATTCTCATATCTATCAATAAATAATGTACATAAATCAGCGAAAGATATAATTATTGCTGAAAATCTTCACGCAACAGCAATTAATGGAGGAAAAGCTCATTTTAAATGGGCTGAAAGATTAATATCTTCAATAAGTTTTAACACAAATTTTGAAGGTGAGCTAGACTATAAATCTTGTGAGTTAGGTAAATGGTTATATTCTGGTAATACAGAAAATGAAAAAATATCAAGTATAATTGATAAAATAATACCAATTCACGAAAAAATACACAGTGAAGCAAAAATTATATTAGATGATAAAATGTTGATGAAAGATAAAAAACAACATTATGCACAAAATATATATCCACAAATACAAAGTTTAACAATGTTACTTGATGAAATAATGGATATAAGTAAGTCAGATATTGAAATTGCTATAGATAATGCTGAAAAAACAATAAAATTTTCACTTATAACAATAGTTCTAGCAAGTTTAATTTCATTAATATTATTTATTACTATAATAAAATATATATCAAGTCAAATAATCAATCCTATTCTAAAAATAAAAGAAAGTTGTGAAGAACTTCAAAATGGTAATTTAAATACGGAAATAACTATAAATTCTTCTAATGAAATAGGTATATTAGCAAAATCATTCAATGAATCAACAAAGGAAATGTCAACTTACATAAACGAAATAGGAAGATTAACACAATTATTTTCTAAAGGTGATTTTAGTCAAAAATGTAATACAAATTTCAAAGGTGATTTCAAAAAAATAGGAGAGTATTTAAATAATATGCAACAAAAACTTTGTGAAGTATTTGCTGAAATAAATTTAAGTGCAGAAGCTGTAAATAGTGCCTCATTACAAGTTGCAAACTTCTCTCAAAATTTTTCTCAAAGTTTTTCTCAAGATTCAATAAAACAAACCGAAAACGCAGAAAATATATCAAATTCATTAAATGAATTATTAGAACAAGTAAAAAATGATGCAAAAAATGCAAATGATGCTGACCAATTTGCAAATCAACTTTGTGATGATATGGCAAATAGTGCTAACAAAATGAAAGAACTTATAACAGCTATGGAAAATATAAATAATAAATCACAAGAAATAAATAAGATTACTACAACAATAGAAAGTATAGCATTTCAAACAAATATACTTGCATTAAATGCAGCTGTTGAAGCAGCTCGTGCTGGAACATCTGGAAAAGGCTTTGCTGTTGTCGCTGATGAAGTTAGAAATCTTGCTAATAAAACATCTGAAGCAAGTCAAAATATATGCGAATTAATAAATTTATCAATGGAAACAGTAAATAATGGTGTAAATATAGTAAATGAAATGTCAGAAATTATAGAAGATACAAAAAATAATGCTTATACAACATTAAATTCAATAGATATAATATCTAATAGTGTTAATGACCAAGTAGAAGAAATAAACGAAATTAACAGAAATATATCACAAATTTTAAATGTAATACATAATAACTCATCTTATGCACAAGAAAGTGCAGCAACAAGTGAAGAACTTTCAAGTATGGCCGATCATATGAAATTTCTTGTTAATAAATTCAAAATGTAAAAATAAAATAAGTTTCTCTTTTATAAAAAGAGAAACTTACAAATTAAAAATCAATTCTAAAAATATTAAAATTTTATAAATATATTTCATTAATAATATTGACACAATATTTATATATAAAATATAATATTTATATATTTGAATATATAAATATTACATTTTGGAGGAATATTGTATGAAAGAAATTAATTATATAAATATATTTAAAGCTTTAAGTGATACAAACAGACTAGAGATTTTAAAAATGATATCTGAAAATGAAAAATGTGCTTGTAAAATACTTCAAAATTTTAATATATCTCAACCTACTTTATCCCATCATATGAAAATACTATGTGACAGTGGTATTGTAAAATCAAGAAAAGAAGGAAAATGGAGTTTTTATTCAATAGATAGAGAAACTTTAGAATACTTTCAAAGCTTCATAAACTCATTATAAAATTATGAAATCAATAATAAATTTTATACAATATCAAATATTAGGTATGAATTGGCTAAGCAAAATAATAGAAAATTTGCTTACTATAATAAATATTGATATATCAACTCGATTAGGTGCAAGTATACATTTTTTTATATATGATACTATAAAAATTTTTATATTACTTTCATTTTTAATATTTTTTATATCAATAATAGAAAGTTATTTCCCACCAGAAAGATGTAAAAAAATATTAGGAAAACATAAAGGAATATTAGCTAATACAATATCAGCAATATTAGGAACATTAACTCCTTTTTGTAGCTGTTCATCAATACCAATATTTATAGGTTTTACAAAAGCAGGATTATCAACAGGAGTAACATTTTCATTTTTAATATCTTCTCCATTAGTTGATTTAGGCTCTTTAATATTATTAACAAGCATATTTGGAATAAAAATAGCAATTATATATGTAATAATAGGATTAATTATAGCAATAATAGGTGGAACTATAATAAGTAAAATTGATACCTCAAATTATATAGAAAATTTAGAAGATGACAAAGAAAAAGAAAGAAACCAAGCTTGGCAGTGGATACAAAACAATAGAATCAAATATTCTTTTAATATAGTAAAAGAAACTATAAAAAAATTATACTTATATATTTTAATAGGTATATTTATAGGTGCTATAATTCATAATTTTATACCAGAAAATATTATTATAAATCTCTTAGGAAACAATAATATTTTTTCAGTAATATTATCATCAATAATAGGTATTCCAATATATGCTGATATATTCGGAACAATACCAATAGCAGAAACATTATATAAAAAAGGTGCAGGTCTTGGCGTTGTATTAAGTTTTATGATGTCTGTTACAGCATTATCACTTCCTTCATTAATAATGTTAAGAAAAGTTATAAAACTAAAATTATTAATAATATTTATATCAATAGTTACAATAGGTATTATTTTAACTGGATATATATTTAATATAATACAATATTTTATTATCTAAAGGAGCAAAAAATGAATTGTGAAAATAAAATAAAATGTGATTGTCCAAAAAAAAATTGTCCTAATAATGGTATATGTTGCAAATGTATACTAAAACATAAAAATACAGAAAGTTTACCATATTGTTTATTTTTAGATAACGAAGGAGATAAAAGTATTAAAAATTATTATATAAAATTAAAACAAAAATTTGAAAATTAATACAATATCACTAATATTAATACTTGTAATATTATAAAAATTAATGATATAATTAATAAAATTTGTTATTTTAAGGAGAATTATAATGAAAAAATTTCTATTAAAAACATCACTTATTTCAATAATTATATCTAATATATTATCTACACAAACATATGCAAATACTAAATTTAATGATGTTAAAGAAAATCATTGGGCATATACTTACATAACTGATGCATTAAATAAAGGTTGGGTCAATGGTATAGAAGAAAATATTTTCAAACCTGATGATAATATAACTGTTGGACAATTTTATTCTATGCTTTGTAACGCATTTTTTAAAGAAGAAGTAAAAGATATAGATATTGAAGATATACAATTTTATTTAATAGCTTATAATAATGATACATATAAGTTAGAAAATCAGTGGTTTTCTCCATATATTGTTACTGCTATGATAAATGGATTTTATTATTATACAGAAAATTCAAATTTAATTGAATATGCTAATACAAATCTAAATCGTAGAGATATGGCAAATATTATTGGTGCTGGCTTATTATACTCATTAGATATTGATGTTCCTGAAATATTAATTCAAAATGCAAAAAATAATATACCAGATTTTGAAGAAATAGATTATGAATTTCAAGACAGTATAGCTAAAGTATACGCATTAGGAATTATTACAGGAATTGACGAAAAGGGCAATTTTGCTGGAGATAATAATGTTACTCGTGCTCAAGCTTGTGCAATATTAAACAATATAGAAAAAGCTATTGGTAATAAGTTAGAAGCATTTCCAGAACAAAAAGAAAATACATTATCAAACGGCAAAGAAATAAATGACGAAAATATACGTGAAATTTTATACAGTTTAAAAGATAAATATCCTCAAGGTAGAACTTGGAATAATAGTAATACATATTTTAGTGAAATAAATAGTACATATGGAAGTGGTTGTGCTGCTTTTTCTTATATTCTTTCTGATGTTGCTTTTGGAAATCTACCAATTACAAAAGAATACACTAATTTTGATGAAATTCGTGTAGGTGATATATTAAGAGTTGATAATGATACTCATTCCGTTGTTGTACTTGAAAAAAATAATGATAGTATAATAGTTGCTGAAGGTAATTTCAATAATTCAATAAATTGGGGAAGAAAAATAACAAAACAAAATTTAGAAAAAGGAAACTTTTTTGGTTCAAGTAGATATCCTGAATAATAAAATTTATTTTAAAAAACTTTTATATAATCAAATATAGAAGTTTTTTTATTATTTAAAATATAAATAATATATGATATAATTTAAAGCTGATTTTAGTTTATAAAAATACTTTTAAAGAAAGGAATTTTAAATATATGTCAGAGTTAAATCAAATTGAAGAAATTAAAAAGAGAAGAATTTTCGGTATAATATCACACCCTGACGCTGGAAAAACAACATTAACAGAAAAATTATTGTTACACGGAGGAGCAATAAGAAATGCTGGAACAGTAAAAGCAAGAGGTTCATCAAATTATGCCAAATCAGACTGGATGGAAATAGAAAAAAAGAGAGGTATTTCAGTAACATCATCAGTTATGCAATTTGAATACAAAAATAAAATAGTTTCAATAATGGATACCCCAGGACATAACGATTTTGGAGAAGACACATATAGAATACTTACATCTGTTGATAGTGCTGTTATGGTTATAGATGCTGCAAAAGGTGTTGAAACACAAACAAAAAAGCTTTTCAAAGTATGTAGTATGAGAGGTATTCCAATATTTACATTTATAAATAAACTTGATAGACAATCAAAAGACCCTTTGGAAGTTATGGAAGATTTAGAAGAGGCATTAGGCTTACCTTCAGTAGCTGTAACATGGCCAATAGGTAACGGACTTACATTTGAAGGTATATATGATAGATTAAAAAATAAAGTATATGTTTATAAAAAAAATATAGAAATTGAGCTTGATGAAAATGGTGTTTTTGGCAATAAATTAGATGGTATAATATCAGAATCAAACATTGATATATTAAGAAATGAAATAGAACTAATTGATGGTGCTGGAAATGAATTTGATATAAAATTAATAGAAAAAGGTAAATTATCACCAGTATTTTTTGGTACTGCTCTTGTAGATTTTGGAGTAACAGAATTTTTAAATCATTTTATTGATATGTCTCCATATCCAACAGCAAGAAAAACAACAACAGGAGAAGTTTTACCAACAGATAAATTTTTCAGTGGTTTTATATTTAAAATTCAAGCAAATATGAATCCAGCACATAGAGACAGATTAGCATTTTTACGTATATGTTCTGGACAATTTGAAAGAGGAATGAATGTAACACTTTCAAGAACAGGTAAACAAATAAAACTTTCACAATCAACTCATTTAATGGCTAATGATAGAGAAACTGTCGATTTTGCTACTGCTGGAGATGTAATAGGTATATATGACACAGGAAATTATCAAATAGGAGATACGCTAACAACAAGCAAAGAAAAAATATTTTTTGAACCGCTTCCAACATTCCCACCAGAACTATTTATGCGAGTGAAACCAATAAATACAATGAAAGCCAAACATTTTCAAAAAGGAGTATCACAATTAGCACAAGAAGGAGCAATACAAGTATATAAAAATGAATTTAATGATATAATACTTGGAGCAGTTGGACAACTTCAATTTGAAGTATTTGAATATCGTTTAAAAAATGAATATAATTCAGAAATACGTATGGAAAGTTTAAATTATAGTGTTGCAAGATGGGTAGATACTGAAAATACAGAAGAATTAAAAAAATATGAAAGTTCAAGATGTGCATTAGTATATGATGCCTATGATAGAGCTGTTTTATTATTTGCAAATCAATATACACTTGATACTTTTATTGAAAAAAATAAAGAAATAAAACTTATAGAAGCACTTGATGTAAAAACAAAATATAATTTCTAAAATATTATGTCTTAAAATTAAATAAAATATTGATATATTGTAATACTAAATAACATATAATATATTTAAATAATTATTATTACTAAAGAATTATAA
>X157_Grey_Heron__coassemble_1201_pt1 | contig 25441 bp, 23 predicted proteins | sample X157_Grey_Heron__metabat2_low_PE_010 | metagenome-assembled genome bin X157_Grey_Heron | reverse complement strand
TAATTATACTATTCTTATTGAAATTAATCTACAAAATAATATAAAAAGTAATATAAATTATATTACTTTTTTATTATTTAAAACAAAATATTATTCTTCATCAAGCTTTAACACACTCATAAATGCTGATTGTGGAACATCTACATTACCAATTTGACGCATTCTTTTTTTACCTTCTTTTTGCTTTTCAAGAAGCTTTCTCTTTCTTGAAATATCCCCACCATAGCATTTAGCAAGTACATCCTTTCTCATAGCACTTACCGTTTCTCTAGCTATAACCTTACTTCCAATAGCAGCTTGTATAGGTATTTCAAACAATTGTCTTGGTATTTCTTTTTTTAGTTTTTCACAAATCTTTCTTCCTCTCTCAACTGCTGAAGAAGTATGAACAATAAATGATAAAGCATCAACAATTTCTCTATTTACAAGTATATCTAATTTTGTTAAATTTGATTTTTTATATCCTTTCAAAGAATAATCAAAAGAAGCATATCCTCTACTTCTTGATTTTAATACATCAAAAAAATCATATATTATTTCATTAAGAGGTATTTCATAAATAAGTCTTGCTCTACTATCATCAAGATACTCCATACTTATATATTCTCCTCTTCTTTGCTGACAAAGTTCCATTATAGTACCTATATAATCTTTAGGCAACATAATTTCAGCACGCACAATAGGTTCTTCCATATATTCAATTTTTACAGGCTCTGGCATATTGCTTGGATTTGAAATTTGTAATTCATTACCATCTGTAAGATATATTTTATATATAACACTTGGTGCAGTTGTAACAATGTCAAAATTATATTCTCTTTCAAGTCTTTCTTGTACAATTTCAAGATGCAATAAACCTAAAAAACCACATCTAAATCCAAAACCTAATGCAACAGAAGTTTCAGGTTCAAAGAAAAGAGACGCATCATTTAATTGTAATTTTTCTAAAGCATCTCTTAAATCTGGATATTTTGAACCATCTGTTGGAAAAATACCACAATAAACCATTGGATTAACTTTCTTATATCCTTCTAAAGCACTATTAGTAGGATTATCAACTTCAGTTACTGTATCACCAACTCTTGTATCAACAACATTTTTAATACTTGCAGTAAAATAACCAACATCTCCAGCTCTTAATTCATCACAAGCTATAAATCTTCCTGGACCAAAAAAACCAGTTTCAACAACTTCAAATTCTTTTTTTGTAGCCATCATTTTTACTTTCATACCTTTTTTAATTATTCCATCAAAAACACGTATAATAACTATAACACCTTTATACTGGTCATAAACAGAATCAAAAATAAGAGCTTTTAAAGGTTCATCTTCATTACCACTAGGAAAAGGTATATTCGTTACTATTTTTTCAAGAACTTCTTCTATATTTACTCCATTTTTAGCCGAAATTAAAGGAGCTTCATCTGCTGGTATCCCTATAATATCCTCAATCTCACTCTTTGCCATATCAGGGTCTGCACTAGGCAAATCAATTTTATTTATAACAGGCAATATCTCAAGATTATTATCAATAGCTAAATAAACATTCGCCAATGTTTGAGCTTCGACACCTTGTGCAGCATCTACAATAAGTATAGCTCCTTCACAAGCTGCTAAACTTCTTGAAACTTCATAGTTAAAATCAACATGACCTGGTGTATCAATAAGATTAAAAACATATTCCTCATTATTAGAAGTTTTATAAACTAAACGGACAGCTTGTGCCTTTATTGTTATACCTCTTTCCCTTTCAAGTTCCATATTATCTAATACTTGTTCTTGCATTTCTCGTTCAGTTAATAATCCTGTTTTTTGTATTAATCTATCTGCCAAAGTTGATTTTCCATGATCTATATGTGCAACAATACAAAAATTTCTAATTTTTTTTTGTCTATCTAAAGACATATAATTATTCCTCCTAAAAATATAAATTATTTATAGTATATCATAAATATGATTTTATTAAAATGTTATTAATAATTAAATTTAAAATCTTTCTAAAAAATAAGAAACAGTAAATTAATTACTGTTTCTTATTTCAAAATTAATTTTTTCCTACTTCAATAATTTCATTTACAGCTTCTTGAGTTATATTTTCAGAAATAACTTTTTGCTCTTCTTCAAATCCATTTATTCTTATAGTTTGTACAGTTATTTCTTTTTGTCCATTCTTACCTTGTTGAATAACCTTTTGATAATAAGCTGGTTTTGATTCGTTGACTTTATACTCTATTTTTTTCTTCTCAATTTCAGTAAAAACATCTGTTTCAATCGTTTTTACTGAAATAGTTGGTTTATCAACTAGAATATTTAAAACCTGTCCTTGTTTTATATTAGTTGTAAGTCCAGGATTTTGAGCATATAATTCATTAACAGTCATATTTGAAACATTAGCTATTTTAGAAATAGTATCACCTTTCAAAACTGTATATGTTTTTGGTACTTTAGTCGTTTGTATAAATTTCTCTTTCGCCAAATCTGAAGATATTATTTCTTTTGAATCAACATACTTTGAAATTACTTCTACATTTTCCAAAAAAGTAACCTCTATATTTTCTACATCTTCTTTTGGTAAATATTCACTTTTTATATCTTCAAGAACTTTATTTGCTTCATCTTTATTTGATAAAATTGCTAATTCATTTCCATCAACTTTAATAACAGCTGCTTCTATTTTATATGTTATAAAATTTTTAACTTTTGATATGATATAATCCACAGTAACTAAATCCTTTTTTGATACTTTTATAGGTTTGATTTTTATTTCTTCATTAATTTTAACTTTAGATCCTATCTGTTTTTCTAATGTAGCAATTATTGTATTTTCAATATCTTTTGCCTCAATATTAGTCTTCTTTATAAAACCTATACTTTCATTATTAACTATAATATCATAAGCATTTTTATTAAATACAAATACTAAAATTAAAGAAAAAAACATAACAAATACAATAAAAGATACAAATATTCTTTTATTTCTCTTTTTTTTATTTCTTTGTTTTCTTTTCTCTCTTTCAGCCTGTCTATCAAAAGGTATATATGGATTTTTATTTTCTTTTTTTTCTTTATTACTTCTTAAGTATTGCATATTTCTCTGATTACTGACCTTATTTTTTTTGTCAAAATCCTCCATTTTATCCCCCTATATTATAAAATTAACAATATTTTTACATAATTCTAAAAAATATTTTATTGTATAATAATATTTTTTGCAATAAAATATAATATAATTTTAAAAAATTATTATAATATAGGAGAAATAAGTCTAGAAATAGACTCTTTAATTTTAAAAACTAAACTTCTATTTTCATACCATAAAGAAGTTATTTCTTTACAATTTAAAATATCTTTTTCAAAATCATCTTCAAGTATACTAGTAAAATTCTCATCAAATACAAAAGCATTTGTTTCAAAATTTACAGAAAAACTCCTTATATCCATATTTGCTGTACCAACAGATGAAACTATACCATCAATAGATATAAATTTAGAATGAATAAATCCTTTTTCATATTGATAGCATTTTACACCTGCTCGTAAAAGTTCTCCTAAATAAGACATACTAGCCCAATAAACAAAAAAATGGTCTGGATTGCCTGGAAACATTATTTTAACATCTATTCCTGAAAGAGCAGCAACTTTTAAAGCTTCAAAAATGCTATCATCTGGAACAAAATATGGTGTTGTAATATAAATATTCTTTTCTGCATCATTAATCATTTTAAAATATGAATTTCTTATATTTTTCCAAATAGTATCAGGTCCACTTGAAACAATCTGAATTTTTACCCCATCAAAATTACTTTTTAAAGGAAAATATTTTTTATTCAAAGGTATAATAAAGTCTTTAGCTATAAAATTCCAATCCATTATAAATCTTATTTGTAGCTGATCAACAGCGTCTCCTTCTATTCTTAAATGAGTATCTCTCCAAAAACCATATTTCTTAACAATACCCAAATATTCATCACCTATATTAAAACCACCTATATAACCAATTTTCCCATCTATAACACAAATCTTTCTATGATTCCTATAATTTATTCTTATCATAAGCCTAGGTAAAAACGCAACAGCATATCCTCCTGATTCCAGTAATTCTTTAAAAAAATTTTTAGGTAACATCAAACACCCCATACCATCATAAAGCAATCTAACTTCAACACCTTCTTTTGCTTTCTTTGAAAGTTCTTTTATTAATTGTTTTCCTAAATTATCATTTCTAATTATATAATATTCTATATGAATCGAATGATTAGCTCTTTTAATATCATTTATTAATGTATTAAATTTTTCTTTTCCATTAATAAATCTTTTCAATCTATTATTTTCAGAAATCCAATTTCCCATATTTATATTTAAATATAATAGATTATCCAAATATTTATGTTTAATAATATTGTATTTATTTTCAAAAGCTGACTGTTGCCATTTCATTTTATTCATATATATTTCACTTTCTAAAAGATAATTAAAATATAACTCTGTATCATATTTATCTTTATTTTTAAATAACTTTTCTCTATGACTATCTCTACCAAAAACTATATATATTACAAAACCAAATATAGGAATAAAAAATAAAACAAGTAACCATGCCCAAGTACTAGCTGGATTTCTTCTTTCAAAAAAAACAACAAAACTTGCTAATATTACATTTATTACAAGAGAAAATATTAAAATAGAAATAAATATTTTTAAAGGCTCATTCATATTAAATCACTCCTAATTATAATATTATTAATTAAAAGAAAAATTTAAATATATAAATTTATTTACTAAATGTTAAATAAATGATAAAATACTTATTAAATAATTGAAATAATAAAATATATATTTCATAAATAAAAGGAGGAACAAAAAAGTGCAGTTACAAGCAAGTGATTATTTTATTATTATCACAGTTATTATTGCTCTAGTATTAATAGGACTATATAATTTCAATAGGAAAAATTATAAAAAAGTTATAGAAGCACAAGATTTTATAAATGCTAATAAAATGATGGTTCAAATATTTATTATTGATAAAAAATATGAAAAACCAACTGAAAAAAATCTTCCTAAAATGATATATGAAAAACTTCCTAAAATATCAAAAATGAAAAAAATAGCAATAATAAAAGCAAAAGTAGGACCACAAATTACAACTCTTATTTGTGATAAAACATTATATGATATATTACCTACAAAAAAGAATGTTAAAGTTGAACTTGCAGGTGGCTATATAGTAAGTATGAAAGGTGCTAATTTAGCAGATAAAAAGAAAAAAACACTTCGTGAAAAACTTGCTCTTATAGCAAAGGGAGAAAAAATAAAAAAATAATATAAAAAGGTATCAAGTATATTTAAAACAATTAATATATTGATACCTTTCTAAATTATTAATAATGTTTAATATAACTCCTCCTATTTTTTGGTGTATAAATATCAGTTAATATAACATCTCTTATATCTCCTTCTTGTTTAAAAGATTTATATGCTTTAAAAACAGTATCTTTGTCAAAAAATAGTCCAAATATTGTAGGACCACTACCACTCATAAGACAAGAAATAGCACCTTTTTCAAGGAGTCTTTTTTTATATTCAATAAGGTTAGGATAAAGGCTTAATGTAACAGTCTCAAGTACATTAGAAAGACCATAAGCAATACCATATTTATCTTTCTTATAAAGACACTCTATAATATTCTTATTATTAGGACGATTAAAATTTAAATTCTCTAAATCAAGTTTTTTATAAATACTACTTGTAGAAACATTTAAAGAAGATTTTAATAAAAGTACATACATATAAGGACAATTAGGTAGTCTTGTCAATTTTTCCCCTATTCCTTCAGCTAAAACAGTTCCTCTCATAATACAATATGGAACATCTGCTCCAAATCTAACACCTATTTCAATAAGTTCATTTTTAGATAATTTCAAATCAAAAATTTTATTTATAGCAATAAGAACAGCTGCACAATCTGAACTTCCTCCTGCAAGACCAGCTGCAATAGGTATTCTCTTATCAAGATTTATAAATATTCCATTTTTTAAATTATATTTTTCTTTCATAAAATTTGCTGCTTTATAAGCTATATTTCTTTCATCAGAAGGTAACCAATCAATATTACTTTTAAGTTTTACAAAATCTTTATCAATCTTTTTTACAAACACTTTATCATAAAGATTTATATTTTGCATTATCATTTCAATATTATGGTATCCATCATTACGCTTATTTATAACATCAAGTGTCAAATTTATTTTTGCTCTTGCTTTCAATAATATCTCGTTCAAAATAACCTCCAAAAATACTATTAATATTTAATATATTGTACTATAATTATTTTAAAGCAACAACTCATCTTTTAAAAATCTTTTAATATTTAAAATATCAATATTTAAAACTTTTTCATATAATTATTTTAATTATATTTTTATAAAGGAGTTGATATATATTAATAATTTGATAGAAAAATTCTTAAAAAATAAAAAACTAATTCTAAACTTAATTTCTATATTATCCATAATAACATCTTCATATATATTTTTTAAATATATATTTGAATATATAGCTCCCTTTTTTATTGGTTGGATTTTAAGTCTTATATTTAATCCTTTTGTGAATTTTCTTGAAACTAAATTAAAAATAAAAAGAAATTTAAGTTCATTAATAGTAATTTTAATTTTAATATTATTTTTTTCATCAGTAGTAGCTACAATTATTTCTAAAGTTATTTCAGAAGCCGAACTTTTCATAAAACAACTTCCAAATTATATAGAAAATATAAAAAATTCATTAGAAATATTTATAAATTCAGTATCAATAAAATTTCAAAAAATAATAAATATATTACCATTTTCAGAAAACTTTATTAAAACAATTATTTCTAATATTAACTTTATAGATATAATAACACCAATAATAAAAACAGGTAGCAGTAATAGTTTTAATATAATAAAAACTATACCTAATTTTTTTATGATTATAATAATGTCATTAATATCATCATATTTTTTTACAAAAGATAAATATATACTAAAAAATATTATAAATAAATATATACCAATAGAAAAAAATAATCATTATATAATAATAAAAAAATATCTATTATATTCCTTAGGAGGATATTTCAAAACTCAATTAATATTAATGTTTTATACATTTTTTATTTGTCTTATAGGGCTCTTTATAATAAAATCGCCTTATATATTACTTTTAAGTATAATAATAAGTATAATCGATTCTCTTCCTTTTTTTGGAAGTGGTTTTATACTTTGGCCTGGAAGTTTAATATATCTAATTTCTGGAGAATATTACTTGGCAACAGGATATATAATAATATATCTTGTTATAAATTTAATGAGACAAATAATGCAACCTAAAATCTTAGGTACACAAATAGGAGTTCATCCACTTATAGCACTTATATCAATGTATATTGGTTTCAAAATAATAGGTATATTAGGTATGATAATAGGACCTATATTATCAGTTATATTAAAATCTTTTATTGAAGCATCAGAAATTTATAAAAATGATATTCTATAACTTCTATATAATATAATATTAATATTATATAATATTAATAATTGATTTTAAATATATAATATTCTATAATTATTAAAATAAATATTTTTAGAAGGGGTTATAAATAAAATGAATAAATCAAAAGTATATTATACTGATATGCACACAACATTTAAAGAAAATCTTTTACAAAAAATTCAAAGACTTGCTAAAACAGCTGGTATAGAAACAATAAACTTTGAAAAAAAATATGTTGCAATAAAAATCCATTTTGGAGAACCTGGAAATCTTGCATATATAAGACCAAATTATGCAAAGGCAATTGTTGATATTATAAAAGAATTAGGAGGTAAACCATTTTTAACTGATTGTAACACATTATATGTTGGTAGAAGAAAAAATGCTCTTGATCATATTGAATCAGCATATGAAAATGGATATTCACCATTTTCAACAGGTTGTCATATAATAATAGGAGATGGACTTAAAGGAACAGATGAAGCCTATATTAAAGTTGAAAATGCCGAATATATAAAAGAAGCTAAAATTGGTCAAGCTATTGTTGATGCTGATATTATAATTTCTTTAAATCACTTTAAAGGACATGAAGGAGCCGGATTTGGTGGTGCTATAAAAAATATAGGTATGGGGTGCGGCTCAAGAGCTGGTAAAATGGAAATGCACAGTTCCAGTAAACCTTCAATAAAAGAAAAATACTGTATTGGTTGTAAATCTTGTTTAAAAAATTGTGCTCATAATGCAATAAAAATAGAAAATAACAAGGCATCAATAAATATTAATAATTGTGTTGGTTGTGGCAGATGTATAGGAGTATGTCCAGTTGATGCTGTTAAACCATTAGTAAATGAGTCAAGTGAAATATTAAATTATAAAATGGCTGAATATACAGCAGCTGTTATAAAAAATAAACCTCATTTCCATATAAGTCTTGTTATAGACGTTTCACCATACTGTGACTGTCATGCTGAAAATGATATTCCAATAGTGCCTGACGTAGGTATGTTTGCATCATTTGATCCTGTTGCTCTTGATAGAGCTTGTGCAGATGCTGTTAATAAACAACCTATAACTCCAGGAAGTCGTATTGATATTAATAAAAATGAACATTCTGATCATTTTTTGAAAAATCATCCTGAAACAAATTGGAAAGCTCAACTTACACACGCTGAAAAACTTGGACTTGGTACACAAAAATATGAACTTATAAAGATATAAAAAAACAGATAGTAAATTGCTATCTGTTTTTTCAAGAATGAAAATTACTAATCGTAAAATATAATAAAACTACAAACCCTAATATAATTCTATACCAACCAAATATTTTAAAATCATTCTTTTTTATGTATGTCATAAAAAATCTTATTACAACAATAGAAACAAAAAATGCTACTATCATACCTGTTAAAATTATGCCAACTTCATAACCAGTCATAGTTTGTTTATCAACAAAAAATTTAACTAATTTTAAAGCACTTGCTCCAAACATAGCAGGTATAGCTAAGAAAAAAGTAAATTCTGTGGCAACAGTTCTCGAAACGCCAAGCATTAAAGAACCTACAATTGTTGCTCCTGAACGAGATGTTCCTGGAAAAATTGCTGCTATAAGTTGGAATATTCCAATAACAAATGCTAATCTATAATTTATTCTAGATATACTCCTTACTATTGGTTTCTGATTTTTATTATTATTTTCAACAACTATAAATAATACACCAAATATTATCAGCATAATTGCAACTGTTTGATAATTATAAAACTTTGAATTAAAAAAATCGTCAAAAAAAATGCCTACAATACCAGCAGGTATTGATGCAATAAGTATTTTAATCCACATTGAAATCTTTTCATTATCTAAAGTAAAATCTTTTTTTAATGGTATTAATTTATTCCAATAAATTAATATAACAGCTAATATCGCACCAAGTTGGATAATAACAAAAAATAATTCTTTAAATTCCTCACTTGTTTTCATAACAAGAAATTCTTCTACAAGTATCATATGACCTGTACTACTTATAGGAAGCCATTCTGTTATACCTTCAACTATACCAAGTATAATAGCTTTTATAAAATCAAGAAAATTCAAAAAAACCACTCCTAAAAATAAAAAATTTTAAAAAAGCCATACAATTATGAAAAATCATAAATGTATGGCATATTCATATTATTTATATTATTAAAATCTGTGCACTCTATTTTCGACAGTTTAAACAATGCGTAACTAATCTCAATGACTCAAACCAAGCTACCTTGCGGCACACAACAGTGGCTGCTTAGTGCTGCTTTCTTCCGAACCTGACACGATTCACAGGTTGTTGTTGCACAAGACTCAATTATCAACACCAAATCAAAAAGGCAGACCATCACATAAAAAGCCTTAATAGAGCATCACCCCCCCTATAGCGGATTGAGGGTACAAGACACCGCTACCTCCCCGGCTAGCACAGAAATATTATAAACTTTATTAACCTTATTAAGTATACTCTTTTTAAGCAACTATGTCAATATAAATAATTATAATTAATAATACATTTATCTACAATTATATTTTTTTATACTTTTTTTCATTATTTCTAAATCTTTTAAAAAAATCCTTCATTATTTTACTACAATCATCTAATAATATACCTTCCACTATTTCAACTTGATGATTTAACATTGGTTCATTTAAAACATTTAAAACAGAACCAGCACAACCAGCTTTTTTATTTCTCGCACCAAAAACAATTTTGGGTATTCTAGATTGAACTATAGCACCTGCACACATTGGACAAGGTTCAATAGTTATATAAATAACACAATCTTCAAGTCGCCAATCATTAATAAATTTTGCTGCTTCATTTATAGCTTCAATTTCAGCATGATATAATGGATTTTTTCTTATATTTCTTTTATTATAACCTCTACCAATAATTTTATTATCATAAACAATAATAGCACCAATCGGTACTTCATCTATTAAATAAGCTTTTTTAGCTTCTATTAATGCCTCTTTCATATAATATTCATATTTATTAAATTTATTCAAAATACACACCTCAAATATTATTTTATTGCTGTATAAACATAGATTGTCTTAACTTTTCATCAAAAAATACTTTTATATAATCATCTTTTCCATCATTATTAAAATCAGAGGTATATATATTTTCTCCATATTCAATATCTTCATTATTAGTTAAAAGTCCTTTTTCTGTAAGTATATATCTTATTACAGTTCCAGTTATATCACTTACATAAATTTCTTTAACACCATCATTATTTAAATCTCCAGAATATATATATCCTATAAAGTTTGGAATCATAATATGAGTTCTCCATATATTTATAAAATTATTATCTGTTTTCCTATACATATACATATCAAATCCATCAGTCATAATATATTCTTTAATATTATCATTATCTAAATCTGTTATGTGAATATGATTTATTGTATGTTCAATTCTAAACTGGTTTATTTTAGTCCAAGTAGAATTTATATTAGAATAATATTCGATATTTTCATCTAAAAAAATACCTATATTATTATCATCTGTAAAAATATATGTAGCATTATTATTTTCTAATAATATTTCACTATTTATTTTATTAAAATTCTTATCAAAAAATATTACTTTTTCAGAATCAAAAGATATATTTTCAACATCTTGCTCATAAGTCTCAACTTTTTTACCTATAATAACAGCCAATCCATTTAAAATTCCATTTTCTTCTATAAAAGTAGCACTTATTGGCATAGAATCATACTTTGACAAATTTAAAGTTTTATATATTATTAATTTATTATTTGAATATGTATATATATTTAAAATATTTTCATTTATTGAAAGTGCCATAAATACTCCTTTATCATTCAACGATGTATCAGAAAACCCATCTATATTTAAAGCAGATTTATATTCTTTAAAATAACTTTGATTTTCATTTGTTTCATATTTAATAAAAGATGGAGAATTTAAAAAAATATTTCTTATATTAAAGCTATAAACATTTTTGGCATTACCCGAAGTATAATAAGCTCCAACTATTTTATCATTTATAAAATAATAATATCCTCTTCCTGCACTATTCCCATTAAAATGCTGTAAATTCACTGTAACAACTATACAATTTTGTCCAGAATATTTTAAAAGATTTAACCCAATATCATTTGAAGCTTGAAATATACTTTCATTTTCCTTTATATCACTAGGAATATTTGAAGAAAAAAATTCAAATGTTGTATCATCATACTTCCAATAATATTCATACATAAGATTATAAATTTTCTCTTTATAATCTTCCTTTTCATCAAAACTTAGTGAAAGTAAATTTTGATTACTATCACTATTATTATCACAAGCTACAAAAATAAAACTACAAATAATTAATATAATAACTTTTACAACAATATTATATTTAACATATTGCATAATCAGCACTCCTAAAAAATTATAAATTATTAAATAAATTCTAATAAATCATATTCAATAAAAATTATATACTGATTATATCACAAAATACAACATTTATTTATTTATAAAAACTAAAAAAGTATTTTTGTAGCATAAAATGCTGCAACAATTCCAAAAAAATTAGCTATTAAAGCTCCTAAAAGAGTATATCTAGTCCTTTTTATATTTATATGTAAAAAATATAATGACATAGTATAAAAAATAGTTTCTGTACAACTCATCATTATAGAAGCTAATCTTCCAATAAAAGAATCTGTACCATATGTAACAAAAATATCTGTTAAAAGTCCTGTGGCAGCTGAAGATGATACAAGTCTCATAAGACAAAGAGGTACAAGTTCAGAAGGAAACCCTGTTAAATTTGTTATAGGCTCAAAAAATTTAGATATTAAATCTAAAAGCCCAGAAGATCTTATTATTTGAACTGCCATCATAAGTGCTATAAGAGTTGGTAATATACTAAATACAGTATCTAAACCCTTTTTAGCACCATTTATAAAAGTTTCATATATAGATATTCCTTTTGAAACTCCAAAAAGTACTGTTGAAAAAATTATAATTGGTATAATAAGATTTGATATTATTATAAGCTTTTCCATTTATTTTTTACTCCTTCCCATATATTTTGCAAATAATACACCTGCTAAAGTTGAAAAAATAGTTGCAAGTATGCCAGCAAATATTATTTCTGAAGGATTTTTTGACATATATTGACTTCTATAAGCAATTATATTCATTGTTACAATTTGTAAAGAAGAAGTATTTACAATCATAAACATACACATCTCATCACTTGCTATATCCTTATTTTTATTGAGTTTAGAAAGTTCTTCCATTGCTAATAAACCTGCTGGTGTTGCTGCCCAACCAAGTCCAAAAAAATTAGCTGTAAAATTAGCAGCTATATATTCTCTAACTATACCTCTCTTTGGTAATTTAGGAAAAAGAAAATTAAGTATTTTATCCAACTTCTTTGCAATGCTTTTAATCATTCCACTTTTTTCAGCAATTTCCATTACACCAGTCCATATAGATATAATACCTAACATAGTAATAGCTAAAGCTACTGCTTCTTTTCCTGCATTTAATACTGAATCTGTTATAGTATCAGCTTTTCCAGTTATTAAAGAAAAAACTATACCACATATAATAAACGCTCCCCAAATAAAATTTAGCATATCTTTCACCACTTTAATATGTAATTATTTAAAAATTTATGCAATTTATTAGATTTTTATACTCCAAAATATAAACATTTTACTACATTTTCATACAATTATTGACTTTTTAAATAAATTATGGTATCTTTAAAACGAAATTTAATTTATATTCTATGTAGTAAATTTAGGAGGGTTATTATGAAATCAACAGGTATAGTTAGAAAAGTGGATGAACTAGGTAGAGTAGTTCTTCCTATTGAATTAAGAAGGAATTTAAACATTAACGTAAAAGATGCTCTTGAAATCTTTGTTGATCAAGAAAAAGTCATATTAAAAAAATATGAACCAGCAGATATATTTACAGGAAATATGGATAGTCTTATTGATTATAAAGGAAGAAAAGTTTCAAAATCGTCTATATTAGAAATGGCAAAAATAGCTGGTTTAAATATTAACTAATAAAATAAAAAAGTGTGGTTTACCACACTTTTATTTATTTTTTAAAATCATTTCTTCAATTTCATTTTTTGTAGCTGCACCTATAATTGTTTCAATAACTTTTCCATCTTTAAAAAACAATATCGTAGGAACCATCATAATTTTATATTTTTCGTTAAGCTCTGGAATATCATTTGTATCTACTTTATATACATCACAAATATCTTTATATTCTTCACAAATATTCTCTATAATTGGAGATAACATTTTACAAGGTCCACACCAAACAGCAAAAAAATCTACAACTACTAATCTATTACTATTTAAAACTTTACTTTCAAAATCTTCTATAGTCTTTATATTAATCATAAAAAATCCTCCCTTAAAAAATTTTAATTTCACTTATATAATACAATAAAACAATATAAATTACAATAATTTTTAAATAATAATTACTATTAATTAATATTTTTCAATATCTATAATATTAGGTATATATACTTTATTTAATGCTCTTTTACAAAGAATATCAAATTGTTGTGTATAATCACTTAAATAAAACATATAATTATTATTTACATTTTTATTATTAGTAATATTATTTTTTATAAGAAAATTCTTAACATCAATAGCAGTAGCTCTTGCTGGATCTACAAGTTTAATATCTTTCCCAACTATTTTTTGTATACAATCTTTTAAAAAAGGATAATGCGTACAACCCAAAACAATCGAATCTATATCATTACTTAAAAGTTCATTTAAATATTTTTTAATAGTTAATTTAGAAATTTCATTATTTGTCCATCCTTCTTCAACTAAAGGTACAAAAAGAGGACAAGCCTTTGAAAATATTTTGATACTTTTATCATATTTGTTTATAAGATTTTTATAAGCATTAGTATTTATAGTACTCACAGTACCAATAACACCAACTCTTTTATTTTTAGTAGATTTAATAGCTTCAAAAACTCCTGGTATGACTACACCAAATATAGGCACATCAAACATATTTTTTAATTCTTCTATACAATTCGAACTTACTGTGTTACAAGCAATTATAATAGCTTTAACATTTTTAGTATTCAAAAATCTAACTATTTGTTTAGAAAATCTTGTAATAGTCTCTTTCGATTTGCTACCATAAGGTAATCTAGCTGTATCTCCAAAATAAATAATATTTTCATTTTCTAAAACATTCATAACTTGTTTAACTACAGTAAGTCCTCCAACACCTGAATCAAAAATTCCAATAGGTCTATTATCCATATAAAATCCTCCAATATATTCAAATTCAAGCTTTTATACCTCTATCTCTTTTGAATGCTAAAGAAATAAGTTCATCAATAAGCTCTTTTTTTGATATACCAGAATTTTCCCAAAGCATAGGATACATACTTATTGAAGTAAAACCTGGAAGTGTATTTAATTCATTAAAAATTATATTTTCATTTTCTTTATCCATAAAAAAATCAATTCTAGCTAACCCTGTTCCATCAACAGCTTTAAAAATTTTCTTAGCTAATGATTTTATTTCTTTTTCTTTTTTATCAGAAATTTCTGCTGGTATAATAGTTAATGAATCTGGATTATTATATTTCGAATCAAAATCATAAAATTCAGAAGCTGAAACTACTTCCCCAACTCTTGTTACTTTTATTTTTTCATTACCTAAAACAGCACATTCTAACTCTCTACAATCAACAAATTTTTCTATTATAATTTTTCTATCATAATCACTAGCAAGTTTTAATCCATTTAAAAGTTCATTCCTATTATTAGCCTTTGAAATACCTACTGAAGACCCTGCATTTGAAGGTTTTATAAATAAAGGATATCCTATTTCCTTTTCTATTTTTGATAAAATACTTTTTTTATTAATATCAGAAGAAAAAATCCACATATATTTAGTTTGAGGAATACCTAAATAATCACATATTATTTTTGTATAAACCTTATCCATACTTATAGCAGAAGAAAGAACTCCACAACCTACATATGGAATTTTAGAAAGCTCCAATAATCCTTGTATCGTTCCATCTTCTCCCCAAGCTCCATGTAATACAGGAAAAACAACATCAATAGGTATAATTTTTGCTTTTCCACCAATAATTTTTACAATTCCCTTTGTAGTTGCATCTGGACTTAAAAAAGCAGGTACACCAAACTTTTCCCAATTTCCATTTAATATATTTTCAGCTGCTCCATTATATATTAACCATCTACCATCTTTTGTTATTCCAATTGGAATAACAAAATATTTATTATTATCTATATTAGAAATTATTGTTGTTGCAGAAACCAAAGACACAGAATGTTCAGAAGACTGTCCACCAAAAATTACTGCCACAGTTTTTTTACTCAAAAGAATCCCTCTTTTCTATAATATTCTTAATAAATTACAATACTATATAATACATATATATATATTAAATTATTATTTTTATTATATTCACTTAGGTATCTTTTGACAACAAAATATAAAAATTATTAATTTATTTATCATCATTAGTAATGTATTCAATATCTTTATATTTAAATTCTTGCCATAATTCAACAATTTTAAATTTTATTTTAGGTACTATATTATTTGAAGAAGAATATGATATAATATCATACTCTTCTTTACCAATAACATTCTCAATATTTTTATTATTAATTAGATCAATATTACTAATTGTTTCATCAGTAAAACATATAGATGGAAACATTACACACCACCAATTATCTCCTTTTGCTTCTCCAATTTCAACTCGTAATCCTAAATATTCTCCAGCTGGAAAAGATATATTATTATATTTCTTATACGGAAATATATCATTACTAAAATATATATTAGTTTCATAATTACTTCCATTTTTCATAAGTGTATCATCTACATTTTCTTTAATATTATTAATATTTTTGTTTATAATACTTATAAATTCATCTCTATCTTTACAATTTCTAGCAATATTATTTGTATATTTAATAAGAGAATCTCTTACTTTATATTTGAGTTCTATATCTTCAATATTATTACTATTTGCTAAAACATGAAATCTTACAATATTATCAGCAATATTTTTTTGTATTTTCTCACTATATTTATATGTTGAATACACCGAAAAAATTAAAGAAATTAAAAAACCACAAATTAATGAGAACAAAATTCTCTCTCTTTTATTGAATATTATGCCTTTTATTGATTTTTTTCCCATAACTATCACCTCAATAAAAAGTATTAACAATATAAAAAATTCTATACTCAATCTGAAATTCCTGTGCTTTTTATTTTTATATCACAATTAACATTAAAATTCATATTATTAACAAAAGAATTTTCTTTGTTATATTTATAATATAAATTATTATTATATTTTTTTAGTTTTAAAGAAAATCCTAAAGGGTCGACTTTATAATATAATTTAAGTTTATTAATATAATTTAATATATTATTAGATATAATATTTTCAAAATTTTTTTCTATATTAAATATATTATTTTTATCATAAATACCATCAATACTACCTCTTGCTTTAATATTTATATCACATAATATATAACTATCTTTCTCATAAAATTTATAACTGCAATAATTATCTAATATTTCAAGCGTATTACCATTATCATCTACAATTACATATCCTTCTGCTTTATTATTAAGCCATATATTATTAATAAAACTTTCTTCAGAAATAAAATCTTTTATACCATTATTATCCACAATAATACTACCATTTATTTTTAATTGATTATCATAACTATATATAACTGGAATCAAAGCACTTTTATTTTCACGCATATTTATTGTAAGCTTTTCAAGTTCTACTTTTTCTGTAAATGCAGTCTGTTCAGCTGAATTCTTATAAAAATCATATATATATATACCAGAAGAAAGTTCATTTTCTGCTATTAAATTTGCCATATCTTCAGCATTTCCTTTAGTAGCTAATATAACTGTTTTTACACTTACATCTTTATTATTTTCAAGTTGTTCTAATATATCTATTAAAGTATTTTTTCTATTTAATATATTTTCACCTAAAATTACAGTTTTTAGCTGCCCTAAATAAAGTAATTTATTAGTATTACTATTAGCCTTATTAACAGCTTCAATTATACTATCAGCTGAAATTTTTATTATTTTTCCTGTCGTTTTTGTATCTCCATTATCTGAAAATTGTGCTATTAAAAATGAAATATCATATTTTTTTTCAACACCGTTATCAATACCCATAGTAATTATATATCCTCTATCTTCTGCTTCTATTTTATCTAAACAACCTACTAAAAAAAAAGAAACAAAATATATTAGACAAAACTTTAAATATCTCATTATTTTTCTCTCCTTTTTAAAATGCAATATAAAACAATTATAAAAGGAAGTATTATTCCAAATAATAAACTACCAAGTATATTTACATTAAAAAATAACTTAATAGTTTGTATTATATTTTTAGGTAAAATACAAATAATAACAACAAATATACCTAAAAAATATTGAATTACCTTATTTCTTATATTTAAAATAGAATACATTGATATAAAACCAGAATTAACAAAAACAAATATAAATCCTATTACGGCCCATAAAACAAATAATAATTGTCTTTCAATAAAAGCTCCTGGAATTTCAACAGTATCAAGCATAACTATCATAGGAAATAATTTAAAAGCAGTTGTTTCAACTCCAAATCTTGTAACTGTAAAGAAATATGATATTGTTGAACAAATTGTAAGAAATATTAAAGCTACAAAAACACTCTTAGAAATAGAAATATTTTTATTATTCATATATTTATTTTTATTTATATAAGAATAATTTATAAATATATTTTCAATACCAAAAAAAATACAACTGCTTATTGCTAATCCCTGAAATATACCTACTTTATCTATTTCAAATAATGGTAATATATTAGTATAATCAGTATTAATTATTGCAGAAGAAAAAACTAACAAAATAGGAAAAAAAACTGTTATAAATATAATTTCTGATACTCTTGCAAAATTTTCAATATTATTTTTATAAGAATATATACAAATTATAATTATAATTCCAGCAGTAATACTTATATGCGTCTTGGAAAGTGTTGTCTCTCTTATAAATTCACAAAATATTCTCAACATAAGAGCTGAAGATAAAATTAATTTTAAAGACATTATAAAACATATTATATTTCCTAAATATTTTCCAAATACATCAATTATCATATCCTTAAAATTTTCTTTCTTATATTTTTCAAATATATTTATACAGAATGAAACAAAAAAAGAAATAAATAGTCCTAACAACAATATTAATATTACTCCAAAATTTCTTGATGTCTTAGCTAAAAATTTTGAAAGTAATAAAAAAACACTAGAAAATCCATTTATAAATATTAATACTTGTAATTGCCTTAATGAAATTTTATTATTTGAAGAAAACATTATTTATTCTCCTTTCTCTTAAAACGTATTCTATCTCCTTTTTGAGCATATATAGGACGTTTTCTTAAAGTAAAAAGAGGTAATCTAAATATACTATCCTTCAAATCATTATAATTATTTTGTGATGCTGAACAAAATGGATATAAATAAGGAATTTTGAATGTTTCAATACAACATAAATGTACAAAAAGAAATAATATTCCAGCCCAAAATCCAAAAAGCCCCAAAAATGCTGATAATAATATTATAATATATTTAAATAATCTAATTCCTGAAGTCATAGACGTATTAGGAACAACAAAAGTACATATTGCAGTTAAAGCTGATATTATAATTATAACCGGACTTATAATTCCAGCTTCGACTGCTGCTTGACCGATAATTATACCTCCAGCAATACCTATTGTAGAACTTACAGGTGAGGGTAATCTTATACCAGCTTCAATCAAAAGTTCAAAAGCTAATTCCATCATTATCATTTCAGCAGCAGTTGGAAAAGGAACATTCTGTCTGCTTCCAGCAATCTTCAATGCTAATGATACAGGTAACATAGAAGGATTATATACTGAAAGAGCTATAAAAAGTCCAGGTAATGAAACAGCAAAAAAAGCTGATATATATCTTAAAAATCTAATGAAACTCATTATTTCCCAACGTTCATAATAATCATCAGCTGATTGAAAAAATTCATTTAAAGGTGCTGGCAAAAGTATAACAAAAGGTGAATTGTCAACAACAACAGCAACTCTACCATTTAATAGAGATGAAGCTGTTTTATCTGGTCGTTCTGTCATTTGTATTTGAGGAAAAGGACTTAAAAAATCTTTTTCAATAAGTTGTTCTATATATCCACTATCATAAACTCCATCAATATCAATATTTTTTAATGATTCCTCAATACTATTGAGTATTTCTTTATTTACTATATTATTCATATACATTATAGCAATATCAGTCTTACTAGAAGTTCCTATTTTCATTCTTTTAAGTTTTAAATTATTATCTTTTATACGTCTTCTTATTAATACAATATTCACAGCTATAGCTTCATTAAAGGCATCTTTTGAACCCAAAATTGAAACTTCAGTTTTAACACTTCCAACGCCTCTTGTCGGAAAACCCTTTGTTGAAGCTTGTATAGCAATATTTGCATTATCACAAAGTATAACTGTATCTCCAGATAATATAGCCATAATAATTTCATCAAAAGTATATATTTCTTTAATATCTTTTATCGATATAACTTCTTTTAAACTTTTTTCAACAAACTCATTTCCATCTCCATATAAATCAGATCTATTCATAAGATTAGTAAGTATATATTCCTCAATTGAAACACTATTAATAATATTATCAATATATATAAGACACATATCACAACCAGCATAAAAATCTCTATATACAATATCTCCACATTCAGAAAATAATTCTTTTATATAATTTAAATTTTCAGAAAGAGTTTGAAAAAGTTTATTTTCCATAAAAAAATCACTCCTTTAGAAATATTCTTTTCTAAAAAAGTGATTTTATACATTATATTTTAATTATATTTAAAATTATTTAGATGAATTATTAGGGCTACCTCCTCCAAGAAGAGAAGTATTTTCAAACATAAATTTATTTATATCATATGTAAGAGTATGCTGCTCAAGAGCAACCTCTGCTTGAATAACAGCAAGATTAGCCATATCATAATTTAATTTAGTTATATTACCTACTTGATAATTAACTTTAGCAGTTTCAAAATCTGCTTTTGCTTGTGCAAGTTTACTTTCAAGAACTTTTCTTTCTGTTTCTGAATTTTTAAGTCCTATATAAGCATTTCTAATACTATTCCCCTTAGCCTTAACATTATCCTTATAACTTCTTTCAGCATTAATATTATCAAGTTTTCGTTTTTCATATTCTGTACCGTCACCAGTATCCACAAACATATTTAATCCATATTCTGTTGCATCAAGATTAGCACGCTCAATTTTTAAACCTAAATCAGTTTTTATCTTTGTATTTATATAACTTTCCATATCTGTTATTTCTTCAACAGGTTCAAAATCAATATCATATTCTATTTCAAAATTCTCATCTTCTTTTAAGCCTATAAGTTTTCTAAAAGAATTATATTCTTGTTTTATTGATAATTCAATTTGCTTTAGCTCTTGTTCTTTATTTGCTATTTCTTTCATAGCCTTTTCATAATCAATTTGACTCACCATTCCCATTCTATACATAGTACTTGTTTGAGAAAGTTGTTCTTTTCCAATTTCAAGAGCATCTTTAGCAAGTTTATAATTTTTTTCTAATGCAGTAATAGTAGTCATACTACTCTTAACAGCTGCTTCAATTGATAATTTTGTTAAATCTTCACTAATTCCTAAATTTTTTTCCTGTGTATTAAGTCCATTAACAGCAATTAATTTTTGAAATCTTGCTGCTGTTACTAAATAATTTCCATTATCAGGCAATTCAGGTAATGTATTATCTCTATACATCATACTTCTTGAATAATCTATAAAATCTATTGTATCTGATATTTCTTTTAAACTTGAGTTCTCTTTTGTAGCCATTTCAATTGCTTCATCATAATCTATAATTCTTTCATTATTTTTATTTACTCTAATTTCTTTAACCTCTTTAGGTTTATCATTATACCCTGCAAAAACAGTAGCATTAAAAATACTTCCTGAAATAAATGTTGTTGCCATAATAGTAGTAATTGAAGTTAATAAAATTGATTTTAAATTACGTTTCATAAATAATTCAACTCTTTTCTATATTTATAAATTTATTTAAAAAAATTAATATACGTTGAAAGATTTTCATTTTCTTTATTAGTAATAATTTTAAGTTTCATATATTTTGAATCTTCTGGTATATTATCAAAAGTTAAATATCCTTCTGCTGTATTATTAGGATTAACATAATTATACCATTGTTTGTCAATACTTTCAAATCGATTTGTTAAATTATAATCTTTATTATCAATAGTAAGTATACAATTATCCTGGTCAATTTGTATAGGATAATCAGAATTATTTGTAAAAGAAAAATAAATTTTCATTCTATTATAAGTTTTATCAAAACTAATAGTATTAATTGTAATATCAAAATCTCCCATTTTCTTTGTTACTGGTAATTCAGAATATAAATCACCATCAACTTTATTCCCCTTATCAACATAAACAATTTTTTCTATAACTTTTTCTTTTTCAACAATTCTATTTTCTGGATAATCAATAATAATCATATCTCCATACTCATTCCACTTAACTTCACAACCAAGCATTTCTGAAATATATCTTACTGGAACATAAGTATAATTATTATAATTTATAGGTGTCATATTATAAGGTGCTTTTAAAACCTTTCCATCAATTTTAAATGATATATCAGGTTTAAGAGTTCCAACTACAATACTATCAGCACCTATAACATTATTAATAGTTGATACAAATACAGCACCCAAAAAAAAACCAAAAACTCCATATTTAAATTTCATAAAACTCACCCCTAATATTTTATACTAATATTATATAACAAAAATTAAAATAAATTAAGTAATAAATAAATATTGTAATATTTTTGTAAGGAATAAAAAAAACCTCTCAAAAGAGAGGTTTTCACAAATCAAATATTAAGTATAAATTAATATTATCATCTCGTCCTTACATTATATAAATTTATAAATTAGTTGTTAGTTGTTGTACTAGCTGCTTTTGTTTTTGGATTCAATGTAGCTGTTCTTGTAGTAGAATCCCAAACAATTTCATTTTCAGTAAGACCTAATGCACGACCAAGGTCTCTCATAGGAAGGAATGCTCTTTCATTAACGATTGTTGGAGCTGTTGACATTGGAACAGGTGTACCATTTATGTACATTGTTGTTGAACCAAGTGTCATAGAAACTGTTTTATCACCATAACGAATGATTATTGTTCCTGGATTTCCTGGAATCCAATCAACTGGTTGTGTATTTGATGATGTAGCAAGTGCTTCTGTAACTGCTCTAATTGGAAGCATTGTCCAACCTTCAGCTGAAAGGAAAGCAGGAACTTCAAGAGTTACATCTTTACCATCAACTTTCATTGTTGTTGAATCAATTGTAACACCAACTTCTGTTGTAAATGTTGAACCTTGATCTCTACCAGCTGTTGTAACTGTTACATAGTCTTTCATAACTTCGATTTCATCAACATCAAATCCGAAATTAGCATTTTCTGCACCATCTGTATTTGTTGGAAGATTTCCATCTTCTCTATTATATGTTTGGAAAATAACGCTCTTTGCTTTATCTCCACCATCTAAAACTATGTTAAGAGGATAATCTCCAACTGGAAGAGTTCTATCTAAGTAGAGAGATACTCCTGAAAGTTTAATTTTCATAGGTGTTTTTGAACTTTCTGAATCAACTGTAATTTTTACATTACCTTTGTTAACATCAATTTTCTTAATTTCTCCATCACCTTCAACAACTTCAGCTTTCATTCCTGACTCAAATTGCATATTTTCTACATTAAGAGTAATAGTTTCCCCTCTGTCCCAAAGTCCAGCTTCTGCTTCTTTAAGTGTAATATCACCAACAGAAACATTTCTATAGTCTATTGAAACTGGTGTTTTATTAGCTTCTATAGCAACAGGAGATACTGCTTTAGCTATTGTTACTTTTTGATTTTCATTGATAGCTGGTCCACCTACTTCACAAGTAATATCACCTGTAAATGTTGGAGATACCCATAAATCAAATGTTGCTACTAATGTAGCTTTTTTAAGCTTTTGATTTGAATCTTTTGATTTTTCAGCATTTGTAAATGTTACAACATTACCATCAATACTAAATTTAGTATCTAAAGAACCTTCTCTTTCAAAGTTTTCTGTATCATCATCTATATTAACTTTTTTAACTTTAACTCCTTCTGGGAATGTAAAAGTTGTTTTTCTTTGTTCTGTAAACCAAGAATCAGCAACTCCTTCTTTTACAGTTAACTTAAGTGTTCTATTTTCGTCATCTTTGAAAGTTCTACCTGAATATATAGTTGGAAGATCTTTATCTTGAGTTGATACTGTTACACCATAATCAATATATTTACCAACTTCAACAGTTGTTTTTGTTAAATCTCCTAAACCTTCTCCTGATACTGTAATTTCTGCTGTATCACCATATTTAGCACCATCTTCAGCAATTTGAAGTCCTGTTACTTTCATAATTGAAATTTCTGGATTAGGTTCATCTGTATCAAGGAAACCTGGACGCACATCAAATACTAAATCTCTACCATCTCTATGTCCTAGAATTTCTGCTGTACTAGTTCCACCACCTTTAGCAATAACTAATTTAGAATCACCAATAAATTTAAAACCACCATTAAGCTTTAATTTAAGTTTACCACCATTTGCAAGTGATGTAGCTGTAACTTCTTCAATGATTATATCATTAATTTTGCCACCATCAGCAAAATCTTTTTTACCATCAATTGTTATTAAAGCACCACCGTTTGCTGACTTAGCAAATGTATGTGTTGTTGTTGATATAGCTGAATTTTCACCTTCAATTGTTACTTTAGCAGTATCCCCTGTAACTTTAACACCTTTAAGTTTAATATGAAGTTCTTGTCCTCCAGAAGGTATTAAAGATGAAGTTGATGGAATACTTATATAAAGTCTATCAGAAACTTCTGTTGTTGTAAAATCTGTTCCAGCTGTAACAAAACCTGAACCATTTAATCCTATTTCAATAAGACCTGAATCATCCCATTCAGCACCCTCAAGTTTAAGAGAAAAATCTAACTTATCTCCTGCATGAATATGATTTAATGAGTTTTCAATTACTATTACTGGTGCATTGTCTTTAAGAACATCATCTTTTGACACTGATACTATTTTTGTTACACTATTATTTGTAGCTGCAAGAGCTGATACTGGAGCAATGCTTAAAGTCATTGCTGCTGCTAACGCTAATGAAACGAATCTTTTCATTTCATTCATCCTCCTTATTATATATATTTTATTTTTTTTTAGTATTCAAATTATAATTCATCAATATATACATAATTAATTTTAAAAATTGATAAATTATTTTTTAATTAAATATTTTTTAATATTTAATTCTTATCTATTACGTTTTGTATTATATCACTCTAATTAATTATGGTCAATAGATATTTTAAAACTGTAATAAATCTGTAATACTTTATTATTTTCAACAAATAAATATATCAATTATATACATTTAATTATATATATTATTTGAGTTACTTTTCTTACTCAAATTTGATGTCTATGTTATTATAACTATATTTTTTGTTATTTTCAAGTCTTTTTTAAAATTGTAACAAACCTGTAAAAAAAATATGTATATAATCATATAAAAATTGTTGATATTTATTGATTTATAACAATAATTTATATATTTAATTATATAAATAAATTCTATAACCTATCCCC
>X157_Grey_Heron__coassemble_1196_pt1 | contig 25886 bp, 25 predicted proteins | sample X157_Grey_Heron__metabat2_low_PE_010 | metagenome-assembled genome bin X157_Grey_Heron | reverse complement strand
ATAATATATATTATATACAAAGTAAATAAAAAATATATAAAATTTACTAAATAATGTTTAAAACTAATAATATATATTGAATATTTACAATAATGTTTATTTTATAATATAATTAAAATAAAAATGGATAAAAAAGGAGAATTATATGATTACAGGAGTAATAAAAAACAAAATAGATAAAATTTGGGAAGATATATGGGCAGGAGGTATTACAAATCCTTTAACAGTAGTGGAACAACTTACATATCTTATTTTTATACGTTCACTAGATGAAAAAGAATTAGAAAATGAAGAATATGAGAATATGGGTGTTGAAGGAGTAAAAAAAATATTTCCACAGTCAAAAATGGGACAATCTATGCGTTGGAGTAAATTTAAAAATAATGACGCTCGTGATATTTTCAATATAATTTCAAATAAAGTTTTTCCAGCTATAAAAAATATGAGAAACGGAAAATTACCAGATTTTAATGAAAATGGGGAACTTATAGAAATAGATGAAGAAGTAAATGAAGAAACAAATGCTTTTGCAAAATATATGGCAAATGCAACATTTATTATACCAACAGAGCAACTTTTACAAAAAATTATAACAGGGTTAGATGATTTATATGAGCAAGAAATTTCTAATTTAGATATGCAAGGTGATTTTTATGAATATATGCTTAGCAAACTTTCAACAGCAGGACAAAATGGGCAATTTAGAACACCAAAGCATATAAGGGAAATGATGGTTGAGCTTTTACAACCTACACCAAATGATATAATTTGTGACCCTTCTTGTGGTACAGCAGGGTTTTTAGTATCAGCAAGTGAATATATAAGAAAAAATTATGAAGATGATATGACAGAAGAACAATGGAAACATTTTGCAAGTGGAGCTTTTTCTGGATTTGATACAGACCCGACAATGCTTAGAATTTCTACTATGAATTTAATGTTACATTCAATAAGTAACCCATATATTGAATATAAAGATAGTGTTTCAAAGCAAAATGACATTAAAGATAAATATACAATGTGTCTTGCAAATCCACCATTTAAAGGAACAGTAGATACTGAAAGTATAAATGATGATTTAAAAGCCACTACAAACACTAAAAAGACAGAATTATTATTTTTAGCATTACTTTTAAGAATGTTAAAAAAAGGTGGACAATGTGCTTGTATAGTACCAGATGGAGTACTTTTTGGGGCTAGTAAAGCACATAAATCTATAAGAAAAGAAATTATTGAAAATCACCAACTTAGAGCAGTAATTTCTATGCCTTCAGGAGTATTTAAACCATATGCTGGAGTATCAACAGCAATATTAATATTTACAAAAACAGGAGCAGGTGGAACGGACAAAGTTTGGTTTTATGATATGAAAGCAGACGGATTTAGCCTAGATGACAAAAGAAATGAAATAACAGAAAATGATATACCAGATATAATAAGCCGTTTTAAAAATTTAGAAGATGAAGAAAAAAGAGAAAGAACAGAACAAAGCTTTTTTGTACCAAAAGATGAAATAGTACAAAATGATTATGATTTGTCTATTAATAAATATAAAAAGGTTGAATATACACCCGTAGAATATCCACCAACAACAGAAATTTTAGCAGAAATTAAAGAGCTTGAAAATGATATAATAAAAGGACTTTCTGAATTGGAGGGAATGATATGAGAAAAGTTGTTTTATTTCCTGAAGTTTTATGGTTTCAAGAAGGACCAGGTGTTAGGAATAATCAGTATAAAAAAGAAGGTATAAAGTTATTAAATGTAGCCAATTTTATTGATGGTAATATTGATTTATCAAATACAGACCGTTATATATCTGAAGAAGAAGCTTATGGTAAATATAAACATTTTTTAGTAGATAAAAATGATTTTATTATTGCATCATCAGGTATAAAAGTAGAATATTTTGACACTAAAATGGGATTTGCTAAAGAAGAACATTTACCACTATGTATGAATACTAGTACTATTAGGTTTAAAGTTTTAGATGAAAATATTTTAAATATTAGGTATTTTATGTATTTTCTTAAAAGCAATAAATTCAAAGAGCAATTATTTAGAGAGATAACAGGTTCAGCACAATTAAATTTTGGACCAAGTCATTTAAAAAAAATGAAATTAACTTTAATAAGTTTAGATGAACAAAAAAGAATAGCTAACATTTTAGATAAAGTAACAGAACTTATACAAAAACGTAAAAAACAACTTGATAAATTAGATTTACTTGTTAAAGCGAAATTTGTTGAAATGTTTGGGGACCCTGTAAAAAATGAAAAAGGTTGGGAAGTAATATTATTATTTGATGTGACTAATAAAATTGCATCAGGAGCAACTCCTAAAGGTGGAAAACAAAGTTATATATCTAAAGGAATATCTCTTATAAGAAGTATGAATGTTTATGATGGTATATTTCAATATAAGGAATTAGCACATATTACAGAAGAACAAGCTAAACAATTAGAAAATGTTATTATTGAAAAAGATGATGTTTTAATAAATATTACAGGAGCATCTGTAACTCGTTGTTGTATAGTACCTTGTGAGATTTTACCTGCTCGTGTTAATCAACATGTTATGATAGTTAGGTGTTTAAAAGGTATTTTAAATAATATATTTTTAAATTACCAATTTATAAATGTTTCATATAAAAATAAATTAATTCATATTGCTGAAGCAAGTGGTGCAACAAGACAAGCACTTACAAAACAACAAATTGAAAACCTTAAAATAATTGTACCACCTATTGAATTACAAGAACAATTTGCTAAATTTGTTGAGCAAACAGAAAAATCAAAAATAAAAGTAAATGAAAGCCTTGAAAAGCTTGAAACTTTAAAAAAGGCTTTAATGCAACAATATTTTAATTAAAGGGGTGGATTATATGACAAATTTTTCATTTTTAGAAGAAAAGAAAGAGTACAAGCTATTTTCATATGCTTGTATAGAGGCAGAAAAGGTATATTTTTCTTCGCCAACTATGTGTGCTATTGGTTGCAGAAAGGCATTAGAATTAGCAGTTAAATGGGTATATTCGGCAGACAATACAATGAAAATGCCATATAAAGACAATTTAAGCTCTCTTGTTTATGAAGATACATTTCGATTTGCTCTTGATACTAACACTTGGAATAGGCTAGGATATTTAATAAAGCTTGGTAACTGTGCCGTACACACAGAAAAAAATATACAATTAAATGATGCAATTTTTGCATTAGAGGGGCTTTTTGAGTTTATACAATGGATAGACTATTGTTATGGTAGTGAATATATAGAGCGTAACTTTAATGAAAATCTTATACCAAAACAACAAGTTAATTTTGATGCTAAAAAGATTAAAGAGCAAGAAAGTCTTTTAAATGAAAAAGATGCAGAAATTGAGGCTTTAAGAAAGCAAATTGAAAAGTTATCAACAAAATATACAGAAGAAAAAGAAACTAATAAAAATAACAGAACATTTGTTTCTAAAGACTTGTCAGAATATGAAACACGCAAAAAATATATAGATTTAGATTTAAAATATATGGGTTGGAATTTTGACAAAAAAGAAGTAATAGAAGAATATGCTATTGATGATATGGCTAATATTGAGGGAAAAAAGGGGTATATTGATTATGTTCTTTTTGGTAAAGATGGATTACCCCTTGCTGTTGTAGAGGCAAAACGTTCAAATAAAGACCCTAATACAGGAAGAAAACAAGCAGTTTTATATGCTGATGCTTTAGAAAGAAAATTTAAAAGAAGACCTATTATTTTTACAACAAATGGATTTGAAACATACTTTTGGGACGACTTAACAAGCCCACAAAGAAAAGTTAGTTATATATTTAGTAGGGAAGATTTAGAAAAGATTATACAACGCCGTAATATAAAAGAAGATCTTAAAAATATAGTTATTGATGATAAAATAACAGACCGTTATTACCAAAAAGAAGCTATATGCAGAGTTTGTGAAAATGTTACTAATGGTTTTAGAAAAAATCTTGTTGTTATGGCAACAGGTACTGGAAAAACTAGAACTTCTTCAAGTCTTGTAGATGTTCTTAGTCGTGGTAAATATATTACTAATGTTTTATTTTTAGCAGATAGAACTGCATTAGTTAAACAGGCTAAAGACGATTTTAAAAACTATTTACCTCATATGTCTTTATGTAATTTATGTAATAATAAAGATGATAAAAATGCAAGAATTGTATTTTCTACATATCCAACTATATTAAATGCTATTAATTCTACTAAAACAAAAGATAGACAAATATTATTTACTCCAGCTCATTTTGATTTAATAATTATTGATGAAAGTCATAGGAGTATATTTAAAAAATATCGTGAAATATTTAATTATTTTGATGCTATATTAGTAGGATTGACAGCAACACCTAAAGATGGTGTAGATAAAAATACTTATGAATTTTTTGAAATGGAAAATAAAGTACCTACTTATGCTTATGACTATGAAACAGCAGTATATAAAGATAAAGTACTTGTACCATATTATAATTATGAAGTTAAAACAAAATTTTTAGAAGAAGGTATTAAATATGATGAACTTTCTGAAGAAGATAAACAGAGATATGAAAAAGACTTTACAGAAGATAATGGAGATATGCCAGAAATAATACATTCTGAAAAACTTAATAATTTTATTTTTAATCAAAATACTGTTGATAGTGTTTTACAAGACCTTATGAATAGGGGAATAAAAGTTTCTGGTGGCGACCGTATAGGTAAAACAATTATTTTTGCTCAAAATAAAAGACACGCAGAGTTTATAGTGGAACGTTTTAATAAATTGTATCCTCAATATAAAGGAAGTTTTGCTCAAAGAATTATTTGTGATGATGCTTATGTGCAAACTATTATTGATGATTTTAAAATACCTAATAAAGAGCCTCATATTGCTGTTTCTGTTGATATGATGGACACAGGAATAGATGTACCTGAATGTGTAAATTTAGTGTTTTTTAAAAAAGTACGTTCTAAAGTTAAATTTTGGCAAATGTTAGGGCGTGGTACAAGATTATGTAAGGGACTTAATTGTATTGACCAAGTTAGTGGAAGTTATATAGATAAATGTAGATTTTTAGTTTTTGATTATTGTGGTAATTTTGAATTTTTTAATCAAAATAAACAAGGTTATGAATCAAAAGAAACTAAAACACTTACAGAAAATATTTTTTGTAAACAAATAAGAATTATAAAAAATTTGCAAGAAAGTATATATAATAGTTATGACTATGAACAATGGCGTAAAGAATTAATAGAAAATTGTCAAAATCAAATTTTAACTTTAAATACAGAACTTATTGAAGTACATTCTAGACTTTTGTATGTAGAAAAATATAAAAATAGAGATACCTTTAATATATTAACTGATATAAATGTAGCTGAATTAACTAGAGAAATTGCTCCAATTGTAGTATTAAATGATTTTGATGAATTTGCTAAAAGATTTGATAATCTTATATATAACATTATAATTGAATATATGGAAGACTTACTGAATTTTAACAATAATAAGAAAAAATTACAAAATATAGCTTCAAATTTACAAAATAAAGTAAGTATTCCACAAGTTAAAAATAAACTCCATTTAATTAATGAAATTAATACAGATGAATTTTGGAATAATATTAATATACTTTTATTAGAAAAAGTGAGAAAAGATTTAAGAAGTTTAATACAATTTTTAGATGATAATGATAATAAACAAAATATAATAATAACAAATTTACAAGATGAAATTATTAGTCAACAAGAAGGTAGACTATTAGAGGTATCTTATGATTTTGAAGATTATCGCAATAAAGTTAGTCGTTATATTAACGAACATAGTTATATAACTTCAGTATATAAACTTACACATAATATTCCTTTATCAAAAGAAGATTTTCAAGAATTAGAAAGAATTTTAATAGTAGAGCTAGGAACCGAAGAAGACTATAAAAAAGAATTTGGAGAAACACCTTTTGGGCTTTTAGTAAGAAAGGTTGCAAAAATGGACCATCAATCAATTATGGAAGCTTTTTCTCATTTTATAAATGACCAATCTTTAAATTCAAAACAAATAGATTTTGTTAAAAAAATTATTAATTATATAGAACAAAATGGTTATATGGATAGTATGATGCTACAAAAACCACCTTTTGATAAACCTGTAAATTTTATTAAATTATTTGATACTAAAACAAGAAATGAGATAATAAAAACTATTTCAGATTTAAAAGAAAATGCAATAAATATTAAGCTTAAAACTATTAGTTAGTATTAAATTAATACTAAAAATAAATATATAGTAAGTATATTTAAATTTTAGTAGAGATAAATTTAAATGAAAATATACACTTAAAAATGTAGAAGATGTGAGTATAAAGACTTAATTTTTCATATAAATATACTTTCTAATTTTTATTATAAAAAAATTTACGATTAAGTTATTTAAGTTTTAAGAGTTAAAAAAAGATTTCATCAACAGCATTATTATAAGAATAACTAAGTGTAGATAAATATTGATGAATATTAAATTTATCTAAAGTATTTCTAAATTGCTTAGAAGTATACTGAAAACTTACAATTTGAACGAAAAATCAACTTTTTAAAATTATTTCTTTTAACAAAGTGCTTTAATATAAAAAATAACAATATTTTAAGATATAGAAGAATGATATGTATTAGGAAATAACTTTTTTAGAAAATAAATCAATAATAATAAAATACAATATGTGAATATATAAAAATTAAAAGGAATGCTAAAACAAATAGAAATATTAAAAGAATTAAATATTATTAACAATATAATTACAGAAAAAGTATCACGAGATTATGAAGTAGAAAAATATTTATAAACAAAAAAAGGAAAGTATAAAGTATTGGCATCTAAATGGTCTGCTCTACTGATGTTGACACAAGTATTTAGGTGCCAAAAATAAAAAACGATATAAGCTAGTAAATTCAAGGGTTATAGGCGTTTTTTGATTTTAAAAAATTTTATCAAAAAAATATGTTGATAGATGCCAAAGTATTAAAAAATATTTAATAAGAATAAGAAATAGATTTAATATTAAAATAAAAAGGAATTGATGCTTCTGTATACTACACAAATAATCATTATAAAACATTTAAGAAAATAAAGTAATTTTAGAAAGGAATTTTTACAATATGGTTAGAAAAAATATGATATGTATTATGAGAAAAATGAGTTTACAAATGTTAGATGACTATTCATTCAAATTTATTATAGATGGAAAAGATATAAAAACTAAAGATGATTTCCTTAATATTATGAGTAAACATTTTGAATTTCCTAAATTTGATAAAGATGGAACTTGTTGTCTAGACGGATATATAGACTTTATGACAGATTTATTTTGGTTAGACTTAAAATATGGAAAGTTTGATGATAAACTTGGTGACTTTGATTATTCATATGGAAAATTTGATAATATTTGTTTAGTAATAAAAAATTATAATAAACTTTTTAATGGAAATATTGAAGATATATATTTTTACATAATAGAAATTTTTTCACAGGATATTCTTGGTTTTTGGGATGAAGAAGTTTTTAAACTTAACAAGGACATTAATGATTTTAAAAAGTTTAACGTTTATTTAGTAGAGGAACTTATACAATAGGAGCTTATATAAATATAATAATCTTTTATATTATTAATTCAGAGATAAGAATATGATATATAGACAAATATATATTTATGTAATTTATTAAATATTATATTTTAATTCTATAGTTCGAAAAAGGTATTGAAGAGTTACAGTTCAATCTAAAAGATTAAAAAAAATAAGTTTAGAAATTATTATTAAATTAATATTAATAATGTAAATGAGTTCTGTTTAAAAATTTTATTTACTATCTTAGAATTGAAGTTTAGAAAAATAATTAGTTAAATAAAATATTTTGTTGTGTATAAATGTTATATAAAAATAATAAATAATGTATTAAATCTAACATAAAAAATGTGGTCATCAGTAAATTATGTAAAATATGTATGAGTTATTGAAAGGTGATATTTTATTTTAGTATGCAAAAAAATAAAGTTATTAAATATTTATAAATTAAGGATTACAAAAAATGTTAAAATTAATACTAAAAAATAAGGTATTAGTATTAGAACTTTGAATATAGAAAATAGAAAATTAAAAAAATAACAAAAACTAAATAAGGCAATTTTAGGGCAGAAAAGTATAATTAGTATAAAAACCAAAAAGCGTATAAAAAGACGTTAAAAAGACAAATAAGCCCATTTTAAGTAGAGATAATAGATGACATAAATCAAGTAATAAAATAAAGCCAAAATATATAGCAAAAGGTTATATATTATTTTTATAGTACATAATGGTGAGCTGTAATTATATTTGTAGGTATACCAAAACTATTCTATTATGGATAACACCAAAGACTTTAGAACAAATAGATAAAATATTTTTAAATGAATTTTTTAAAATTTAGAAGTGAATTTATAGAAAAAGTAAATAATTTTATTTAATCAATGTTACAAATTTTTTTTGAAAAGTTATCGACAAATGGTAAAACATATATTAGTATAAGAGTATTTAGATAATTATTTTAATAACTTTATAATGTTATTAAAATGCCGTTGCAAATAAAAAGGAGGTGTGTTATGAAATTAAAAGATTGTGCTAATATTAGAACAGGTTTAATATTATCTAGAAAGTTATCAGAAGAAGAATTTAATTATACTTATAATGCTATTAATTTAACTTCTGTATATGATGGTTTTATAAACAAACAGACTTTAGATATATTTAAAACTAAAGAGAAATTGAAAAAAGACTACTTAACAAAAAAAGATGATATAGTTGTAAGGCTAACAAAACCATATACAGCAATATTAATAACAAAAGAAGATGAAAATATAGTTATATCTTCAAACTTTATAAAAATAACTTGTGATAAAGAAAAAGTTTTGCCAGAATATTTATATTGGCTTTTAAATACTGAAAAGACAAAACATAAAATTTTTCAAAATAGTACAAGCAATATTTTAGATGCAATAACTACAAATACTTATAGTAACTTAACAATCAAACTAGTACCATTAGATAAGCAATGTATAATAGGTAATTTGTATTTATTATCAATTAAAGAAAATAAATTATTAAACCAATTACAAAATGAAAAACTTAAACTTAACAATACTATAATAAGAAAAATAAATGAAGAGTAAAGAAAGGGAAAATATTATGACAAAAAAAGCAGATATAGAAAGGGTATTATGGAAAGCTTGTGATAGTTTTAGAGGTAAAATAGATAGTTCAAAATATAAAGATTATATTTTATCTATGTTATTTGTAAAATATTTAAATGACACTTATAAAGAAAAAATTGAAAATCTAAAAGAAAAATATGGAGATGATAAAGCAAGAATAGAAAGAGCAATACAAAGAGAAAGATTTATTTTAAAAGAAGATGCTGCATTTGATTATTTATACAATAATAGAAATGATGATAAAATAGGCGAAAAAATAAATATAGCACTTTCTAGCATAGAAGAAAATAATAGTGGTAAACTTAGGAATGTTTTTAGAGCTATTGATTTTAATAGTGAAATAGATTTTGGACTTAATAAAGAAAAAAATACTATACTTAGAAATTTATTAGAAGATTTTAATGAGCTAGATTTAAGACAAAGTCAACTTGAAAGTAATGATATAATAGGAGATGCCTATGAATATATGATAGGACAATTTGCCTCTGACGCTGGGAAAAAAGGAGGAGAATTTTTTACAGCAAGTAAAGTATCAGAATTAGTTGCAAAACTTGTAAAACCTAAGGAAAATGAAAGAATATATGACCCTACTTGTGGTAGTGGTGGTTTATTGTTAAAAGCATATAAAGAGGCTAAAACAAATAAAATAGCAATTTATGGGCAAGAGATGAACAATCAAACTTGGGCACTATGTAGAATGAATATGTTTTTACATAATATAGATAGTGCTAAAATATGGCAAGGTGATACTCTTTCAAATCCACAAAATATAGAAAATGATGATTTAATGAAATTTCAAGTTATAGTAGCAAATCCACCATTTTCTTTAGATAAATGGGATAGAGGGTTTTTAGATAATAGTATAGATAGTAAAAAACAAAAAATGACAGCCGATTTAGACAAATTTAAAAGATTTGGTTTAGGAGTGCCACCATCATCTAAAGGGGACTATGCTTTTATACTTCATATGTTAAGTAGTTTAGATGTTAATGGTAAAATGGGAGTTATATTGCCACACGGTGTATTATTTAGAGGTGCTAGTGAAGGAAAAATAAGACAACAAATAATAGAATTAAATTTATTAGACGCAGTAATAGGCTTACCAGCCAACTTATTTTATGGAACTTCAATTCCTGCTTGTGTATTAATATTTAAGAAAAATAGAGAAAATAAAGATATATTATTTATAGATGCTAGTGGCGAAGGTAATTTTGAAAAGGGCAAAAATCAAAATATACTTAGAGATGTAGATATAGAAAAAATAGTTAATACTTATGAGAATAGGGAAACAATAGACAAATATAGCTATAAAGCCACTTTTGAAGAAATAAAAGAAAATGATTTTAATTTAAATATACCTAGATATGTAGATACTTTTGAAGAAGAAGAAATGGTTGATATAGAAGAAGTGCAAAAAAATATTGAAAATATAGAAAATAAATTAAAAATGGTACAAGAGCAAATGAAACAATATTTAAAAGAATTAGGTTTATAGGAAGGGTGGGAGTAAACAAATGAATGAAATAACTAACGTACACAAGATATTAAGTAATAAAGATTTAACAATTAATGTATATTTAATTGAAAAAGATAAAGAAGATTATAATTGTATTCAATTTCCTAATGAATTAAATGAAACAATAAAAAATAAGTATATATTAAATTTTACAAATTTTACGAAAGATAGAGAAGTAGTTGATTATGATAATATACATTATGAAAAGGGAACTATACAAAAAGTTTTTACTTGTGATATAGATGAGTGGGAAAAAATTAAAAAATCTTTTAGTAAGGCTAGTGTCTTAAATAAAAATATATTTTCAAATAATTATAAATTTATAGTTATTAATTTTGAGTTTGAAAATAATGATAGTAATGAATGTATTAGTATGATTTCAAAGTATAGAAAAGTGGATACTTGGTATAAAAATAGTTTTAGATTTTGTTTTTTAGGGGAAGTATGTAAAGAGTTTAATGAAGAAATTTTTGTTTTAAATGGTTGTATTGACTGTTTAATCTATAAAGAAAATATTTTTATACTACAACAGAATAACTTTGAAAGTTTGTTTAAATATGATACTAAAATGAAAAATATTCTTGAATCTAATAAAGAAAGTATTGAAAAATATACATTTATAGATAAACCTTTAGAATTTTATAATAAAATTTTAGAAAATAAAAAAGCAACTAAATCTATGGCAAGATTTTTATTAAATCAATCTGTAGATTTAAGTAATATTAATCCAAAAGAAGTAAGAAAAATATTGAGTAAATATGAAGAATTTTCAAATTTAAATTATAATGATAAAGATAAAATTATTATAAATACGAAAAGTAGAGACACAATTATTAATATACTAAGAGGAGTGTATTTAAGAAATCTTTTTAAAGATGAAGTTGTACTTACAAAAGGAGTGTAATGTATGAAGTTATTAATCAAGATTGTAATGTATTTATCTTCTTTTATACCAATGTTTTTAGTTATGTTAATTAAAGAATTATTAAAAATATTTTCAAATATTTATGATAAAGAATATACATATAAAGTATTGTTGAATCCATTATTAATAGGTGAATGTATTTTTATATTAGTCTTAATTTTATCAATAATATATTTACTATATAATAATAAGAAAAGAACAGTAAAATCTTACAAAGTTATTGAAGTAAATAATAAATCTGGTGATTATTATCTTCAATATTATACAGTGATTTTACTTTCGTTAATTAATTTTTCATTATTAAATATGGTAGATTTAATAACTCTAACAATTCTTATATTGTTATTAGGAATTGTTTATATAAAAAATGATTTATTTTTTATAAATCCAACGATAAATATTTTTCAAAGTATGATATATGAATTAAAATTAGAAGATGCACACAATAATATAGAAACAAAGCTTATAATTTCAAAAGAAAAAATAAAAAACAATAACTTTATTGAAGTTTATTTTTCAGACTATTATAATTTTACATTTTTAAAATCAATTAAAAAATAAGGTGGGTGATATTTTGAAAGAAGAAATTAAACAAAGAATAAAGCTTATAAAAAATGGACAAGTGCCACAAGGTTATAAAAAAACTAAAGTTGGTATTTTGCCTGAAGATTGGGAGATTGAAAAATTTAATAGTTTATTTGATTATAAAAAAATAATAGCTTATCAAGAGAAAGTCTTAATTTGGAATATGGACATATAAGAAATATACACTATGGAGATATACATACAAAATTAGAAAATATATTAAATATAAAGAATATATCATTACCATATATAAAAGATGATTATTTAGATTTTAATAAAATAGATGAAGAAGACTATTGTATAAATGGAGATATTATATTTGCAGATGCTTCGGAAAATTATGATGATATTGGTAAATGTATTGAAATAACTAATATTAGCTTTGAGAAGGTACTTTCAGGCTTACATACAATATTAGCAAGAGAGAAATCAAAAACATTTCAAGTAGGTTTAAAAGGTTATATTTTTAATAGTCATTATATAAGAAAACAAATAAAAAAATCATCTGTTGGAGCAAAAGTGCTAGGAATAAGTAAAGGTAACTTATCTAAAATAAAAGTACCTTTACCACCCCTTAAAGAGCAACAAAAAATAGCCGATATTTTAACAACACAAGATAAAATTATAGAGCTAAAGCAAAAGCTAATTGAAGAAAAAGAAAAGCAAAAAAAATATCTTATGCAAAATTTACTTACAGGTAAAATAAGATTAAAAGGCTTTAAGGATAAATGGAAAGAAATAAGTTTAAAAAAAATTTTAAAAGAAAGGAAAGAATATAGCAATAAATTTAGTAATTATGAACATGTTACACTATCAAAAGAAGGTATTTATCCTAAAACTGAAAGATATGATAGAGATTATTTAGTAAAAGATGAAAATAAAAAATATAAAATTACTAAATTAAACGATATTTGCTACAACCCTGCAAATTTGAAATTTGGTGTTATTTGTTTAAATAATTTTGGAACTGCTATTTTTTCTCCAATATATATAACCTTTGAAATTAATAACAAATTTAGTATAAAATTTATTTCATTATATTTAACTCAATGGGACTTTATTAATGCTATTAGAAAATATGAAGAAGGTACAGTTTATGAAAGAATGGCTGTCAAGCCTGAAGATTTTATTTCATATAAATTTAACATACCACCATTACAAGAACAAAACGCAATAGCCCAAATCTTATCAAAAGCAGATGAAGAAATAGAGCTTTTACAAAAAGAATTAGAGCAAGAGAAACAAAAAAAGAAAGCATTAATGCAATTACTTTTAACAGGTATAGTAAGAGTTTGATATAACACCTATTAAGGTTTTATATAAATACAAAAGAAAGGGGGGGGATATTTATGGCAAAAAATACTGGAAAAGGTTATCATCAAGGTGCAATAAAGCAACATTCACAAGTTTATAACCCAAAAACAGAAACTTGGACAAAAAGAGATACTAATACAGGTAGATTTATGGACGGTAAAGCAGATGGCACTTCATTTAAAGGAATAACAAAAGAAAGATAGTTTTATAAGGTGGGCAAGCCCACCTTATTTACAAAAGGAGTGATTTTATTGTTAAATAATGAAATATTAAGAGAGGCAGTTTATACAAGTAAAATAGAGGGTTCATATGAAACAGTAGCATCAACAGTTAAATTATATAATACTAATAAAGAACCTAAAAATAAATCAGAACAAATGCCTTACAATATGCTAAAACTATACAATAAATATAATAATGGCATAGATAAATTAAATTTAGAAATATTACAAGATATATTTAATATTATAAATTTTAATACTAATGATAAAATAACTATAAATGATAATTGTTTAAGAAATGATTATGTATATGTTTGTAATAGCTCTGGTAAAATAATATATAAAGCCCCTCCTTCAAGTGAAGTACCTAATCTAATGAAAGATTTCTTTAATTACTATAACAACATAGATGAAAATGATAATATATATGATGTATATTGTAAAATACATTGGGACTTTGTTAAAATACACCCTTTTTTTGATGGTAATGGTAGAACAGCAAGGTTTTTATCCCATATGGCTATTTTAAAAACAGGTAATACACAATATAAAAATATTTCTATAACAACAGAAATTTATAAAAACTTAAGCTATTATTATAAAACTTTAAATAGAAAAACTCCTACAAAATTTAGAGAATTTATAGAACTTGTTATAAAATCGGTAACTAAAAGATATGATTTAAATTTTGGAGTGGGATTATCAAAATCACAAAGAGATTTTTTAAATAATTCAAAATATTATAGTATTTCACTTAGCAAATATGCTAATAAATATAAGTTAGATTTAAATAAAGCTATTGAAGAATTAACAGAGCTAGAAGAATTGGGCTTTATAAAAGATAATGGAGAAAACGACTATATTAAATTAAAATTAATATAAAAGGAGTATTTTTATGGATAAAAAAATATACAATGAAAAAGTAATAAGCCAACAACCAGCAATAGATTTATTGAAAAAAATGGGATATATTTATATATCGCCAGAACAATGTTTAAAAGAGCGTGATAGTAAATATAATGTTATTTTAAAAAATATTTTAAGACAACAATTAATAAAGATTAATAGTTATAAATTTGCAAATAAAGAAAGTAAGTTTTCTTTAAATAATATTGAAAAGGCTATAAATGATTTAGATGAACCTTTAATAGAGGGGTTAGTGCGTACAAGCGAAAAAATTTATGATTATTTGTTATATGGTAAAAGTTATATTGAAAATATTGGCGAAAATAAAAATCTTAGCTTTAACTTAAAATATATTGATTGGGATAATTTTGAAAATAATGTTTTTCATATAACAGAAGAATTTTCAGTTGAAATTGAAAATCAAAGTAATTTTATTAATACGAAAGAAGATTTTGAAATAGAACAAAAGAGTAATTATAAAAATGTAAGACCTGATATTGTACTTTTTATAAATGGTATTCCCTTTGGAGTTATAGAATGTAAAGCACCTTATATATCTGTTGAACAAGGTATTGAGCAAACTATAAGAAATCAAAAAAGCGAATATATACCCCAACTTTTTAAATTTACTCAAATATTAATGTCTACAAATAAAAATAGTGTTAAATATGCAACTTGTGGTACACCTAAAAAATTTTGGAGTGTTTGGAAAGAACAAGATAATAATTTTTTAAATACTAATTTGGAAAATTATATTGTAGATAGACAACCAACAACACAAGATAAAAATATTATTTCTCTTTTCTCTAAAGAAAGAGTTAAGCTTATTATTAAGTATTTTATATTATATGATGCTAATGTAAAAAAAATATGTCGTTATCAACAGTTTTTTGCAATAAATGAAGTTATTAAAAATATTAATAAAAGCAAAAATAGTTATGAAGGTGGTTTTATTTGGCATACTCAAGGTAGTGGCAAAAGTCTTACTATGGTTATGCTTACAAAATATCTTCTTATGGAAATGTCTAGCATAAAGCCTAGAGTTATAATTGTTACGGATAGAAAAGATTTAGATAGACAAATTTCTACTACTTTTGCTCATACAGGCTTAAAACCTGCTAATGCTACAACAAGTAAAAACCTAATTGAGCTTATAGAAAAAAATAGGGCTGATATTATTACAACTATTATAAATAAATTTGATACAGTAGAAAAATCAAAAGTAAAAATAGATTGTAAAAATATATTTATTCTTATAGATGAAAGCCATCGTTCTAATTATGGTGGATTTTCAACAAAAATGAGGACAGTATTTCCTAATGCTTGTTATATAGGCTTTACTGGTACTCCACTTATGAAAAATCAAAAAACTTCTAACCGTTTTGGTAAACTAATTCATAAATATACTATTAAAGATGGAGTTGATGATAATGCAATAGTACCACTTATTTATGAAAGTAGAGCAGTTTTACAAGATGTTGATGAAAAAAATATTGATTTATGGTTTGCAGAACGTAGCAAAAGATGTACAGAAAAACAAAAGAAAGATTTAAAAAATAAATGGAGTAGACTACAAAAATTAAATTCATCTAGTGCTAGAATTAATATGATTGCTCTTGATATAAATAATCATTTTATTAGTGCTATTAAAGAAACGGGATTTAAATCTATGTTAGCTACAAGTAGTAAAAAAGATGCAATTAGATATTTAGATGCTTTTGAAAAAATGGGAGATTTAAATTGCCAAGTTATTATATCTAAACCAGATATGAGAGAGGGAGAAGAAAATATAAATGAAGCTTCGGATAATCAAGTATTAAATTTTTGGACTAAAATGATAAACTTATATGGTGATAGTGATAAGTATGAAGAAACTATAAAAAATAAATTTTGTAATGGAGATATAGATATTTTAATAGTTTGTAGTAAGCTTTTAACAGGCTTTGATGCTCCTATTTGTCAAGTATTATATATTGATAAAGAATTAAAAGAACACGGACTTTTACAAGCAATAGCAAGAACTAATAGATTAAAAGAAGGTAAAGACTATGGATTAATTGTAGATTATAGACAACTTATTACAAAATTAGATGATGCAATGCAAATTTATAGTGGTGCTGGACTTGAAAATTTTGAAAGTAATGATTTAAAAAATACAATTACTGATATAATAGATATTATTAATAAACTTAGAAATTATAATAATTCTTTAGAAAATTTGTTTGAAACTTTAAAAAATAAAGAAGATACTGAAGAAATAGAAGTTTTTTTAGCAGATGAAGAAAAAAGAGAAAATTTTTATAATTTACTTTGTAATTTAGGTAAATATCTTAATATTGTTTTAAATTCTGAAAAATTATATTGTAGTTTAGATAAAGACGAGATAAACAAGTATAAAAATAATTTTGGATTTTATTCTAAAATACGCCGTAGCATAAAAATTAGATATTGTGATGCAATAGATAATAAAGAATATGAACCTATTATGCAAAATCTTTTAGATACACATTTATATGTTACCAGATTACAAAAAATAACACCACCTATAAATATTTTAAATAAAGATGATATTGAAAAAGAAATTGAAAAACTTACCTCAAATTGTGCCAAAGCTGATGCAATCACGAGTAAATTAACTAAAGTTATAAAACAAAAATATGATGAAAATCCATCTTACTATGAAAATTTTTCTAAAAGAATTAAAGAAACTTTAGAAGCATTTAAAGATAAATTAATAAATGACAAAGACTATTTAAATAAAATGCGTTCTATATTAGAAGATTTTCAAAGTAATAAAAGTAATATAGAATATCCAGATAAAATTAAAAATGATTATAATGCACAAGCCTTTTATGGAGGTATATGTATGGTGTTAAATACTATTTCAGATAATATACAAAATAAAGAAATTTTTAAAGAAGATTTTATCGTAAATATGGCAATACATATAAATGATATATTTAAACAAAATATACAAGTAGATTGGAAAGAAAATATTGATATACATAAAAAAATTGAAGGACAAATTGATGATTTATTTTTTGACTATGAAAATGAACATAATATTACAATAGATAGCTCTATTATTTTTGAAATTATTGAAAAAGTTAAATTAATTGCTATAAGGAGATACTAATGAATTATGATAGAATAGTAATATTTAATGATAAACAAATAAAATATACTTTAGAAATAAAAAAAGTAAAAAATATTAATCTTAGAATAAAAGATAATGGTAAAGTATTCGTTTCTGCTAATGAAAATATACCTTTTACTTTTATTGATGATTTTATTTTAAAACAAGGTAAATTTATTTTAAATGCTTTAAATAAGTTTAATCAACTAAATAAATATAAAAATAATGATAAACAATATATTAGTGGAGAAAGCTTTTATATTTTAGGTAAAAATATAAGATTAAAAGTAATTGAAAGTAATGAAGAAAAAGTTTTTAATGATACAGTTTTTTTATATCTCTATACTAAAAATACACTAAATTTTAATAAAAAGAAAAAAATAGTTGATAGTTATATAAAAAATATAGCTTATAATACATTTTCTGATATAACTAAACAATTACATTTAAAATTTACAAAATATAATATTAATATGCCTATAATTGAAATTAGAAATATGAAAAAGAGATGGGGTTCTTGTTTAGTTAATAAAAATAAAATAAATTTAAATATTCTATTAATACAAACTCCTAAAATTTGTATTGAATATGTAATTTTACACGAACTTTGTCATTTTATATATCCAAATCATTCAAAAGACTTTTACAATTTTTTGACTGTTATGATGCCAGATTGGAAAGAAAGAAAAACGATTTTAGAAAATCAATTAACTAAATTATATTATTAAAATATATTATGCAGAAATTAGACTTATTTAAGTGATATTAAAAATCAATTAAAAAAACTTACTACTTATTCTGGATATGGTTATATAAAATAAAGGAGAAATTAGGAAGAGATGAATTATTTTATAAAATAATTGATAGAGAAGATGCAAATGCACTAAAATTTATAGATGATGTTGTTAATATAAATTTTCAAGATAAGAATGGTTATTCATATTTACACGCAGCAACCCAAAGTAGATCTATAGATGTAATTAAAAAATTATTAAGGGAAGGTGCAAATATTGATATTAAAGATAAATTTGGTAAAACACCTTTAATGGTTGCTATTTCTGAATATTATCGTGATCATAGAAATGACCGAATAATTATTGATTTATTAATTGAAAATAGTGCAGATGTAAAAGCAAAAACTAATTCAAATATTGTTTGTAAAGAGTTTGCAAAGAAGAAAGGATTAGAATTATAATTACTAATTAAAAATACCAACACCAGAGTTTATAGTATTATATAATGGAGAAAGGAATTATGAAGAAAGAAAAGTACTTAAACTATCAAATACATTTTATAACAATGAAAATGTAAAGTTAAAATTAATAATAGATATAATAAATATAAACTAGAATAAAAATGTAAATTTAATAAATAAATCAAAAACATTAAATGAATATAGTTATTTTATATATATAGTAAGAGAAAATATTAAAAATAATAAAGATAAAACAAAAAAAGAAGAATTAATAAAGTATAGTATAGAAAAAAATATATTAAAAGAATTTCTAAAAATGAATAGTAGTGAGATGTTAAATATGTTATATACAGAGTTTAAAATAGAAAAAGTAAAAAAATATGGAAAGAAGAAGCATTTCAAGATGGAATAGAAGTTGGAATTGCACAAGATATATAACTTTGAATAGAGCATGAAATAGAAATATAAAAAATTAAGAGATTAAAACAAAAAATAGAAGTATTAAAAGAATTGAATATTTTCTAATAATATAATTGTATAAAAAATATGTCATGATTAATGAAGTAGAAAAATATTTATAAAATTAAAAATAGACTTATATGTCTTTTTTTATTAGGGAATAATAAATGGAAATATAAAGTAGTAGCATCTAAATGGTATGCTCTACTAAAATACTTCCTTATGGTAGTAAATATGGTGGAAGTGTTGAAGATAGTTTAGGTATTGTTTATAAATATAACTTTGTGGAAAAACGAGAACCGTTTACACCATATGAATATAGGCTTACAACGTATGAGTATGATTTATCAGGAAATGTTATAAAAGAAAATAGGTATGTAGAGCATCAAACAAAAGATAGTTACACAGGCGAAGTACACACAATAACTTTTGAATATGATAAAGATAACATAAGAACAAAAGTAAGTGATTGTACAGGAGCAGTACAAGAATATAGCTACAATGTGTTTAATAAAGTATCAAAAGAAAGAAGACGAATAAATCGTACTTTATGGCAAGAAATAATATATAACTATGATAAAGTAGGTAGATTAATAGAAAAGACTTTTAGAAAATGAAGTAAATGCTATAACTAAAATAGAATATGACAAAAATGGTAACATAACTAGAATAAAAACACCTAATGGCTATGAAATAATAAGAGAATACGACAGTATAGACCGTTTAATAAGTGAAAGACACTTTGAAAAAGGTGGAATAGATAATACTACAAAATTTGCATATGATAAAGCAAGTAATCTTACTGAAATAACAGATAATCAAGGTAGAAAAACAACTATTGAATATGATTTATTAAATAGGGAAATAAGAAGAATAGAAAAAGACGGAAGTATAACAAGAAAGTATTATAACCCTAATGGTTTATTAAGTAAGGAAATAAAACCAGAACAATACAACAAAGAAGAAGACAATGGTTTAGGCTATCAATATAACTATAATCCAATGGGGCATTTAATAACTGTTATAGCACCAAATGGAAAAGTTATACAAAGTAACACTTATGATGCCGAAGGTAACTTATTAACACAACTAGACGGCGAAGAAAACAAAGTAAGTTTTGAGTATGATTTTATGAATAATCGTACAATAATAAGAAGTAAGGGCGAGTTAAAACAACGTTTTGAATACGATGCTAGAGGAAATATTGTTGAAATAATGGACGGGGAGAAAAACAAAACACATTATATACTAGACAAATGGGGTAGAATAACAGGTATACAAAAAGCAGATGGAAGTATAGAAAAATATACTTACGATTTTGCAGGAAATATAACTAGTTCTACTGATGGAGAAAATTATACAACAGAATATGTATACAATAGCTCTAGCCAATTAGTAGAGATAATAGACCCTAGTGGACAAAAAGAAAAGTATAGTTATGACCTTGAAAATAGGCTAAAAGAAAAAGTTGATAGAAACGGAGTTGTAACTCAATACAACTTTAATATGTATCAAAACTTACTTTATAGAAAAACAAAAGACAATAGCCTACAAGAAATATACACATATTCAAAAGATGGATATTTAGAAAACGCCATAGCTAATGGAATGCAATATAACTATACCTATGACATAATGGGAAGAATATCAAGTAAAAGTGCTAGTGGACGTACATTAATATCTTATGAATATGATAAAAATGGTAACAAAACAAAAGAAATAGATGTTACAGGGAAAATAGCTGAATTTACTTATAATGAGCTTGATTTGTTAGAAGATGTAATTCATAATGGAAATAGTATAGCAAAATATAGTTATTATAATAATGGATTAGTTAAATACTTAAGGAATGGTAGTCTACAGAAAACGTATAAATATGATGAAGACTTAAACTTAACAAGTTTAGATGTTTATCATAATGGAAAATGTATAGTAGATAACTCTTATTCTTATGATAGTAATGGAAATAGAACAAGAAAATTTGAAACAAATGGAGTTACAACAAAATATATTTATAATGAAAATAAGCAATTATTTAAAGTAATAAAATCTGAAAAATTTCTTTTAGAAATTAAGGAATTTTATAGAGAAGAATTATTCTATGATAAAGTTAACAACAGAACAAAAAGAGTTGTAAATGGAGCTGAAGAAATATATAATTATGATAATAGAAATAGGCTTATAAAATTTACAAAAATGGACAAGAAACAAGCTTTAAATGGAATAATGTAGGTAACTTTTTACAAGATGATAAATCTAACTATACATATAACGACTTTAACCAAACAACAAAGGTAGAAACATTTGACGGAAATATACAAATCAATAAGTATGATGCAGAAGGCTTACGCTATGAAATGGAAGAGAATGGACAGCTTGTTCAATTTATTTTCAATACAAATAGAGAAGTAATAGCAGAAAAAGAAAATGAATGGACGATATATATAAGAGGTTCAGAGCTATTAGCAAGTAGTAACGAATATGCCAAAACGTACTATCACTATGCAAATGATGAAATGGGAAGTATAAGCCATATAGTAGATGATAAAAAAATATTAAATGAGTATGAATATGATGCTTGAGGAAATATTACAAGCCAAAAAGAAACTATAAAAAATCGCTTCAAATTTAATGGATAACAGCTAGATACAATAACACAACAATATTATTTAAGAGCAAGATTTTATAATCCTGTTGTAGCAAGATTTACTCAAGAAGATACATATAGGGGAGATGGACTTAATCTTTATACTTATTGTGCTAATAATCCTATTTATTATACAGACCCTAGTGGGAATGTAGCCAAAGCTATATGTCCTAAAGTAGCTGAAGAATATAGAAAAATTTTAAATGATTCTGAAAGTAAGAAAAAACTTACATGAGAACAATATGAATCTTTAATACAATATGAAAGATCTAAAAATAATCCAATTTATGGAGCAGAAGCAATAAAATCAATGAGTTCTAGAAAGTCATTTGCTATATTTTCACCAAACTCAAAAAATAGTTTAAGCTCGAAATTATATAGAAAAATGTCTTTAGCTGAGTATAATGAAACATTAAGAACAAATCAATTACAACCAAATATTAAAGGCAGTGAGAGCACAAAATGGTTATCACAAAGATTGGATAAAGTAAAAAAATTTAATAATAAAATTGTTAATAAAAATACAGAACAGGTAATAGTTGAATTTGAATTAGAAATACCTTATTTTGTTTATATTAATGCTACTTCAGTTCATCAGAAAAATTCAAAAGGTATGCCATTAATAAAATATTATTATGAAGGATTAGATGAAAATGACATATATAGAAATTTTGGAATTATACCTAGAGAGTTAGAATTTTTTAATAATAATATTAAAAATATAACAAAATTATAAAATAAAGGAGTTAATTTATGTATGAGTAATAATATTATAGAAATTAATGATTTATTAATAAAATCTATTCATTCAAATAAAGAGGCTGAAGAATATTTTGAACAAAACTTAAATAATAGAAATTTATATTATATGCTCTTAGAAATTATTAAAAATATTGATTTAGAACTCATTAGTGATATACATTTAGAAGCAACATATTGGATTTCTATGTTTAATAGTGATTTTATAAAAGAAACCGAAGATGAACTTTTGAATTTAATTGAAATAGAGTTAGATTCTATTGTTTGTCCAATAATGGTAGCCTTATCAAAAATAAAGTCAAAAAAAGCATTAAATTTTATTATTGAAAGAAGATTAAAACCTGAAAAGTATTGGGAAGCTATATCATTAGAAAATTATTTTAAATAAATATAAATAGACCATATTTGTGAAAAAAATATGAAAATTAAAACAAAAATTAAAAGATAATAAATATTTAAGTCAAAAACAAATTCAACATTCAGCTATTTTTCCATTTAAAAAATCTTATTTTAAACATTATAAATTACCAACAAAAGGTAAAATAAGATATGTACCACCTAAAAAGTAGCAACCAGGAACTCCTTTGCCAACAAAAAAAGTAGGAAATAAAGAGAGATTTATTGATAAATTTGATAATATTTGGGTTGATGGTCCTTCAAGAACAAAAGGATAAGGTTTTGAGTGGGACGTATAATTAACTAAAACAACTGGTAAAAATTTTAAAGCATTTTGTAGAGATGGTTCTCATTTGAATGTTTCTCTTGATGGTAAAATAACACACAAATAATATTTAAGAAAGGAATATTTTTTATTATGGAATTACGAGCACATTTATATGCAAAAGATGAGAAAGAGGCTATTGATATATTAGATAATAATATTAAAATGTTAAATTTGCAAGATTATTTAGAAAGAGGTAGACACTCAATAGAAAAATATTGGAAAATAGAAGGAATGTTTTTTGTATATATTCATTTTATTCTTAAGAAGAAATATATACCTATTATAAAATTTGAAGAATTTGTAGATTCTCTTTTTCAAAATAACAGTAGTAAACGTCCTTCATATTATTGTTGTAAATTTACAAATAATAAAATTTGTGTTGAAAAAATATTTATATCAAAAAATTCATCAACTTTTAAAAAAATTAATAATAATGTAGAATTAATGACCATTAATTTTGCTTATGAAAATGATGAATTTGAAGATAATAAAGAATTAATTTTAATAGAAGATGATGAAAAGTTATAGATAAAATTGTATTGAAAAATTAACTAAAGTTTATATTAGAAAAGTAAGAAATTTAGATAAGTTTAATTATTAGTTTGTTTTTTATAAAAATAAGGAGATGTAAAGATGAATGGATATGAATTTTACAAAGATTTAACTTACTATTAAAATACATTTTGAAAACGCTAAAAATATAGGTTTTATATACGTTAGAAAAGTCAACTTTACAAAAGGAAAAGTAAGTAATAAATTTATGGAAAATTTAAAGTTATATATAAAATTTGTAACATTAGGTGTTAACTTAAAATGGGATAACTATGATAAAGAGTTTAAATATGAATATGACAGTAAAGGAAATGTTATAAAAAGTGTAGGAAAAGTAGATGATGAAAGAAAACTTGTAGTATTATATGAATGGAAGAATTATAAAAGAAATAGACTCTGAAGGTAGAGAAAAAGTATTTGAATACAACTTCCAAGATGGAGAATTTAACAAACTTACAAAATATATAACAAATGAAGAAAATAAATATTCATATACATATGATAAAGCAGAAAGATGTACAAGTGTAAATAATGGAGATGGAGCAAGAGCATTTGAATATGACCAAATGGATATAACGATAAAAGAGATATACCAATTAGGAAATACAACTCTTTATAAATATGAACAAATGTTCAATCTTAAAAAAGTTATACTGCCAAACAATATAGAAAAAGGAATAGGGACAAGCTATGAGTATACACCATTTACAATAGAAATAGACTTATTAAATTTACAAAAAATGGATAAGAAACAAGCTTTAAATGGGATAATGTAGGTAATTTGCTACGAGATAATAAAGATAACTACATATACAATAATTTTAATCAAACAACAAAGATAGAAACATTTGATGATAATACACAAATAAACTATTATGATGCAGAAGGTTTACGTTATGAAATGGAAGAAAATGAACAACTAGTTCAATTTATTTTCAATACAAATGAAGAAGTAATAGCAGAAAAAGAAAAGGAATGAACGATATATATAAGAGGTTCGGAGCTATTAGCAAGTAGTAATGAATATGCCAAAACGTACTATAATTATGCAAATTATGAAATAGGAAGTATAACCTATATAGTAGATGATAGCAAAGTTTTAAATGAGTATGAATACGATGCTTGGGGAAATTTGTATTAAAAAACTTTAGTTTAAATACTATAGATGCAAGAAAATGGTATTTAGAAAATGAAAAAACTATTCCAATACTTATAAATAAAAATTTATCTACTAAGGAGCAAGTAAAACAAGCTTTTCAAATAAGAAATAAAATTTGTGCAAAGGCTAGAGATCTAATGTCAGATAGAAAAGAGGCTAAAAGACTTGATATAACTGATCTACATTTAACTTGGGAAGAGTTAATTAAAAAAGTTAAAGATAAAGGATATGAAGGAGATGATATTTATAGATGCATTGTAGAGAGTTCTCAACGTTCTAGAAGTTCAGTAAATAAATATTTAGGATTAGAATAGGAATTATATTTATGGATATAGGATATAAAAAATATGTTAATGGATATGAAAATAATAGAATAGAATATTTATTTTTAAATTTTGATTATATTGATGGTAGTGATTTAATATTAAATATTTTAAATAAGAAATATAATATTCAATATATAGATATTTTAGATGGAATTTGGTTTATAACTAAAACAATTAAAATTGATAATATTAAGTGTAAATTAGTATGGTGTGAGGA
>X157_Grey_Heron__coassemble_1175_pt1 | contig 27623 bp, 28 predicted proteins | sample X157_Grey_Heron__metabat2_low_PE_010 | metagenome-assembled genome bin X157_Grey_Heron | reverse complement strand
ATATAATTTATTTCAATTTTTTCAATAAATAAAAAATTAATTTTTTTTATTATTATTCTGAAACACTATTATCTTTAATAAATTTTATAAATTTTTTTATAATTAAAAAAAGAATTATTGGCATTATTAGTATCATAATCAAAGAAGTATAAAAGATAATTTTATTTAAAGTTTTTCTATTTTTAATATATTTTTCCGTTACTTTTTCTGATGGAATAGTTATATAATCGTTAGAAAATTTTATGACTTTTCTAAGTGTAGGCTTTTCATTTGAAATATTTTTTTTAAATAAAATTCTTTTTCTCCAAATATATTCTTCATCTGGTGTTGTATATTCTATATAGTATCTGATTGTATCTGGAGTTTTACCAATATATTTTTCTCTTGTTTTTATTACTTCTGAAGGGTAAAATTGATATGTTCCTATCTCTTTATATTCTTTTATATAATATAAATCTTTATTACTATAATATGCAAGAAAAATAAAGCTTCCTATAAACATAATACAAGCCACGATTAAAAATGCAAATTTCATAATTTTTCTTTCGTTAATCATATTTTTAATCCTTTCTAATTTAACTATTCTAAATTAAATGAAATAAGCAAATCTCCTTGACTAACTTTTTCTCCTTCAGAAACATAAATTTTATCAATTTTACCTGTAACTTTGGAAGCTACACTTGTTTCCATTTTCATTGCTTCAACTGTCATAAGTACTGTATTTTTGGATACAATATCACCTTCTTTAACAAGTATTTTCCCAACAGTACCAGGTATTGAAGAACCTAAATGAGCAGGATTATCAATATCTGCTTTAAGTTTTCTATCACTTTTAACTTCTAAATTTTTATCAACAATTTTTATTTCACGAATAGCACCATTAATTTCAAATGATAAAGACCTTATACCTTCTTCATTTGGTTCTGACATATCTATAAATTTAATTATAATTTCTTTTCCTTCACCAATTTTTAATATTGTTTCTTCGCCTTTTCTAAGACCATAAAAATATACATGACTTTCAAGCCTTGTAACATCATTATAATATTCCAAATGTTTACAATAATCATCATATACTTTAGGATATAAAGCATAACTCAAAATATTTCTTGAATTAACTGATTTAATTTTATATTTTTCTGTAATTAAATTTTTTATTTCATCAAAATTTATTGGTGGTAGTAATTCACCAGGACGTTTTTCAATTGCTTTTTTTCCTTTAAGAACTATTTTTTGCAATTCTTTTGGAAATCCTCCATCAGGTTGTCCTATATTTCCTAAAAAGTAATCAACTACTGAATCTGGATATGATAAATCTTTACCAATTTCTAAAATATTGCTCTTATTAAGTCCATTTTTAGACATAAATATTGCTAAATCTCCTACTACTTTTGATGAAGGAGTAACTTTTACGATATTTCCTAAAAGTTCATTAGCTTCTTTATATAATTGTTTAATTTCATCGAAATTATCTTCAGAACCCATTGCTTTGACTTGAGCAAGAAGATTTGAATATTGTCCTCCAGGTATTTCATATTTATATATTTCTGTATTAGGGGTTTTCATTTCACTTTCAAAACTACTATAAATCTTTCTTACTTCATAATAATATTTACTAATTTCTCTAATTTCATCTAGGTCAATACCTGTATCTCTTTTTGTACCTCTTAAAGCTTCAACAACTGAATTCATTGAAGGTTGACTTGTAAGTGTGCTCATAGATTCAATAGCAAGATCTACGATATTAACACCAGCTTCAGCAGCCATAAGTATTGTACTTACACCATTTCCTGTGGAATCGTGAGTATGTAAATGTAAAGGTATTTTTAATTCTGATTTTAATACAGAAAATAATTCTTTAGCAGCATAAGGTTTTAACAATCCTGCCATATCTTTTATAGCAAATATATGACAACCTAATGCTTCTATTTCTTTGGCTTTTTTAACATAATAATCAATATTATATTTTTTTTCGTTTATATCTAATATATCACCAGTATAACAAATAGCTCCTTCTACGATTTTTCCAGTTTTAAGAGCTTCTTCGATAGGCATTTTCATATTTTCAATCCAATTTAAACTATCAAATATTCTAAATATATCAATTCCTCGTTCAGCAGAAACTTTTATAAATTCTTTAACTACATTGTCAGGATAATTAGTATATCCAACAGCATTAGAAGCTCTAAGCAACATTTGAATTAATGTATTAGGCATTTTTTTTGTAAGTTGTTCAAGTCTTATCCAAGGTGATTCTTTTAAAAATCTATAAGCAACATCAAATGTTGCTCCACCCCAAGCTTCTACTGAAAAAGCATTTTTCATTGCAATATTTGTAGCTTCAGCAACTTTTAAAATATCTTTTGTCCTCATTCTTGTTGCTAGCAGTGATTGGTGAGCATCTCTCATAGTTGTATCTGTAATATATAATTTTTTTTCTTTCATAATTTTTTGCGTAAATTCTCTAGCACCAAGTTTTAAAAATTCATCTCTAGCACCAGAAATTTTTTCATTATTATTAAGTATAGGTTCTTTAATTGGCTCAAAGTAAGGCTTTTCTCCTTTAGATTCATTTACAATTTTATTTCCTATAAATTCAGCAATTTTTGTTGCTCTATCCTTACTTAATGAAATTTTAAATAAATCTGGTGTTTTTTCTATAAATGTGGTTGAACATTTACCATTTATAAATATTTTACTTTGAAGAACATTAATTAAAAATGGTATATTTGTTTTTATTCCTCTAATTCTTGTTTCTTTTAAAGCTCTTACAGCTTTTTTTACTGCAGATTCAAAATTTCTATCTGTTGAAATTATTTTAACGAGTAAACTGTCATAATATGGTGTAATTTCAGCACCAGTATAAGCAGTCCCACCATCAAGTCTTATACCATTACCAGCAGCAGAACGATATACGGATATTTTACCAGTATCTGGTAAAAAATTGTTAGATGGGTCTTCTGTTGTAACACGCATTTGTATTGAATAACCATATGAATGTATATCATTTTGAGATATTATATTTATTTCTTTTGAATTTAGAGGATATCCTTCTTCTATTAATATTTGTGTTTGAACAATATCAATACCTGTAATCATTTCTGAAACAGTATGTTCAACTTGTATTCTTGGATTCATTTCAATAAAATAATAATTTTCATCTGCATCAACAAGAAATTCTAATGTACCAGCATTTTTATACCCTACATATTTTGAAAGTTTTATTGAATCATTAAATATTTTTTCACGAGTTTTATTGCTTATTGTAAATGCTGGTGCAAATTCAACAACCTTTTGATGTCTTCTTTGAACAGAACAATCACGGTCATAAAGATGTACTATATTACCATATTTATCTCCTATAATTTGGACTTCAATATGTTTAGGGTCTTTTAAATATTTTTCAATAAATATTTTATCATCACCAAAAGCTTTTTTAGCTTCATTTTTAGCTTCAGCAAATTCTTTAGGCATTTCTTCCCTCGAATTTACGATACGCATACCACGTCCACCACCACCATTAGAAGCTTTAAGCATTACAGGGTAACCTATTTTATCAGCAATTTCAATAATTTCTTTTTCTGTTTTTATAGCGTGGTCTACACCAGGTATAATTGGAACATTACATTTAATAGCATTTTGTTTAGATGATATTTTATCGCCCATAGCATACATTATTTCTTTAGATGGTCCTATAAATGCAATATTATTTTTTTCACAAGCTTTAACAAATTCTGGATTTTCAGATAAAAAACCATATCCTGGATGAATTGCATCTACACCTTTTGATTTTGCAATTTTAATAATTTCTTTAATATCTAAATAAGCATCAATAGGTCCTTTTTCTGGATTAAGCATATATGACTCATCAGCTTTTGTTCTAAATAGAGAATATTTATCTTCTTTTGAAAATATACCAACTGTTTGTATACCAAGTTCATTCAAGGCTCTAAATACTCTTATTGCTATTTCTCCTCTATTTGCAACAAGCACTTTTTTAAATTTTTTAATTTCTATTTTATTCATTAATGCAATTCCTCCTTTATAAATAATATCATAATATTTATTCATAATTATACATTAGTTTAAAAACAAAATCTATACTATATATAATTATTACTTTCAATTTTTTGTTTTTCAATCTCAAATAATATATAAAATTCATTATTCAACTTTTTACAGATTGATATTTCATTATTAATATTTTCTAGAATTTCTTTTTTATTGATATATTTAAAAATAAATTCTTCTTCAATTCCTTCAATAATGTTATGTTCAAAAAAATATTTATACTGTAGTTTATTAATTTTTTCAATACCAAATATAATCGTTTCTAAAGGTCCAAAACATAACCTCTTTATTAATATTCTTTTATTATTATTAAAATTTTTTTCTGGAATATAATGAGTCCAAGAACCAACAAAATAATTCATATTACACCTCTAAAAATTTTATTTAAATATGTATTTTAATAATTCTTTTAAATTCTTAAATTCTAATATTTCAATATTATTTGACAAACTTTTATATGATTTATTACTTTTTGCGATAAAAATTTTTTTAAATCCCATTCTATTAAGTTCTTTAATTCTTGATTCAATATTAGGAACTTTTTTTAGTTCTCCTGTAAGTCCCACATCAGCAATAAAAGCATAGTAAGAAGGAACAGGTTTATTGTAAACTGATGAGGCAATACTAATAATGATTGCAAGATTTACAGAAGGTTCTTTGAATTTTATTCCTCCAGTTGTTTTTATAACAACATTTTTATTAAATAAATCAATTCCCCCTCTTTGTTCTAGTATTGATATAACAGTATTTAGTTGTTCTCTTTTTATTGCTTCACAAATTCTTGAGGGATATGGTGTAAAAGAATTTGAAACAAGACTTTCTATTTCTGCTATAATAGGTCTTGAACCTTCTTTAATAACAGTTATAGCATTACCTGCAACATACTCATCTTTTTCTCTTTGTGTAACAAAAAATTCAGAAGGATTATCTATTGAAATTAATCCTTTTTCAGTCATAGAAAAAAATCCCATTTCTCCAGTACTTCCAAAACGATTTTTTGTTGATGTAATAGTTCTTAATTGTGTTTCGTTATCACCTTCCATAATAAAAACTGCATCAACAAGATGTTCAAGTGAACGAAGCCCAGCTATTTCATCATTTTTATTCATTTGTCCGATAATAATTATTGCACAAGGTTTAATATTAGATTTTGCAATTTGTACTAATTCATTTGCACACTCCATTGTTTGTGTTGGATTTCCAGCTCTTGCTGGTAAAAATTCTTCAAGATAAAAAGTTTGTATACTATCTATAACAATAAAATCAGGTTTTATTTCATTAACTGAATCTATAACACTATTCATATTTGTATCAGATATAATCCATAAATTTTTCTCAATATTATTAAGTATTCTATCTGCTCTAGAACGAATTTGACTTTCACTTTCTTCTCCAGTAGCATATATAACTTTCATACCTTGATAGGCAATATCATTAGCAATTGTGAGAGTAAGAGTACTTTTTCCACCACCAGGTGGCGATGTTATTATGATAATAGAATCTTTAACAATTCCTCCTCCAGTTATTCGATTAAATTCTTCGATTTTAGTAATAATTCTATCACTATTATTAATTTTTATATCATAAAGTCTCGAAGCTGTTTTTCTTTTATTAAAAGTTTCGATTTTTTTATTTTCATTTTCTTCAAATGTATTCCAATTATTACATTCTGGACATTTTCCAAGCCATTTTGTTGATTTATAATTACAATTATTACATATATATATATATTTAGTTTTCAAAAAATCACCTCTTTAAGAACACAATTAAATTAAGCGTGTCAATATGACACGCTATAAATATAATTATATTTTTTCAAGTTCAACTTTTACTGGTTGTCCTTTTATTTCAATACTAAAATTTATTTTTCCTGATATATTTGATTTAACTTTTCCAATATTTACATCATCAACAATAAATTTGTATTCTCTTTCTGCTTCAAGTTCCATAAGTATTTGAACATCTTCATTTGATTCTACTAAAAATTTTACTTTTTTTTCTGTTAATGAAAAATTATGTAGTGTAGCACCTGGAACCGATTCCAAAAGAAGTTTCCCATTTTTTTCTAATTTTGTTATTTCTCTAAAAGTTTTTACTTTATAAAGATCACCATCTACTTCAAAATCTAATATTTTTTTCTTCGTATCCATTAAATAATTACCAAAACTTAATGTATTATCATTTTCAAGTCTTATTAATTCTTCAATTACTCCCATTTTATTTTCCTCCTAAAGGTTATATTTATATATACGAATTTTTATATAATATATATTATATCATAAAAAAGTAAAATAGTATATAAAAAATAAAGAACACTTATATTAATTTGATAAAAATAACCTAAAGAAGAAAAATTTATTTGAATTTATTCATTAAACTCACCAAACTGTCTAAATCTATTATATCTCTCAAGAAGTAGTTCACTTACACTTTTGTTTGAAAGTAAGTTTAATTCATTGATAAGTTCTTCTTTTATTATTTTTGTAGAATAGTTTAAATTATTATGCAACCCTTCTTCAGGCTCTGGTATAATCTTATCAATTACTTTATTTTGTATTAAGTCTTTTGCTGTAATTTTCATAAGTTCTGCTGCTTCATCAACTCTTGATGGATCTCGCCATAATATGCTGGCAAATCCTTCAGGAGAAAGCACTGCATACATACCATTTTCAAGCATCCAAACTCTATCAGCTAATGCTAATGCCAATGCTCCTCCACTTCCACCTTCTCCAATAAATATACATATTATAGGAGTTTTTAAATTAGCCATTTCAATTAGATTTCTTGCAATAGCTTCTCCTTGTCCTCGTTCTTCAGCACCAATTCCACAATAAGCACCTGATGTATTTACAAAAGTTATAACAGGCCTTTTAAATTTTTCTGCTTGTTTCATAAGTCTTAATGCTTTTCTGTAACCTTCAGGATGTGGTGAACCAAAATTTCTTGAAAGATTATCCTCTATAGTGTGTCCTTTTTGAACACCTATAATTGTTACTGGTTTATTATCAATTGTAGCTATACCTCCAACAATGGATTTATCATCTTTAAAAAGTCTATCTCCGTGAAATTCTATAAAATCATCAAAAATTTGTTCTACAAACTCAAGAGTAGTTGGTCTTGATATCATTCTCGAAATATTAACAGATTTCATAGCTCTATTCATTAACAACTATCCCCTTTATAACAGTGTATTTTAAGTATTTTTCCAATTGTATATTTAAGCTTATCTCGACTTACGATTTTATCAACGAAACCATGTTCAAGTTGAAATTCTGCTGTTTGAAAACCTTCTGGTAATTTTTCGTTTATTGTACCTTCAATAACTCTTTGTCCTGCAAATCCTATTAATGCTTTTGGTTCTGATAATATTATATCACCAAGCATACCAAAACTAGCACTTACACCACCAGTAGTTGGATCTGTTAAAACTGTTATATAAAGAAGTCCTTCATTATTATGTTTTGAAAGAGCAGCACTTACTTTAGCCATTTGCATTAATGATATAATTCCTTCTTGCATTCTAGCTCCACCTGAAGTTGTAAATATTATAATAGGTATTTTTAGATTAGTAGCTTTTTCTACTGCTCGTGTAATTTTTTCGCCTACAACAGAGCCCATTGATCCCATCATAAAGTTACTATCCATAACAGCAATAGCTACTTTTATTCCATTTATTTTACATATTCCTGTAATAACTCCATCTTTAATTCCTGATTTTTCTTGAGCTTTTTTTATTATTAAATCATAATCTGGATAAGACATAGGATTTTTTGCTGACATATTAGAATCTATCTCTTCAAATGTATTTTCATCAGCTATAATACCAATTCTATCTATTGCATTCATTCTAAAATGTCCACCACAATTAGGACAAATTTTATATTGACCTATTTCTTTATTATATATTGTTTTTTTACAATATTTACATTTAATCCAAAGACCATTTGGAATACTTGGAGAATCAATATTTTCTTCGTCATTTTTTATATTTGTATTAGTTTCTATTTTAATATAACTCTTTTTTTTAAATAAATTCAAAGGTTACCCCCCTTATTGTCTTCTTATCTCCCTACCAATAAATGAAGTATCAAATTTACCTTCTAAATAAAGTTTATTATTTAATATAGTTTCATGAAATTCTATATTTGTATCTATGCCATGTATAACAAATTCTTCAAGTGCTCTTTTCATTTTAGCTATAGCTTCTTTTCTGTCACATCCATATGTTATAACTTTTGCAATCATAGAATCATAATATGGAGGTATTGTATAACCAGCATAAACAGCACTATCAACTCTTAAACCAATACCACCACTTGGCATAAAAATATAATCAATTTTTCCAGGAGATGGAGCAAAATTTTTTGAAGGGTTTTCAGCATTTATTCTACATTCAATAGAATGTCCTTTAATAATAATATCACTTTGTGAAATAGTAAGAGGCTCATTTGAAGCTATACGAATTTGTTCCTTAACAATATCTATACCTGTAATCATTTCTGTAATAGGATGTTCAACTTGTATACGTGTATTCATTTCCATAAAATAGAATTTTTGAGAATTTTCTTCATATAAAAATTCAATAGTTCCAGCACCTTTATAGTTAACAATTTTTGCAGCTCTAATAGCAGCTTCTCCCATTTCAATTCTTACTTCTTCAGAAAGAACAGGAGATGGAGCTTCTTCAAGTATTTTTTGATTTCTTCTTTGTATAGAGCAATCTCTTTCACCTAAATGGATAATATTGCCAAAATTATCCCCTAATACTTGTACTTCGATATGCCTTGCATTTTCAATAAGCTTTTCAATGTACATCGTATCATCACCAAATGAAACTATTGTTTCGTTTCTTGCTGCTTCAAACGCTTTAGAAAGTTCATTTTTTTCCCTTACTATACGTATTCCTTTACCACCACCACCAGCAGCAGCTTTTACAATAATTGGATAGCCTAAATCATCTGCAATTTTATAAGCTTCATCAATATTATTTACAATCCCATCACTACCTGGTATGACAGGAACATTCGCTTTTATCATAAGTTGTCTTGCATTTGATTTATTTCCCATTTCATCTATTGTTATAGCATCAGGTCCTATAAACTTTATATTACATTCTTCACACATAGTTGCAAATGTAGAATTTTCAGCAAGAAATCCAAATCCAGGATGTATAGCTTGAGCTTTTTTCAATACAGCTGCACTTATTATATTTTGCATATTAAGATAACTTTCAGTTCCTTTTGCAGGGCCTATACAAACAGCTTCATCAGCAAGTTGAGTGTGAAGTGCATCTTTATCAGGTTCAGAAAATACAGCTACTGTACGTATTCCCATTTCTCTACAAGCCCTTATTATTCTTACAGCTATTTCTCCTCGATTAGCTATTAAAATTTTTTCAAGCACGAAAACACCTCCTATACTCATATAATTATCCTATCATAAATGTTATTTCTGCTTCTGCAACTTTTTTATTATTGACATAAGCTATTCCTTTAGCAATACCAGCATTTTTTTTTAATTTCAAAAGTTCTACTTCTATTATGAGTTTATCACCTGGTAATACATTTTTTCGAAACTTTGCTTTGTCAACAGCAGCTAAAAATGCAATTTTACCTTTAAATTCTTCTTTTGATAAAACTGCAACTGCTCCTGCCTGTGCCATAGCCTCTATTACAAGCACACCAGGCATTACTGGAAAGTTTGGAAAATGACCTTGAAAAAAAGGTTCATTTATTGTTACATTTTTTGTTGCTATAACTTTTTTTTCATCAATAATTTCATCAATTTTGTCTATTAAAAGAAAAGGATATCTATGAGGTAATATTTTCATAATTTCGTTTATATCTATCACTTTTTACATACCTCCTAAATTATAGAGAACAAGCTTTCACCATACTCTACAAGTTGACCATTTTCAACAAATATTTCCTCTATTTCTCCATCAAATTCACTTACAATTTCATTCATAACTTTCATTGCTTCAACTATACAAAGTACATCTCCTTTTGAAACTTTATCTCCTTTTGAAACAATAGGAGGTTTTCCTGGGCTTGTACTTGCATAAAATGTCCCTACGATAGGAGATTTAATAATATTTCCTTTAATAATATTTTTATTTGATAATTCTTCATTTTTTGTTTCTTCTAAAATTTTATTAGTTTTTTCAATAATATTTGTTTCATTAGTACTTTGTAATGTAGATGATAAATTTGATTGTTTTAATGATTCTGAAAATATATTTGAATTTTCTTCAAAATCTTTATTATTCTTATTCATTTTGATATTTATACTATCTGTAATTAATTCAAAATTTGTAATTTTAGAGTCATTAATAATTCCAATAAGTTCTTTAATATCATTATAAGTCATAATTATTTATCCTCCCATTTTCTAAAACAAAGTACTGCATTATGACCACCAAAACCAAGTGAATTCGATAATACATAATTTAAATCTGCTTTTTTACCTATATTAGGAACACAATCAAAATTACATTCTTCATCTTTTTCTTTTAAATTTATTGTTGGAGGAATAAATCCATTTTCTATTGCTTTTATACAAGCTATAGCTTCTATTGCTCCTGCTGCTCCAAGAAGATGACCTGTCATTGATTTTGTTGAACTTACAGGAACATTAGGCGTATATTCTCCTAAAGCATAATTTATTGCTTTAATTTCTGAAGTCTCATTAGCAGGCGTACTTGTTCCATGTGCATTAATATATGATATATCAGAAGGTTTAATTCCTGCTTCATTTATAGCAAGCAACATAGCTCTACCAGCACCACTTCCATCTGGGGAAGGAGCAGTCATATGATAAGCATCACCAGTTGTACCATAACCAACTATTTCTGCATAGATTTTGGCATTTCTTTTTAAAGCATGTTCTAGTTCTTCTAAAATAATTGCTCCTGAACCATCTCCCATAACAAACCCATCTCTATTCTTGTCAAATGGTCTGCAAGCTTCCTCTGGATTATTATTTGTTGAAAGAGCTGTTAAATTTGTAAAACCAGCAACACCAATTTCTGAAATAGGTGCTTCTGCACCACCAGCAATAATTATATCTGAATATCCATGCTTTATATTTCTAAAAGCATCTCCGATACAATTTGTACTTGTTGCACAAGCTGTAACAATATTTTCACAAATGCCTTTTGCACCAAATTTTATAGCTATATTTCCAGCAACCATATTGCTTATAACCATTGGTATAAAAAGAGGTGAAACTTTTGCTGGTCCTTTTTCAAATAATTTTCCAACTTGTTCTTGTATTGTAATCATCCCACCTATACCAGAACCAAATATCACACCAAAACGCTCTTTATTTATTTCCTCTAAATTAATTTTTGAATCTTCAATTGCTTGAGTAGCTGCTGCAATACCATATATTGAAACAAGATCATTTCTTTTGAGTTCTTTTTTTTGAACATATTTAGTTGGCTCAAAATTTTTTACTTCAGCAGCAATTTTAACTTTAAAATTTGTTGTATCAAAATTTGTTATATAACCAACACCATTAACTCCATTTTTAATATTGTTCCAAAAATCATCAATATTATTTCCAAGTGGCGTAATTGCGCCCATACCGGTAATAACTACTCTTCTATTCATAAAACAAAATACCTTCCTCTCTTGTCTTGGTTAGTTCATTTGCATTCCACCATTAACATTTATTACTTGTCCTGTAATATATTCGTTTTTAGCAAGAAAAACAGCTGTTTCTGCTATATCATTTGCTTGTCCAAATTTTTTAAGGGGTATTAAATTAAGTAATGAACTCTTTATTTCTTCTTTTAAAGTTGCTGTCATATCTGTTTCGACAAAACCAGGGGCAATAGCGTTACAAGTTATTCCTTTTGAAGCAAATTCTCTTGCTATTGATTTTGTAAGTCCAATAACTCCAGCTTTTGATGCTGAATAATTAGCTTGCCCTATATTTCCCATAACACCAACAACAGAAGATATATTTATAATTGAGCCACTTTTTTGTTTTAACATTATATTACTAGTATGTTTTATTGTATTAAATGTACCTTTTAAATTTGTATTTATTACACTATCAAAGTCTTCTTCTGACATTCTCATAACAAGTTTATCTTTAGTTATGCCAGCATTATTTACAAGAATATCTAGCGAATCAAATCTTTCTATTGTTTTATCAATAAGCATTTTAGCTTCATCATAAATGCTCACATCAGCTTTTATTGCTAAACATTCAACATTAAAATTTTTAATTTCCTTAATAAGTTCATCAGAAATATTACTTCGATAATTTAAAACAATATTACATCCTTCTTTTGCAAAATTTAATGCAATTGCTTTTCCTATACCTTTCGCTGCTCCTGTTACAATTACTGTTTTATTTTTAAGTATATTCACAATAATATTCTCCTTTAAAATCAAGATTTTAGTTTTAATAATGTTTTTTCAAGCGATTTAACATCTTCAACATTAAAGATATTAACTCCTTTGATTGTTCTTTTTACAAAAGAAGTTAATACTTTTCCTGTACCAATTTCTATAAAATTATTAACACCTTTTTTATAGAGGGTCTTAATTGTATTTTCCCATTCAACAGGGCTCATAACTTGTTTTACTAAAAGAGGAATTATATCTTCATTACTTTTTACTTCTTCTCCTGTAACATTTGTTATTACAGGTATATTCATATTTTTGATTTCTATATTTTTAAGTTCAATTTTAAGTTTTTCTGCTGCTGGTTTTAAAAGTGCAGTATGGAAAGGTCCACTAACATTTAATTTTATAGTCATTTTTGCTCCTTTTTCTTGAGCTAATTCAACAGCTTTTTCAACAGCATTATTAACTCCAGCTATAACAACTTGACCTGGTGCATTATAATTTGCTGGTGAAACATATCCTATATTTGATACTTTTTCACAACATTCTAAAATAACATTTCTATCAAGTCCCATAATAGCATACATACTTCCAACACCATAAGGGACTGCTTCAGTCATATATTTCCCTCTTTTTTTTACAAGTTTGACTGCATCTTCAAAATCTATTACACCACTTGCAACATAAGCTGAGTATTCTCCGAGACTCAATCCAGCAACATAATCAGCATTAATTCCATTTTGTTCTAATATTTTTAAAGCAGCTATGCTTACAGTCAAAATTGCTGGTTGAGTATTTTCAGTTTTATTTAATTCAAATTCATTATTAAAACATATATCTTTGATAGAAAACCCAAGAGCTTTATCTGCTTTATCAAAAATATCCCTTGCACACTCAAAGTTTTCATATAAATCTCTACCCATACCAACATACTGTGAGCCTTGTCCACTAAACATAAAAACAGTTTTCATATCTATCACCTATTTTAATATTTGTTATATTATTTATAATAATAAAGCGGAACGCATTAAAAGCGAACCGTTTCATAAAATATAATTATATTTTTAATTGTGATATGTCAGATATAATTCTTTTATATTCATCATACATTTCTTCAATTATTTCTTTGGCTGTTTGCTCTTTTGTTATAAGCCCAGCAATTTGTCCAGACATAATAGAACCATTATCCATATCACCTTCTATAACTGCTTTTTTTAATGCTCCTCTTCCAATAATATCAAGCTCTTCTTGTGATGCATTATTTTTTTCTAATAATTCAAATTTTCTTGAAAGTTTATTTTTTAAAACTCTTACAGGATGTCCTGTTGAGTGTCCAGTCGTAGTTGTATCAATATCTTTTGCTTTTAATATTTTATTTTTATAATTTTGATGTATATTACATTCTTTTGCAACAAGAAAACGAGTTCCTATTTGAAACCCAGAAGCTCCAAGCATTTTTGCAGCTGCTATACCTCTTCCATCAGCAATTCCACCAGCAGCTATAACAGGAACATTAACTGCATCAACTATTTGAGGAATTAAAGCCATTGTAGTAGTTTTTCCAATATGTCCACCTGATTCCATTCCTTCGGCAATAACCATATCTGCACCATCTTTAACAAATTTTTTTGCCATAGCAACTGAAGGGACTACTGGTATAACTTTAACATTAGATTCTTTTAATTTTTCCATATATTTAAGTGGTGAACCAGCTCCAGTAGTAACAACTGGTACTTTCTCTTCACAAATTACTTTTACAATATCATCAACAAATTTAGATAATAACATAATATTAACAGCAAAAGGTTTGTTTGTTAATTCTTTTATTTTTCTAATTTCAGAGCGACAATCTTCACCATTTAGATGCCCTGTTGCTAAGACTCCAAGTCCTCCAGCATTTGATACAGCAGAAACAAGTTCTGCATCAGAAATCCAAGCCATAGCTCCTTGCAATATAGGATATTTTATTCCAAGAAACTCACAAATATTTGAATACATATTTTCACCTTTGTCCTTTAAATCATAAAATAATATAATATTATTTTTCCATATTTTCTTCAACAAATTTAACAGCATCTGATACTGTTGTTATGGATTCAGCATCTTCAATTTTAACATCAAATTCATCTTCAATATCATTAATAATTTGAAAAAGATCTAATGAATCTGCTCCAAGATCATCTTTAACACTTGTTTCCATTGTTATTTCTTCTAAATCTTTACCTGTTTGCTCTGCAATAATTTCTCTAATTTTTTCAAATACCATTTTTATATTCCTCCTAATTAAAAATAAATTTAATATATTTTTTGTTTTATATACAATACTAAGTTAAATTTTTTAGTATTTCTTATTATTACTACATACTACCTACCACTCAACTAATATTGAACCCCAAGTTAGTCCTCCACCGAATCCAGTAAATAGTATTTTATCTCCTCTGATAATCATACCTTTTTCAACCATTTCATCAAGTGCAATTGGTATGCTTGCAGAAGATGTATTTCCATAGTTTTCCATATTTAAATAAAATTTTTTTATATTTATTCCTGTTTTTTTAGATATGCTTTCTATTATTCTCGAATTGGCTTGATGTGGAATAACATATTTTATTTCTTCTAGTCTTATACCCGACTTCTTTATTATATTTTCAATACTTTGTGGAATTTGTCTTGTAGCAAATTGAAAAATAGCTCTTCCATCCATTTCAAGATATGATAAAGGTAATTTTTTAATACTATTAAAAGCATTTGAAGGAGCTATATAACTTCCAGTAAGAGACATTCCTTTTTGACCATCACTTCCTAAGTCTTCTGTAAGAATTCCTCCATTATCACTTCTTTCAATAAAAACCCCTGCTCCACCATCTCCAAATAATACACAAGTTGTTCTATCTTCCCAATCAAGTATTTTAGAAAGAACTTCAGCTCCAATAACAAGTACATTTCTATATACTCCAGATTTTATAAATTTGTCTGCTACACTTAAAGCATAAACAAAACCAGAACAAGCAGCTGTAATATCAAAAGCAACTGCATTTTTAGCACCAATTTTTGCTTGTACAAGACAAGCAGTAGATGGTGTAGAATAATCTGAAGAAACAGTTGCAACAATTATGAGTTCAATATCAAGTGCATTTATATTTCCTTTAGATAATATATTTAATGCTGTTTTAGCTGCAATATCAGATGTATTATCTCCATCAGATATATATCGATTTTTGATTCCTGTTCTTGATGAAATCCATTCATCGCTTGTATCAACAATTTTAGATATATCATCATTTTTTACAAATTTTTCAGGTACATAACGTCCTGTATAAAGAATTTTAGAAGAAAACATATATTTATCTCCTTTATTAAAAAAATATTATTTACAATTTAAATTGTATTTTTCTTTTAAGAATATATTAAGTTTAGAAAGTGATTTTCTAAGTACAATATTTTCATCATCCGTTAAATCAGAAATTGCGTTTCTTACCATATCAACATGAAATTTTTCATGAACTCTATATAGCAATCTACCTTTTTTAGTTAATCCTACTTTTACTACTCTTCTATCACTTTCATCTCGATATCTTTCACAATAACCTTTTTTTACAAGATTATTTATTGCGACAGTAAGAGTACCTACTGTTATATTAAGTTTTCTTGCTATTTCACTCATACTTTTAGGTTCATACATACCTATTTCTTCTATTGTATGAACTTCCGTTACAGAAACATCAAAAAACTGTCCTGACTTTAAAGCATTTTCTTCTATTATAAGTATATCATTTAAAACTTTTACTAAAAGGTCATTAATAACAGCCAATGTTTCTTCCATCATAATCCTCCATAAATTTTGTTTATCAAATATTTTGACACTCAAAGTATATATTATATTTTATTTATAGTCAATAGTTTTTTTATAATTAATAGTTTACAAATGTCGACATTACAACAAATTTATATTATAATTTTAAAACATAGTTATTGACACTATATAATATATATATTAGAATAAATTATCTAAATATTTAAACAATATTTATAATGGAGATGAATAAGTATGAAATTAAAACCATTAATAATAGGAAATTTAATTGCTAAAATACCAATAATACAAGGAGGTATGGGAATAGGAATAAGTCTATCTTCTCTTGCTGGGGCTGTTGCAAAACAAGGGGCAATAGGCATTATATCTGCTGCACAACCAGGTTATAAAAATGAAAAACTATTTAATAAAAAATCTGATGAAAGTAATTTTGAAGCTTTAAAATATCATATAAAAAAAGCTAAAGAAATTTCAAATAATGGAATTATAGGTGTAAACGTTATGAGAGCTTCCAAAAAATATGATGAATATATAAAATGTTGTGTTGAATCTGGAGCTGATATAATTATTTCAGGAGCTGGTTTACCAGTTGAATTACCTGCTTTATTGAAAAATACTTCGGTAAAATTTGCACCAATAGTATCTTCTTTAAAAGCAATAAAAGTTTTATTTAAAATGTGGGACAGAAGATATAAATTGCTTTCCGATTTTGTTGTTATTGAAGGTCCAAAAGCTGGAGGTCACCTTGGTTTTACTTCTGATGAACTTGAAAATAGTGATTTTTCAAATTATGATAATGAAGTCAAAAATATAGTTGAGTATGTTAAAGATTTTTCATCAAAATATAAAAAAAATATACCTGTTATATTTGCTGGTGGAGTTTATGATAAAGAAGATATAGAACATTATATTAATTTAGGTTGTTCTGGTGTACAAATGGGAACAAGATTTGTTGCTACAGAAGAATGCGATGCTGATATAAATTATAAAATGGCTTATGTAAATTCAAAAAAAGATGATATTGTGATAGTTAAAAGTCCTGTTGGAATGCCAGGAAGGGCTCTAAAAAATAAATTTATAAATGATAGAAAAAAAGAACGTGAAAAAATAAAAAAGTGTTATAATTGTATTGAGCATTGTAATCCATCTGAAACACCTTATTGTATTACTAGTGCATTAATAAGAGCTGTGAAAGGTGATGTTGAAAATTCTTTGATATTTTGTGGTGAAAATGCTTATAAAATAGATAAAATATTAACTGTAAAAGAGTTAATAGAAGAATTAACAAATTAAAAGAAAAAAGATTATATTTTTAATATAATCTTTTTTCTTTTTTTATAATATACAATATTTATCCATATAAATTTCCATATTTTTTATAATTTTATCATAAATTTTTTTCTCTTTTAAATACTCATAAATATCTTTTACAGAAATTATTGAATGAATATTTATATCAAATTCTTCTTTTATCTCCATAATAGCAGTTTTATTTTTATTTTGTCCTATTTCACAACGATTAACTGATATAAACATATCTTTAACATCTATTTTTGCACAATCTTTAAGAATAGGCATAATTTCTCTTATTGCTGTTCCAGCAGTAATAACATCTTCAATTATTATTATTTTATCATTATCAATAGGCTTATATCCTACTAAATTTCCACCCTCACCATGATCTTTTATTTCTTTTCTATTAAAAAAATAAGGTTTATCTATATTAAATTCATTAAATAAACTTGATGCTGTTGATACAACAAGAGGAATACCTTTATATGCTGGTCCAAACATAGCATCAAAATTATTTTGACAAGTATTATATATCATTTCAGAATAAAATTTAGATAATGTAGCAATTTGTTTTCCTGTTTTATAATTTCCAGTATTAATAAAATAAGGTGTAATTCTACCACTTTTGGTTTTAAATTCTCCAAAACGTAAAACATTAGCATCTATCATAAATTCAATAAATTTAATTTTTTGTTTATTTAAATTCATAAAAACCTCCATTAATCAATAATTCCTCTAATTTCAGATAAATTTTTAATATTATTTTCTATCATATAAAATTCAATATTTTTTATAACTTCAATAGTTGTATAAGGATTGATAAAATTAGCAGTTCCTATAGCTATTGCAGTAGCACCTGCCATTATAAATTCTATTGCGTCATAAGCATTTGAAATTCCACCCATACCTATTATAGGCACATTAACAGATTTCGAAACTTGATAAACCATTCTAACGGCTACTGGTTTTATAGCTGGTCCAGAAAATCCACCTATTTTATTTGCAAGTATTGCTTTTCTTCTATTTATATCAATTTTCATTCCTAATAGCGTATTTATCAATGAAAGTGCATCTGCACCACCACTTACAGCAGCCCTTGCAATTTCGGTTATATCTGTTACATTTGGACTTAATTTAACTATTAGAGGTTTTTTAGCATATTTTTTTACTTCTGAAACTACTTTCTCAACCATCATAATATCTGTGCCAAATGTAATACCACCTTCCGAAACATTAGGACAAGAGATATTAAGTTCAAATAAATCTATATCTGCTTCTGAAAGTTTTTCAGCAACATCACAATATTCATTTATAGAATGACCACATATATTTACTATTATTTTTGTATCGAAATTTCTTAAAAAAGGAATATCATTTTCAATAAAATAGTTAACTCCATTATTTTGAAGACCTATTGAATTTAACATACCTCCATAAGTTTCAGCAATACGAGGTGAATTATTACCTTTCCAAGCTTTGGAAGAGACTCCTTTAACAGTAACTGCACCAAGTTTATTTATATCAATAAATTCGTTATATTCTTTTCCAGAACCAAATGTTCCAGAAGCTGTTGTTACAGGATTTTTCATTTCAACACCACATATATTTATAGTTGTATTGATATCTTTTACATACATTACCAAATCACCTCATTGCTAAAAAATACAGGACCATCTTTACAAACTTTGAGATTTGTCCAATCTAATTTTTCAGATTTTTTTATTTTAATAGCACAACCAACACAGGCACCTATTCCACAGGCCATTTTTTCTTCTAAAGATAATTGAGCATTTATATTTAAGTTTTTTGCTAAATCAGAAACAGCTTTTAACATAATATTAGGACCGCAAGCATATATTGTATCTGTTTTAGTATTTATATTTTTTACTAATTCAATAACATTTCCTTTAAACCCTTCTGAACCATTATCCGTAGCAATATAAACAGTTGCACCAGTATTTTTAAACTCTTCAACAAGTATAGGTGTTTTTTTTACACCTAAAAAAACATATTTTTCACCTTTTATTTCTTTAGCAAGTTGTAAAAGTGGTGGTATACCAATACCTCCACCTATTAAAACATTTTTTTGAGCATTTAATATTTTATATCCATTACCAAGAGGTCCCATAACTTTTATATTATCTTTTGTATTATCTAATTTTGAAAAAAATTCAGTACCTTCCCCAATAACTTGATATATTAATCTAATTATACTTTTTTTATAATCAATTTCACATATACTTATAGGTCTTGGTAGTATATTTTTGTTATTATTTGTATATAAATTTATAAATTGTCCTGCTTTTGCATATTTTACTATATCAGGGCTTTTAATTTTCATATCATATATATTATCACATATATTTTTATTTTCTACTATTTCTACGTTACCTATAAACTTCATTTTTTCCTCCTATTATTATAGTATAATGCAGTATAAAACAGAGAGTTTATTTTTTCTCTCTGTTTTATTAAATTAATTTAATTTATTTATATCGATATTTATTTATATCATTTTTCATATCAATTACTGCTTCTCTTGATGCCTTAGCAAATTCTTTTTCAGAATAATTATGTTTATATTTTTCATTTTGATGTGCTGAAATTATTCCTCTAGAGGAATTTATTATAGCACCAAGTCCATTTTTATCAAAACAAACCGATATTTCTTTAGAAGTACCACCTTGAGCACCATATCCAGGAACAAGAAAAAATGTATTAGGCATTATATTTCTTAAATTTTCTGCTTGTTTTTTATGTGTTGCACCTACGACAGCTCCAATACTACTATAATTATGTTTACCTATAAATTCTTTTCCCCATTTTGAAGTTAATTCACCAACTTTTTCATAAATTCTTTTATTACCAATATCTAAATCTTGAATTTCTCCACTATTTGGATTAGAAGTTTTTACTAATATAAAAAGTCCTTTTTCATACTCTTTACAATTATTAAAGTAAGGCTCTATTGAATCTATTCCAATATATGGGCTTAAAGTTATAAAATCTTCTGAATATATTTCAAATTTTTCTCCAAATATATCAATTTTACCAATATGTCCATCAGAATAATATTCTGCTGTTGATGATATATCACATCTTTTAATATCTCCTATTACTATAAGTCCTTTACTTTTTGCATATTTAATAGTTTCTATATAACTTTCAATACCAAAACTTCCAAGCATTTCATACATAGCTATTTGTGGTTTAATAGCTGGAATTATATCAAATATTTCATTTATAATTTCTTTATTGAAAATAAGAAATGCTTCAGCAATCGCTTTTGGAGACTTTCCATATTTATCAATACAATCTTTTATAATATATTCTGGTATATATGGAATTTTTGGATCTAGTCCAACAACAATTGGACTGTTAGTTTCAATAATTTTATCTATAAGTTTATCTATTATCATTTATTTATCTCCTTTAATAGAAATTTAAATAAGTTCTCCATTTTCTACTACTATATTACCATTTACTATTGTATATTCAACTTTTCCTTTTACTTCGTATCCATCAAAAGGACTATTTTTACTTTTTGATGCAAATTTAGATATATCAATTTTGTATTCAATATTAGGATTTACAATTGTAATATCAGCAACTTTTCCAATGTATATAGAACCTTTATCAATACCTAGCATTTTTGCTGGATTTATAGTTAACTTTTCAATAAGTTTCATAGGTGTCAACCAACCTTCTTCTATAAGTATTTTTATACTTAAAGGTAATGCTGTTTCAAATCCTACTATACCAAAAGCAGCTTTTTCATATTCACAATTTTTTTCATCTAAATTATGTGGTGCATGGTCTGTTGCAATTATACTTATAGTATCATCTTTTAATCCTTCTTTTAGAGCTAAAACATCATCTTTTGAACGTAAAGGAGGATTCATTTTAGTATTTCCATCATAATTCATAACAGCTTCATCTGTTAATGTAAAGTGATGGGGGCAAACTTCACCAGTAACTTTTTCTCCTCTATTATGGGCTTCTCTTAAAAGTTGTACACTTCCTTTTGTACTCATATGACAAATATGCAATTTTGAATTTGTACTTTTTGCTAAAATAATATCTCTTGCAACAATAACATCTTCAGAGTCATTTGAAATTCCTTTTAATCCTAATAATTGACTTGCTAATCCAGCATTCATACATCCACTGCCAACTAAACTTCTATCTTCACAATGTGATAATACAGGTATATCAAACATTTGAGCATATTTCATAGCTGTTTTTAAAAGTCCAGCAGATAGAACACTTCTACCATCTTCACTTATTGCACAAGCACCAGCTTTAGCCATTTTTCCTATATTAGCTAATTCTTCGCCTTTTTGTCCTTTTGTTATTGCTCCAACTGGTAAAACATTTATTATACCTTCTTGTTTAGCTTTCATATTTATATATTCTATCATAATTTCGTTATCTGTAACAGGCTCTGTATTTGGCATACAACAAATAGTAGTAAAACCACCTTTAGCTGCTGACATAGTACCAGTTTTAATAGTTTCTTTATATTCATACCCTGGTTCTCTTAAATGAGTATGAACATCTATAAATCCAGGTGTAACCCAAAAATTTTCAGCATTAATTATTTTATCTATATTTTTTTCATCTATATTTTTTTCTAATTTTTCTATTATTCCATCAACAATTAAAATATCCATAATATCATCAATATTATTTGCTGGTTCAATAACACGTCCATTTTTTATGAGAATTTTCATTGTTTTTTTCCTCCTTCAATTAAAAGTTTTAATATTGCCATTCTTATAGCAACACCATTTTTTACTTGTATATTTATAACAGAGTTTTTACTTTCTATAACTTCTGTACTAAATTCTATACCTCTATTTACAGGACCAGGATGCATAATAAGAACATCATCTTTTGCATATTTTAATATTTCTTTATTAATTCCAAAAAATTCTCTATATTCAGAAAGTCCTGGAAAAGAAATAGTTTTTTGTCTTTCAAACTGTATCCTTAATCCCATAACAACATCAGAATCTTTTATTGCTTCTATAACATTGTCTGTTGTCTTAACACCTAAAAGCTCGCTATTTTTTATTAAAGTAGAAGGTCCAGCGAGAGTTATATCTGCTCCAAGCTTTTTCAAACCAAAAACATTACTTCTTGCAACTCTACTATGTGAAATATCTCCTATAATAGCAACTTTTAGTCCTTCAAAATGTTTTTTATAATCTAATATGGTATATAAGTCAAGAAGTGCTTGTGTTGGATGTTCATTTGAACCGTCACCAGCATTTATGACATGAGCATCGACATTTTTAGCTAAAATATGTGGTGCTCCGGTAAAACTATTTCTCATAACTATAATATCTATTCCCATTTGATCAAGAGTTTTTCCAGTATCAATAAGACTTTCTCCTTTGCTTACACTACTTGTTGAAATACCTAAATCTTGGACAGTTGCTCCTAAATATTTTCCAGCAAGTGCAAAAGAAGTCCTTGTTCTTGTACTATTTTCATAAAATAATGTAACAATACTTTTTCCTTTTAATTCATTTTTTCTTAAATTACCATCATTGATTCTTAATTTCATTTCTTTTGCAACTTCAAGTATTGAAATTATCTCATTTTTACTCATATCTCTAAGTCCTAAAATATCTTTTTTTTGTAACATTTTTAATTTAAACCCCCTTAATATAAAATATAATTATATATTTACAAAAATAAAGGCAACAAAAAGTTTAAAACTTTTTATCGCCTATATTACTAGTTTTATCAAAGAAAAATAAAGAAGTATTTTTTATTTTAAATTTCATTTTTAAACCTCCTTTATTTTTATACATTTTTGAAAATTTTAGCATTTTAATTTTATTTTGTCAATATTTTATTTTAATGGAATTTAAGTAATACAATTATATTTTTTTAATATAGAATAATTATCAACTATATTTAAAAGAGTATATGTTCCTTGTTCAAAATTGAATCTCCAAAAATTTTTTTTGTCAATTTGTAATGCTATACATAATAAACAACGTAAAACCCCATTATGAGATATAATTAAAATATTAGAATTGTTGAAATTATTTTTTATATATTTAAATGTGTTTTCTATTCTTATATAAAAATCATTATAACTTTCTCCATTTGGAAATTTAAAATTTATCCAATCACTTAACAATTTGTCATAATTTTCTTTATCATTTTTTATTATATCTTCAATATTTTTATTTTCCCAATTACCAAAATCTATTTCTTGAAGATTTCTATTTTTTATAATTTTAATATTTTTTTCCCCTCTTATAATTTCAGCAGTTTGAATTGCTCTTTTTAAATTAGATGATATTATATAATCTATATTTATATTTTCAAAGAAATTTTGTAGTTTTTTTGATTGAGATATACCTGTTTTATTTATATTACAATCTGTTTTTCCATAATAAATAGATTCTTTATTTAAATTTGTTTCACTATGTCTTACAATATATATATTCAAATATTATCCTCCTGAAATTATATTAAAATTTAAAAGAACTAGATAACACATCATAAATATTATTTCTATTAATTCAAACCCTGCACCGAAAGTATCACCTGTCATTCCATCAATTATATTTTCACAATGTTTTTTAAATAATATAGCAGAAATTGTACAAGTCAATATTATTATTAAATATGAGTAACTTTTAATAAAAATATTAATTATTAAAAATCCTGAAATTATAGTAAATATATTTATAAATATATTTTGATTTTTTAAATAAATACTTCCTAAACCATTTTTATTTCTTGCATATTTACTCATAAGAAATATAGGAATTACCATTTTTCCAGCTACTGGAGAAAGAATTATAATAATTATACAATGAATTATATCAAATTCTTTTCCTATAAAATATACTATTGAAATTTTAAGAATAATGTCAAACAATATAGCTAAAGCTCCATTTGTTCCAATCCTACTATCTTTCATTATTTCAAGTATTCTTTCTTTTTTTCTTGAGGAATAAAGACCATCATAAGAATCAGCTAAGCCATCTATATGAAATGCTCCAGTAACTAAGATATTGCTTAATACAAAAAATATACTTGAAATTAAAATACTAGATGTTAAGAAAAATATCAAGTTAAAAATAATAAAATTTATAATACCAACTATAAATCCTATGATTGGATAAAAAATAATACCTTTTGAAAATTCTTCTTCTGAAATTATTTCATTATTTTTTAGTGGTAGAGGAATCCTAGTTAAAAATCTAATTGTTAAAATAAATAATTGCATAATTTTTATTTTATTTTTATTGGTATTCCAGATATAACCATATAAACTTCATTGCTTTCTTTTGCTAAAAATTGATTTATATTACCTGAAATATCTCTAAATATCCTTCCTAATTTGTTTTCAGGAACAAGACTCATACCTAACTCATTTGTTACAAATATAATTTCTTTTTTTGTATTTTTTGTTATATCAATTATTTTTTTTAATTCATTTAAGATAATATTTTCTATACTTGAAATATCATATTTTAATTCTAGAAAATCTTGTAAATAATTTGTTATAAATAATGTTATACAGTCAAATAATATACAATCATATTTATTATTATTTTTATATATAATGTTATCTAAATCAATATATCCTTCAAATGTATCCCAACTTTTAGGTCGTCTCAATTTATGTATTTTAATTTTATTTTTCATTTCATCATCAAAAGGTATAGCAGTAGCTATATATAATATTTTTTTTCCAATTTCATTAGCTTTTTTTTCAGCAAAAACACTTTTTCCACTTTTTGCACCACCTGTAATTAATATCAATATATCATTCCTTTCTAATATCAACTAATTTATTTTTATCAATATTATTATCTTCTAATTTACACATTTTTTCAGAAACTTTTAAAGCACTTTCAACAATTGATATTGCAAAAGGACAACCAGAACCTTCTCCAAGCCTCATTTCAAGATTAAATAAAGGTATTATATTTAATTCTTTTGCTGCTATGTTATATCCTTTTTCTAGTGATAAATGTGATGGTATCATAAAATCTCTACAATAACTACACAATTTATAAGCAGCTAATGCTGCTGAAATTGAAATAACACCATCTATAACTATTGGTATTCTAAAATAAGCTGCACCAATAAAACATCCCATAAGTCCAGCTATATCAAAACCACCTATTTTTTGTACAACTTCACAAGGATTATTAATATCAGGTTTATTAACATCTATAATTTTTTTTATTATGTTTTTTTTATGTGTATAACCTTTTTCTGTTAATCCTGCTCCTTTTCCAACTATTTCATTTAAATTATTATTTTTACAAAGAACACTTATCACAGATTCTGCTGTTGTTGTATTACTTACTCCCATTTCACCAGTACCAATAATATCATATTTTTGATTTTTTAGGTCTTTTACTAATTCAAATCCTATCATAAATGCTTTTTTAAATTCTTTTTTTGTCATAGCTTCGCCTTTAGCACAATTTTTGGTTCCAAATGCTATTTTTTTATTTATTATATTATTTTCATTTATTTTCGCATCTATTCCAATATCAATTACTTTTAAATCTATATTGTATTGTTTTGATAAAATTGCACAACCTGCAGTACCTTTGATAAGATTTAAAGCTTGAATTTTGGTAACTTCTCTTGGTGTTGTACTAACATTTTCAAAATATACTCCGTTATCAGCACACATAATTATTATTGCTTTTTTTTTGATTTTATTTATTAATTTTCCTGTTATTCCTGATACTTGTATAGAAATTTCTTCAAGTTTTCCTAGACTTCCTATAGGTTTCATAAGATTATCGTTGTGATTTTTTGTTATATCCATTGTTTTTTTGTTTAGAGGATTTATTTTATTTATAATATTGTATATTTCTTTATCAATATTTATATCATTTTTATTCAAGTTTTTTCTCCTTTTTATTGTTTTTTAATTATAATACTATATATTTTTTGTTTTTTGAAGTTTTATTTTTTTTGACTTTTTTTATTTTATAGTCAAATAGTTTGTTTAATAATAAAAAAATAAAAGGATTATTTCCTTTTATTTTTTTATTATTATCAATTCCATTGAACCATTATAACGATTACTACAATTATACTCAACAACTTTAAATCCACATTCTTCAATTATTTTTTTCAAACCTTCATATGAAAAATAAGTAATATGATATGGTTCTTTAAACATAGGATCTTGAAATTTTAATAATCTTGTAAAAGCACTATTATAATTTGGTGTAGAAAGCCATAAAACTCCATCTTCTTTTAATAAATTATAAGCTTTTTTTAAAGCCTCTATTGGATTTGTAACATGTTCTATAACATCTCCCATAATAATTATAGAATATTTTTTATCTAAACTAAAATTTAAGAAATCCACATTATAAACAGGTATATTTAAAAGATTTGCAATTTTTTGAGCTTCTTCTGGAATAATTTCCACAGCATCAATATTATAATTCATTTCTAAAGCAACAGCTGTAAATTCTCCTTTACCTACTCCAACTTCTAAAACTTCTCTACCTTTTGTATAATTACGATTAATATTATTTAATATACTTGACCATCTAAAAAGTACATTAGAATCAGCATTTTGTACAATGTCAAAATTATCATTTCCATCAGGATATACTATTCTAGATTGATTTGATAATTGTAAAAAATCTTCTGAAAATTTCCAAGTATATAGATTTTTACAATTATTACACTTATTCCAAAGCTTAACTGGTAAATGTGGATAAGAAAAAGTGTTTATTAAATATGAAAAAGCCCTAAAAAATGGAATTCCATCACCTCCACATACAGGACATTTTTCAAATGTTCTTTGATTAGAATATTTATATATATATCCTTTATGTAAATTTTCTTCACTAGATAAAAATCCTGGTTGTTTTTCAAAAAGCTTTATTGAAAATTCAAAAGATTTTTTTGGATTTGAAATAGCAGTTTTATTACATAAATTAAAAATTAAATGAAAATTTACTTCCCTTTCTATTAAAATTTTATTACAATATTCAAATAAAATTTCAGAATCATCAAAATTAATATATCCTTTTCTATTATTTATTTCATTCAATAAAGAATTTGAA
>X157_Grey_Heron__coassemble_1173_pt1 | contig 27706 bp, 24 predicted proteins | sample X157_Grey_Heron__metabat2_low_PE_010 | metagenome-assembled genome bin X157_Grey_Heron | reverse complement strand
ATATAATAATATCTGAAATTTATTTATATAATTTAAAAAAAATAAGACACAGATTAACTCTGTGTCTTATAAAAAACTTTTAATAATATTTATTCTTTTATATAAATAAAATAATTTTATAAAATTCTTATTCAACTGCTCTGGAAGGTATCCCAACAGTATTTATGTTTTTTTATCGAGACTTTTTATTAAATAAATCAATTCGTCCACTTTTTCTTAATTCATTAAAAAATTGTAATATTTTTAGAAAACTTTAGCAAAACTTAAAAATATTAAAAAACTTTATATAAAATAATAAAATTTAACTATATTATTTATTTTTTCAACAAAAAATATAAAGAAATATTTTTCAAAATAATAAATAATTATCTAAATTTACGTTTTCTTGCTGCTTCTGATTTCTTTTTACGTTTTACGCTAGGCTTATCATAGTGTTCTCTTTTTCGAACTTCTCCCATAATACCATCTTTTGCGCAACTTCTCTTAAAGCGACGAAGAGCACTATCTAAGGATTCATTTTCTTTTACCTTTACCTCTGACATAAATTCCCCTCCCTCCAGATGCGAGATTCGTTAATGTAAAATATAATATTAAATATATATATCTTACCACACATTATAGAATTATACACAAAAAATTAATTCACGTCAATAATAAATATTTTATAATTCAATTATAATCATTTATAGTATCTTTTAATATACGCTTTAAAATAATTATTCCTAAAGGTGGAATATTTAAACATATACTATTTTGTCTTTTATTTCTCTCTATTCTTTCACTCAAAATTAACTTTCTATTCACAACACCACTACCACCATATTTTTCTTCATCACTATTAAATATTTCTTTATATTCGCCAAAAATTGTAACTCCAACTCTAAAATTAAAATATGTTTCAGGTGTGAAATTACATATAAATAAAAGTTCATTTTCTATTTGATTTCCTCTTCTTACAAAAGAAACTATACTCTTTTCATTATCATTACATTCAATCCACTCAAAACCAGTATAATCAAAATCTTTCTCCCACATAGAAGGATTATTAATATAAAATCTATTAAGTTCTTTAATATATAACTGTAATTTTTTATGATGCTCAAAATTTAATAAATGCCAATCAAGACTTCTTGTTTCACTCCACTCTGAAAATTGACCAAATTCATTACCCATAAAATTTAACATTTTTCCAGGATGACCATACATATAACCATATGCTACTCTAAGATTTGCAAACTTTTGCCATAAATCTCCTGGCATTTTAGTAGCCATAGAACCCTTCATATGAACAACTTCATCATGCGAAAGAACCAAAACAAAGTTTTCAGAATAAGCATACATAAGACTAAATGTTATATTATTTTGATGGTATTTTCTGTATATACAATCTTTTTTTAAATAACTTAAATAATCATTCATCCAACCCATATTCCATTTCATTGTAAAACCTAAGCCATCATACTCAACTGATTTAGTAACACCAGCCCACGAAGTACTTTCTTCTGCAATAATCATAACACCTTTAAATTTTTTCGTTATAATAGAATTCATATGTTTAAGAAATTCTACTGCCTCAAGATTTTCTCTACCACCTCTTTCATTAGGTATCCATTGTCCACTACATTTTCCATAATCTAAATATAACATAGATGCAACTGCATCAACTCTTAAACCATCAATATGATACTCATCAATCCAATACATAGCATTAGCAATAAGAAAATTCTTTACTTCATTTCTTCCATAATTAAATATGTAAGTTCCCCATTCAGGATGTTCTCCCTTTTTGGGATCTTGATGCTCATAAAGTGCTGTACCATCAAAATTAGCTAAGCCATGAATATCCTTAGGAAAATGTGCTGGAACCCAATCTAAAAATACACCTATTCCATTTATATGACAAGTATCAACAAACTCTTTAAACTCTTTAGGAGTACCATATCGACTCGTTGGAGCATAATATCCTGTTACTTGATAGCCCCAACTACCATCAAAAGGATGCTCTTCAATTGGCAAAAGTTCAATATGTGTATATCCCATATCTTTAACATATTTTACAAGTTTATCTGCTAACTCTCTATATGTTAAAGAACGATTTTCTTCTTCTGGAACTCTCATCCAAGAACCTAAATGAACTTCATATATATTCATAGGATTATTATAAACATCTATAAATTCTCTTCTTTCAATCCAATCTTTATCATTCCACTTATAATTACTTATATTATAAACGATTGATGCTGTATTAGGTCTTAGTTCGTTATATACACCATAAGGATCAGATTTTAAAAATGTATTATTATTTTGTGTTTTAATAAAAAATTTATATTTATCACCTTCTATAAGATTAGGAATAAATATCTCCCAAATACCAGATTGACCAAGTATTCTCATCTGATTTCTTCTCTCATCCCAATTATTAAAATCACCAACAACACTAACACTTTTTGCATTTGGAGCCCATACTGCAAACGATACTCCATTTACTCCATTTATTTCTCTTATATGTGCTCCAAGTTTTTCATATATATTATAATGATTACCTATATTAAAAAGATACCTATCATATTCACTTATAGTAGGCTCAAAGCTATATGAATCATATGTAACCCAACTATTTCCTTGAAAATCTTCAACTAAAAGATAATATTCAAACCACTCTTTTTTATCAGGAATTATAAGTTCAAAAAATCCATCTCTATGAATTTTTTTCATATTATATTTAATAACTTCATTTTGAGCATCAACAATAGTTATACTTTTTGCTTGTGGTATAAACTGTCTTACTATAACAAAAATATTTTCTTTATTTTCATTCTTAGATTCATGCATACCAAGGACACTATGGGGATTATTATGCTCAACATCAATAATTTTTAAAAGTTCTGTTGCATTTGTAAATATAATCATATGTTTTACTGCAATAAAGCAGCTCCACCCCTTTCATATACCATAATAAATAAAATAAACTTTAATAAATTAATATACAAAAATCTCCTTTCAAAAAGCTCTCTAATACTTTATCTTAAATAAATAAATTGAATTATAATAAAATTAAAAAACTATTATTAAGCATAATTCCTCCTTTTATCTTAAACTCATAACATAATTATACTTTATGCACAATAAATTTACCAGTAATATTTATAAAATAATTAAAATTTATATATTTTTTATTTATATTTAATTTTAAATAAGATAAACTTTAAAATTATTTTATTATGTGTATAATAATTAATATTAATAATATATAAATGAAAGGAGCATTAATATGGATAATAAATTTGAATGGAACTTATCAACTCTATATCTAGGATTTAATGATGAAAAATTTATAAACGATATTGAAAAATTAAAAAAAAATTTAAAGCAATTAAAAAATTTTTCAAACAGTATAAAAAATACTAATATACCACTAGAACAAATTATAAACAAAATTGAAGAATATTTAGCTATTGAAAATGAATTAGGTGACACTTACACAAAACTTCTAAGTTATTCTAATCTTGTATTAAGTACAAATTCAGATAATATAAAAGCTCTTAAATATATTGATATAATAGAAAATCTATTATCAGAAATATCAAAAATTGAACCTACAATATATAAATGGTTATATTCTATCAAAGATAATTTCGAAAAAATATATAATAAATCTAAAATAATAGAAGAACATAAATATTATATAAATAATATTATAGAAAATCATAAATACACTCTTTCCGAAAAAGAAGAAGAAATTATATCAAAATTTAAAATTACAGGTTCTAATACTTGGGAAAAACTTTGGGAAACAATAACTTCAAATCACACAGTTAAAATAGATAATAAAGATATTCCTCTTGCAGAAATAAGAAATATGGCCTACTCATCAGACAAAAATATAAGAAAAAAAGCTTATGAATGTGAAATTGAATCATATGAAAAAATATCACAAATTTCTGCTTACTGTCTAAATTCAATAAAAGCTCAAGTAATAAATGAATGTGATATTAGAGGATATGCAAGTCCTCTTTCAATGACTATAAAAAACTCAAGAATAGATGAAAATATTTTAAATATAATAATAAATTCTATAAAAGAAAATCTTTGTTATTTTCAAAAATATTTTTACAAAAAAGCAGAAATACTTGGTTATAAAGATGGATTACCATTCTATGAATTATTTGCACCAATAAATAATGTAAATATAAAATTTACTTATGACGAAGCTATGGAAATTATAATAAAAAATTTTCATAAATTTTCAAATTCACTAGGTGAATATGCTGAAAAAGCATATAAAAATCGTTGGATAGATGTATATCCTAAAAAAGGTAAAAGAGGTGGTGCATTTTGTGATAATATTCATAGTATAAAAGAAAGTCGTATATTAACTAATTTTACTGGCTCATTTAGTGACTTAATCACTTTAGCACACGAATTAGGTCATGGATATCACGGACAATGTTTAGATAATGAAACATTTATAAATAGCGACTATCCTATGCCAATTGCTGAAACAGCATCTACATTTTGCGAAACAATAATAAAAAATTCAATATTAACAGAATTAAAATACTCTGATAAAGATACTACTATTATGATATTAGAAAATGACTTGCAAGATAGTTCACAAATAATAGTTGATATATTAAGTAGATTTATATTTGAAGATCAAGTATTTAATAAAAGAAAAATTTCTCCTCTATCATCGGAAGAATTTTGTGATATTATGATAGAAGCACAAAATAAAACTTATGGTAAAGGTCTTAATAAAAACTACCAACATAAATATATGTGGATATGTAAACCACATTATTATGATGCAAATTACAACTATTACAATTTTCCTTATGCCTTCGGACTTCTTTTATCAAAAGGACTTTATGCTATATATGAAAATTCAAAAAATACATTTCCTGAAATATACACAGAATTTTTAAGAAAAACTGGAAGAGGAGATATAGAAACTGTTGCTAAAAGTGTTGGAATTGATATAACAAAAAAAGATTTTTGGCTATCATCATTAGATATCATAAAAAGAGATATTGAAAAATTCATTAATATTTAAAAATTTGAAAAAATAAGAGATAGAATTACAAATCTATCTCTTATTTTTATTTTTTTTTTCTAATTTTCTTTTATTTCCATTTTCATCAATTATATATGTATTCTCAAGAATATCTTTTCTAAAATTATTTCTAAAATTTTCAATATATTTTTTTCTTAAAATTTTTTGTTCATCTAATTCATCATCTGTAAGTCCTATTGTCTTTGATTTCTTAGCAAGTTCATTAATTCTATTAAGAACACTTTCACTCATAAAAAAATCTCCTTTGATTTTTATAAATATTACTTTTCTCTTAATTCAATAAAATGTTTAAGCAATTCAACAGTTTTATCAACTCCAAGAAGTCCACTATCCACTGTAATATCATAATTTTCAAGATTTCCCCACTTTTTGCTTGAATAAAAATTATAATAACTTGCTCTCTTTTTATCAGTCTTTACAACATAATCATGAGCTTTAGAAATATCAAGTCCATATTCATCAATAGCCCTTTGTACTCTTATATCTATATTAGAATGAATAAAAATATTAATAAGATTATCAAAATCTTCAAGAGCATAATCAGCACAACGTCCTAATATAATACAAGGTCCCTTTTCAGCCACACTCCTTATAGCATCAAACTGTGCTAAAAAAAGTTTATGATTAAAAGGCATATTATCTCCAGTTGCATATCCACCAGTAACAAGAGAATATAAAAAGCTACTCGTTGGTTTTTCATCATAATGTTCAAATAACTCTTCACTTATACCACTCTTTTTTGCTGCAATATTAATAAGTTCATTATCATAAAAATCTATACCAAGTTGTTGAGAAAGCTTTTTACCAATTTCCCTACCTCCACTACCATATTGTCTTCCTATTGTAATAACGGATTTTATCATATAAATCTCTCCCCCCGTATATTTAATAAATATTAATTTTAATAAAATACATTATAACATATTAACATTAACTTGCCAAATTTTTTAAAATCCTTAACAAAAACTTACAAAAAATTAAATTAATTATAAAAATAAATATTATAATTGCTTTTATAATTTTTCATAAACAAATGTATATATATTATATATTTTAACTAATAATTGAAAATATTATAATAAAGTGATACACTAATTTTATAAAAACAATATTGGAAAGGAACTAATATATGAATAAAATTGTATATAAAGAATATAAATTTGCTTTTATATATGCTATCTTTTTTGGGATACTAGGAATATCACTATCAACACCAAAAGAAATATTATATGGTTTTATAAAAATAATACTTGCAAATGATATTCTTATAACTGATTATTTTGAACTTGTAGGCATAGGCCCTTGTCTGATTAATGTAAGTATTGTAACACTTATAACAGTATTAATTATGTATATTAATAAAATAAAATTAAATGGCAATAGTATATTTGTAATAGCTCTTATGTCAGGTTTCTCTTTTTTTGGTAAAAATATATTTAATATGTGGTTTATAATATTAGGCACATATATATTTTGTATTGTAAACAAAGAAAACTTTTCAAAATATACTATTATAAGTTTAATATCAACTGCACTTTCACCAATAATAAGTACAACATTTTTTTATAATAATAATTTTGAAACAAAAAATATTATCACTTCTTTATTTTATGGTATAATAATAGGCTTTATTATGCCTCTTTTAGCTAATCATACAGATAAATTATTACATGGTCTAAGTCTATCTAATGGAGGATTTGCTATAGGACTTTTAGCACTTATATTAGTTCCAATATTAAAATCATATGGATATGAATTTACTACAAAATTAGAATGGTATTCAGGTAATAATCTAAAAATTAGTATAATATTGTATATAATTTCAATAATGTTCATAATAATAGGTATAAAAAAAGATAAAACAAATTCATGGAATAACTATAAAAATATATTAAAAAGACCAGGAAGTCCTACCCATGATTTTATTATATTAGATGGTATACCTGCAGTTCTAATAAATGTTGGTATAAATTGCATAATAGCAACTTCTTATATCTTAATAATAAAAGGAGATTTAAATGGTCCTACAATAGGTGCAATAATAACAATTATGGGGTTCAGTACAAAAGGAAAACATGCTAAAAATATTATACCTATAATGATAGGTATAATACTTGGTGGATTAACTAAACAATGGGAACCAAACTCACCAACAGCACAACTTGCTGCTCTATTTGGAACAACACTCGCTCCAATTGCTGGTACATATGGGTTTGGAGCCGGTATTCTAGCTGGTTTCATACATTCATCAGTTACACTCCATGCTGGTATTGGTTATTCTGGAGTAAATCTTTATAATAATGGATTTGCTGCTGGTATTGTATCCATAGTTTTATTTCCAATACTATCAAAGTATATTAAACCAAATACATATTCGGAACCATCTCCAAGTACTATTATGTCTGAATTAGAAAATATAGAATATAAACTTGATAAAATGGAAAAGGAAATTTCAAAGTTATAAATTTAAGGGGGCATAAAAATGTATTTTGAAAAAAAACAAATACTTGAAAAAGCATATAAAAGATGTAATGAAAAAAAAATAGATCCAAATAAAAAAATAAATATTACTACTATGAAAAATAAAGAATTTGAAAAACTTTTAGAAAAAAAATCATTCCTTTTAAAAAATGCAATACCTTTTATGGAAAAAATATATAAATTTGTCGAAGATAAAAGTTTTCTTGTCTCTCTTTCTGATGAAAATGCAAGAGTTATAGAAGTATTAGGAGAGATTGAAACAAAAAATACTTGTATAAGAAAAGGAATTGATTGGTCTGAAAATAATGCAGGTGTAAACGCAATATCATTAGCACTAAATGAAGGAAAAGCAATTCAAGTTTCAGGCAATGAACACTATTGTAATGAACTTAAAAATTGGGGGTGTTCTGCAAGTCCTATATGGTTAAATAATATAGTTATTGGAGTTATTAGCATAACAGGACCAAAAGAAAAAGTTTATCCTCATACTTTAGGAATGGTAGTTGCAGCTGCATATGCAATTGAAAATATACTTTCCGTAAAAGAAAAAAATAATGAATTAATTGTAAAACAAAATCTTCAATCAGCTATAGTTGAAGCAGTAAATGATGGAATGATTATAATAGATAACAATGGTATTATAACATATATGAATAATGATGCTGCTGATATATTATATATAAATAGGACAATATCTATAGGAAAACATATCTCAGATATATTAAATTTTAGTCCAATAATAATTGATGTATTAAAAACTGGTATAGGTTTTATAGATAAAGAAATAATTGTAAAAAATCCAAACGGTTCAATAATAAGACTACAAAAAACAACATATCCTATAAAAGATAAATACGGAAATATAGCTGGTGTTGTTGATACATTCAGAAGACTAAAAAAAATTAAAAAATTAGTAAATGATATGGTCGGAAGCTACGCAAAATTTACTTTTGAAGACATAATAGGTAATGAAAATAATAAAAAATTTTTTGAAAGCTTAAAAATAGCTAGAATAGCATCTCAAAGTACTTCTAATGTTCTTATACAAGGAGAAAGTGGAACAGGAAAAGAACTCTTTGCTAATGCTATACATAATGCTTCAACTAGAGCTAAACAACCATTTGTAACATTAAACTGTTCTGGAATACCTAGTCAATTATTAGAATATGAACTTTTTGGAATTGAAAAAAAATATGGTAATAATAATTTTATAGAAGGACGGCCTGGAAAATTTGAACTTGCAAACGATGGTACATTATTTATAAATGAAGTTAGTGAACTTCCTCTAAATTTACAATTTAAGCTGCTAAAAGCTATACAAGACAAAAAATTTAGTCGCATCGGTGGAGAAAACACCTTTGATTTAAAAGCAAGAATAATATGTTCAACAAATAAAAATTTATTTCAATTATGTCGTGAAGGAAGTTTTAGACAAGATTTATACTATAGACTTGATGTTTTAGGAATAAAAACAACTCCTTTAAGAGAACAAAAAGAAAGTATAAAAAAACTTTCAGAACATATAATAAATAGAATGAGTATAAAACTTAATAAAAATTTACTAACTCTTGATAATTCAGCTTTAGATATATTAACTAAATATAATTGGAATGGTAATGTTAGAGAGCTTGAAAATGCTCTTGAAAGAGCTGTAAATATATGTGAAAATTCTATTATAAAAAAAGAACATATACCAGAATACATAATAAATAATATAAAAAACAAAAATAACATAATATATAATGAAAAAATTTATGAAACATTAGAAAGTTTAGAAAAAAAACAAATTTTAGCTGTCATTAATTATACAAACTATAATATATCTAAATCAGCTGAAATATTAGGAATAAGCAGAAATACATTATATAATAAAATGAAAAAATATGAAATAAAAATATAAAAAGCCTTTTTACAAAAGGCTTTTTATTTTATATATAATTTTTTTCTCAATATAAATAGAGTTAAAATATAATAAATAATTAATAATATTATACTAAGAATAATAGTATCAACTGATACTCTTATAGAATGTACAAATAAACTTGAATCATATTCAACTAAAAAAGTTCTATATCCTAAAGTATCTCTAAATAAAATAAAACATAATATTTGATTTATAAATTCTGTAATAAATAGCATTATTGAACCATATATAAACTTATGTTTTTCTAAAAATTCAATATTAACAATAGATATTATAAAATAAACTCTTATAATTATAGAAACAACCTCAAAAAAAAGAGATAAATATTCAAGAATAAACCCATTTAAAGAACCAGAATAATTCATAATATAACTTAATATATAATTCATTAAATCAGTAGTATCATAATTCATTTTAATCATACTAAAAATATAAATAATTATTAAAGAAATAAAACCACTTATAGCTGTAAATATACCCATTATAGTTGCTGAAATAAGCTTCGAAAAAACTATTTCCCAAGGCTTAACTGGTAGTGTGTGTAAAAAATATCCCTCTGAATCATATAAACTTTTATAATATCTATTAAATATTATTATAAAATAAAATAGAACATTCCCTCCTATCGAAAATCCAGTAATAAGAAATATAATTTCCCCAAACATATTTGTTCTTTCTGAAAGATCTATATTTAAAGCTGCTAAAAAACTCATAACAATCATAAAAATATTCCACAATAAAATATTTTTATATATTGATTTTAAATCATATTTTAAAAGCTTATATAACATTTTTATATACCTCCCTAAAAATTTCATTTAAAGACTTACCTTTTTCATCTCTAAGTACATCAACATATTCATTTATAACAATTTTTCCTTCTTTTATAAATAGAGCTTTATCAAAAATACGTTCAACATCTTGTATAAGATGAGTTGTGATAAGTATTGAACTATTTTCATTATAATTTTTTATTATAGTGTCAAGTATATAATCTCTTGCAGCTGGATCAACTCCTCCCATTGGTTCATCAAGTATATATAATTTTGCTTCTCTTGACATAACCATAACAAGTTGTAATTTCTCTTGCATACCTTTTGACATCGTAGAAATTTTTTGATTTTCAGAAAGAGAAAAATTTTTTAACATATCATTTGCTTTATCTATATTAAAATCACTATAAAAGTCATTAAATATAGATATTATACTTTTTGCATTTAAATTTTTATTAAAATAAGTTTTTTCAGGAAGATATGAAATAACAGATTTAGTTTCAATACCTATTTCTTTATTATCAATAAGTACACTTCCTTTATAATCACTAAGTAAGCCTGTAATAATTTTTATTAAAGTAGTTTTTCCACTTCCATTCGATCCAAAAAGTCCTACTATTTGTCCTTTTGACAAAGAAAAGCTAATATCATCAAGAACAATTTTTTTTCCATAATTTTTTGAAACATTTTTTATATCCATAATATTATTCATAAAACTATTCACTCTCCTCTATAATATTTTTTATACTTTCAATAATATCATCTTTATTAAAACCCATCCTTTGCATACTATCAATAAATCTCTTAATTTCACTATTAGCTAAATTAGTTTTTAAACTTTCTATTAAACTATTATCAGAAGTTACATATCTTCCAGAAGTTCTTTTAGAAAAAACTAAATTTTCTCGCTCCAATTCTGAAAAAGCTCTTTGTATAGTATTTGGATTAACATTATATAATTCTGCAAATTCTCTAACTGATTTAATTTTATCTCCAGGATTTAATTTCTTTGATATTATCATAATTTTTATATCATCAACTATTTGTATATATATTGGAATATTATTACAAAATTCTTTTAAAAATTCATTACTCATAAACTATCCTCCTTTTTATATTATTATACTAATTACTTAATACAATAATAAAGTATATTAATCTATTTGTCAATAATAAGTTAATAAAAAAAGATGATTAAAAAATCATCTTTAAAAAATATAAATATTATAATCCAGAAACCGACATTTTTCCAACAAAAATAGTAGGAGATCCAAAAACTCCAATTCCTATTGGCATACTAAATTTTATATCATTAGCAATACATTTAATATTTTTTAATATATCATAAAAATTACCAGCAACTGTAATCTGCTCAATAGGTGTTGTTATATTTCCATTTTCTATCAAAAATCCTTCAGCTGAAAGAGAAAAATCACCTGAAACAACATTAGTCCCAGAATGTAAACCTGCAACATCTGTTATTAATAATCCATTTTGAACATTTTTAAAAACTTCTTCTTTTGTCATATCTCCATTATCAATATAAAAATTAGTACAAGTTGTAACAACTGGAGATTTTATTCCTATTCTAAATCCATTACCTGTTGATTTTACATTATCCTTTACAGCTGACTTAATATTATAAAGTAATGTCTTAAGAACTCCATTTTTAACAACATATTTATTTTGAATTGCAACTCCTTCACTATCAAAAGGTATTGAATATCCACTTTTTTCACAAATACCATCATCTTTTATATTTAATATATCAGATGCAATAATTTCTTCATTTTTATTCTTCAACATTGAAAATCCTTTTTGAACATTTTCAGCAAAAAATATGCTTGAAAATGTTGCTAATATATTACTCATAACTTCATTTTCAAAAACAATATTAATATTATCAGATTTTATTGATTTAGCTCCAATATGAGAAACTATTTTTTGTCCTGCTTTATTACCTAAAACTTCAGCATTAAAATTATTTATATCATTCCCAAACCAATATTCAGAACCTGTTTTTATATCATTATTGTTTTCAGCTATACCACTTATATATCCTAAAGCCATATTTTGTTTAAAAGAAATATCAATTCCTTTACTATTAAATATAATATTTTTATTACTAGATTTTCCAAAAATACAATAATCAGATGATTTTATATATTTTGAAGAATCTAACATACCCTTTTCAATAGAAATAGCATTATTTACAAGTTGTTCAACAGTAATATTTTCTATTTCATCAAAATATGTCTTAACCTCTGGATATTTATCACTACCTTCAAAAAATATTTCCTCTTCTTCTTCAATAATTTCAGCATTTTCTGCTGCTTCTTTAACTAAATAAACAATAGATTCTTCATCAATTTTTTCAGAATAAGAGTAACCTGTTTTACCATTTATATTACCTCTAAAAGCAATACCTTTTTGAATACTATTTTCAAAATTATCAATTTTCAAATTTCTAACAATAATATTAGTAGCCTCTGAACCAGAAAAAGTTATTTCCCAATCTGTAAAACCAAGCTTTTTAACTTCATATTTAACCTTTTCTCTAATATCTTCAAAATTCAATATTATTCACCTCTCCCACCAACTGTCATTTCGCTAACTCTTATCATAGGTTGACCTACATCAGTAGGAATAGAACCACTTATACTACCACACATACCTTGTGCACATAACAAGTTATTCCCAACCATATCTATCTTATTAAGCACATCATATCCTTTTCCAATCAGTGTCGCCCCTCTAACAGGTTCACATATCTTACCATTTCTTACTATATAACCTTCAAGTACAGCAAAATTAAAATCTCCTGTAACAGGATCAACTGAACCTCCTCCCATTTTTTTTGCATAAAGACCATATTCAGTATTTGAAATTATTTCTTCTTTTGTATTATTACCAGCTGCTATAAAAGTATTTGTCATACGAGATGTAGGTGCAAATCTATAACTTTGCCTTCTTGAAGAACCAGTTGATTTCATATTCATTTTTAAACCATTAAGTTTATCAACCAAATACGATTTCAATATTCCTTTTTCAATCAAAATATTTCTTTGACAAAAACTTCCTTCATCATCAATATTAGCTGAACCCCAGGCATTTTCAATAGTACCATCATCAATAGCAGTAACAACACTAGAAGCTATCTGTTCTCCTAATTTTCCACAAAATACAGAAGCATTTTTTGCAACAGCAGTTGCTTCAAGACCATGTCCACAAGCTTCATGAAAAATAACTCCTCCAAATCCATTATCTATTATTACAGACATTTTACCTGAAGGACAATTTTTAGCATTAAGCATTGTAACAGCAGTTTTAGCAGAATCTTTTGCTAATTCTTCAACATCTATTTTATCAAAAAGTTCAAATCCTACCGAACCACCAGGGCTTGCTTTTCCAGTTTGCTTTTCATTACAAGAAGAAGCAACAACTTCAATTGTAAAACGACTCCTAACTCTTTTATCTGTTATCCATAAACCTTCTGAATTAGCTATAAAAACATTTTGTAAAACATCAGCATAACCACATCTAGTTTGAGATATTAAATCATTATACTTAAAAGCTATATCAGAAGCATTTCGAAGTATATCCGTTTTAATTTTTTTATTAATATTTTCAGGAATTAATTTTATTAAATGTTTACTATTATAATCCTTAACTGTTAAATCAATAGCTTTATTAATTTTATTTTTATTTTTTATAGTTGATGCTGCTAATTTTGCAGTTTTAATAAGACTCTTTTCACTTGTATCATTAGTAAAAGCATATATACAATTTAATCCATCAAATATTCTTATACCAACACCATAATCTATTCCAGAAAAAGCATTCTCAACCTTTCCATTAACCATTGATATATTACTTCTTTTTGTATCCTCCATAAATATTTCAGCAAAATCTCCACCAGTAGATAAAGCCATAGATATAGTATTTTCAACAACTGATTTTTTTAGCATTTATTTACCTCCTTTATAAATAGAATTAATAATTATTATATCAGATACAATATACTATTTACCATAAAAATATTTGATTTAAAAGTATATTTTATATATAATATCTTAAGTATTAAAAAATATAAAAATATATCGAGGTGTTATTATTGGGATATTGGAACTCAAGAGGATTACGTGGAAGTAAATTTGAAGAAATTATAAATTTTTCAAACGAAATTTACAAACAAAAAAATATAGCTATTATACAAAAAATACCAACTCCTATAACTCCAGTTCAAGTTGATAACAAAAAACATACTATAACTCTTGCTTATTTTGAAAAACAAAGTACAGTAGATTATATAGGTGCTGTGCAGGGTATTCCAATATGCTTTGATGCTAAGGAAACTTCAAAAAAATCTTTCCCTTTACAAAATATACATTCTCATCAAATTGAGTTTATGGAAAATTTTAGCAATCAAAAAGGTATAGCTTTCATACTTATAAATTTCTCAAATATCAATGAAATATATTTCCTCCCATTTAATACTTTAAAAAAATATTGGGACAATTCTAAAAATGGACAACGAAAATCTATACCTTATAAAGATTTTAATAAAAAATATCAATTATATGAAAAAAACGGCTCTATAAATTATCTTGAAGCAATAAACACATATTTAAATGAAAACTAAATAAAGTTATCCACAGATTTCTCAAAGTTATCCACAGATTTCTTAACATATAAACAATATAACAAAAATAGTTAAACATATTGATTATTAAATATTTTTCTTAAATTAACAAAACCACAATATATAGTAATCTGTGGATAAACTAGTAGATAATGTTGATAACTATGACTTAATATTATAATCATAAATCAATTTGATAAAATATTACTTAATTCACTTATTGTCACAAATTCAACACCTCTCCTCTCCATTTCTTTATACAAATCTTTAATAGCATTAACAGTAACAAAACCTCCATCAGGTCCAACATGACCTATAGCAACAGCAAAGCCTTTTTCATTAGCAATTTTTTCTGCTTTTAATAAATTCTCTTTTATTTTATTTATATCATCTGTACTATCTAAAAATACATCTCTTTTAATACATTTAATACCTATATTAGCACATATCTCTTCGGCTTTAGAATTTGGAGTTGTTACACTATCGACAAATAACAAATTTCTATCTTTTATGGCTTGAATAATTGGAGTAAGAGCTCTCTTATCTTCCATAATGGCAGAACCCATATGATTATTTATTCCTTTTGCATCTTTTAATATATCAAAAGCATCATTAACAGTATTTTTTATTTGTTCATCACTCATATTTAAAAAAATTCCCTTATCACCAATCCAATTTTTAGATCCTGTTAGACTTTCCATAGGTAAATGAATAATAATATCTTTTCCAGCTTCAGTTAATTTTTCTGAATCTTCTAATGAACTAGCTGAAAAAGGCATAACAGCACCTGTAAAGTTAATAGGTAAATTAATCATCTCATTTGTTCCTTCTCCAGAATAGCCAAAATCATCAATAATTAAAGCTATATAATATTTATTAATATTACTTGTATAAATATCATCTTTAGTATTAATACTAATCAAATAACTAAATATACTATATATAGATATACCTAAAATACTATATATAGTTAAATTTTTTAATATATTCTTTAAACTAAAAACATAAAACATAAAAACCTCTAAAAAATAATATTTATATAAATAATATTTAAAAAGGATATATATTATACATATTTAAAATTTTTTAATATTAAAAAAAACAAAAGGTATTATAAAAATTTTTATAATACCCCTTTTAAACATTAATTATTAAAAGCACTATCAATTATTTTTAATAACTCCAAAACACTTCTAAAATCTTCTTCTTTCCCCTTTTCTCTCCATTTTATATTTCCTTGCCATGAAGAGTTCTGTCTAAATCTAATTTTTATATAAAATGTAGCTAATATTCCTTTTTTATCATAAGTACTAAAATCATTTATTTTTACAAGTTTACTTTTTTCTTCATAATTATTAACACTATTAGGTTCGTATTCACCAAAAAAAGTTCTATCTTTTTCATACTTTTTAGGACAACCAGTTATGTTCATAATATTTTCCATAGCAAAAAGCATTTGAACAGTTGAATTAAAAAATATCTCTTCTTTATAATGATTATTCATAAAACTTCCCTTAATGATACTATCCTCATATTTATCAATACATAATGTATATATTGAAATATCATAAGGAACTCCTGTACTTAAAGATACAAGCATATTTTAATCCTCCAATTTAAACTTTATATTATCGAATTAGCATTTACTGCTCTTATATCATATGTAATATCAACATTTACTTTAGGATAATCTCTTTTATATGTTTTAATAATCCTTTCCATAACAATATTACCATTTTCAACATTAACCATTGGTAAAAGTAAAACTATCTGTCTTGGACTATACCTTGAAACAACATCTCCTCTTCTAAGACTCTTACAAATAACTCCTATAATTGAATTTACAATACTATCCATTTTCTCATTTTTAATATCTTTTTTACTTTCAACATCAATAACTGCCATAAATATAGTACCACCTGAACGTTCTAGACACCTAGCCTCAAGATGATATATTTCCTTAAATACACCAAATTCACATATAAAAGCTCCTCTTGTCCCTGTTTCTGCTTCAAGACTTTCTTGTATGATGTCTATGTCTACTACTTTTTTCTTTTGTTTACTAATTATTTTAGCATATAAATCTCTAATTTCTTCAGTAATCTGAACACCTAATTTAGAATAATATAATTTTGTAATATAATTATAATGTTTAAGTGCTTCATAATTTTTTTCAAGCCTTATATAATTGTCTATAATTTGATAATTGAAATATTCATCATATATATCAACTTCTAAAACTTTTTTACAAATATCAATTATACTTTTATAATCTTTTTTTTGATTTAAAAGATAAACTGCATTTTTCATTGCTGTAATAAAAATACTACTATAATAATTTCTCTTAGGAATAATCCAACTTTCATTTGAAGATTTAGGTAAAAGATTACCCTTATATAATCGTATTACATCTTCATATATATTTAGACATTTTTCAGGATTATCAAAATTCATCTCTGCCTTCATACAAAGTTTCTCAAAATTTTCTACATCTATATTATAGTATAAGTCTGGATTAAGTTGATAGCAACCTTTTTTTGTAACAATAAAGTTATATAAATCTGATATATTATTCTCTTGAATAGAATTTCTAAAACGACAAAGCATTGTTTTTAATGCTCCTGAAGATTTAACACTTTTTTCTCTTCCCCAAAGATTTTCTATAAGCTCTGAAAAAGGAACTGCTCTATGTCTATTTAAAATTAAATATTCAACAAACATTCTCATTTTTTTACTATGATTAATAAATTTATTAAACTCGCAATTGGCATTATTAATATTAAATTCTCCAAACATTGTAATATCAATAACTTTATCCATTACCATTAAATCACCTCCAAAAATTTAAATAATATTAGTCTTTCAATTATACTTTGTATAATATTCATATGTCAATAAAATACATATTTTTTTATATTATTAAACACTATTCAATTAATCTTAAATACTTTGGTAAAACATTATTTACCAACCATACTCCATTCTCAGATATAAAAAATTTAAATCCATCATTATACATATCAAAAGCCCTTATTTCAAATACTATTGGTTTTCCATGCCTTTTGCCAACCTCTAATGCAGTTTTATAATCTGAAGAAATATGAACATAGTTTCGTTGCATTTTTAATATACCTTTTTCTAATATACTATCAATATTTTTATTACTTGTCCCATGATATAACTTTTTAGGAGGTATCTTTTCATCAAAATCTATATTTATATTTATACTATGTCCTTGATTAGCTCTTATTTTATTTCCATCATCACTATAGCTATATCTTTTTTTATTATCTGTAAAGACAATTTCATCAAGTTCATTTTTATCAATCTCAAGACTTCTTAAAATAGCATCAACAAAAGCATATCCTTTATTATCAAGAATAATATTTCCAGCTGAAGGATTATGTCTTAATATTAAACTCAAAAATTTACTTTTTTTAACTAAATCACTATTTTTCATAAATATATTCTCTCCCAAAAAAATATTATATTTTATTTTCCAAATATTTCTTTAAAAATAGCTTTACCAGATTTTGTATAAGCAATTCCTCCTTTTGCAGTCTCTTTTAATTCCATTGGCAACATTTTTCCAACTTTATACATAGCTTCAATAACTTCATCAGCTGGTATTATACTTTGCATTCCTGCAAGAACCATATCAGCACTTATTATAGCATTAACAGCTTGTGAAGCATTTCTCTGAGCACAAGGTATTTGTACCAAACCTGCAATAGGATCACATATAAGTCCCATAACATTCATAAGAGTTATTGATACTGCATCAATACATTGTTTTTGACTTCCTCCTTTCATTTGAACAGCAGCTGCTGATGCCATTGCTGCTGCAACTCCACATTCTGCTTGGCAACCTCCTTCAGCACCTGATACAGTTGCATTTTTTGTTATAACTGCTCCAATACCAGAAGCACACAAAAGAGCATCTATAACTTCTTTTTTTGTTAAATTCAAAAATTCCTCAAGTGATATTATAACAGCTGGTATTATACCACAAGAACCTGCTGTTGGAGCAGCACAAATTTTCCCCATAGAAGCATTAACTTCACTACAGGATAATGCTCTTGACATAACCATGTTAATAAATTCACCACTTAATGTAAGTCCCTTTTTTGTATAATCATAATGTTGTTTTGTAATTCCTTCAATAAGTCCTCCAACTGTTTTTCTTTTTTCGTATAATGCAATTTCAGCAGCATTTTTCATAACATTATATCTTTTTTCCATCTCATTATAAATATACTTTTCATTACAATCATTAATCATCATTTCATTTTCTAAAACAACTTGATAAATCGGAACATTCTTAGTTTCAGCAATCTCTAAAAGTTCAGTCAAATTATTATAACTCATAATTATTCCTCCAAAATTTTTTCAAATATTTATAGCTTGTACACTTATTATATTCTCAATATTATTCAATTCATTAACAACATCATCTGAAATTTTGCTATCTGTTTCAATTATAGTACAAGCATTTTTTCCTTTAGCAACTCTACTCAATTTCATTACAGCAATATTTATATTATGATTTGCAATAACTTTTGATATATTGCTTATAACACCTTTCTTATCATATTGATTTATTATTAACGTTGGTGAATTTGCATAAAATTCTGTTTCAAATTCATCTATTTTAACAATCTTTATTTGTCCACCACCAATAGAAGAACCTAAAATATTACATTTACCACCATCTTCAAAAGTAAATGTAATTTTAACTGAATTTTCGTGCATATTATCAAGTTCTAATGTATAAAATTCAAAATCTATATTTTGTTTTTTAGCTATTTCAAAAGCATCAGAAATATTATCATCATACTCATACATTCCTAAAGTACCTGCTACAAGTGCAATATCTGTTCCATGACCTTTGTAAGTTTCTGCGAAAGAACCATAAAGTCCAAACGAAACTTTTTTAAAAGGTTTTACAGCTATAATTTTTGCAATTCTTCCAAGCTTTGCTGCTCCTGCAGTATGAGAACTTGAAGGACCTATCATAATAGGGCCAGTAACATCAAATATACTCACATTCATATTAAAAAACCTCCTCATAAAATAAGTTTTTATTATTTATTATTAATAATAAATTTAATGGTTATTTTAAAAAATTTTATAATTATAAATTAATTATAACATAATTCATTATAAATATAACACAATATTATATTTTTTTCTATTAAAATATAAATATTAAACAGTTAAAATAAAGATATTATTAATCCCTTTTTTATGATATTATTTTATAAAAAATCAAAATTAATCAATTATAAGGAGGATTTATAAAATTGCAAAATATAAAAAAAGTCATACAAGTTGAAGAAAAAGTACCTATTTCTCTATTAATACCATTAAGTATACAACATATGTTTGCTATGTTTGGTGCTTCCGTACTTGTTCCTTTTCTATTCAATATAAATCCAGCAATAGTATTATTTATGAATGGTATAGGAACTCTTATTTTTATATTTATAACTAAAGGTAAAGCTCCTGCATATTTAGGTTCCAGTTTTGCCTTTCTTGCACCTGGAATTGCAGTAATAGAAAAATTTGGTTATAGTTATGCCTTAGGTGGATTTATAGTAACAGGCTTATTAGGTTGTATAATATCATTTATAGTATATAAATTTGGTTCAAAATGGATAGATATAGTGCTTCCACCTGCTGCAATGGGACCAGTAGTAGCTTTAATAGGGCTTGAACTCGCAGAAACTGCAGCTTCAAACGCAGGATTAATAGTTGAAAGTGGAAATATTATACCTTATCAAAATATCATAATTTTTATAGTAACAATATGTTCTGCAATTTTTGGTTCCATTTTATTTAAAGGATTTTTATCAACAATTCCAATATTAATATCAATAATATCTGGATATATAACAGCAATAATATTAAAAACAATAGATTTTTCATCAATTACTAATGCACCATTTTTTTCAATACCAAATTTTTCAACACCAAAATTTAATATAGAAGCAATAATTATGATACTTCCTGTAATACTTGTTATTATTTCAGAACATATAGGACATCAACTTGTTACTGGAAAAATAATCGGAAAAAATTTAATAAAAGACCCTGGTTTGCATCGTTCATTATTTGCTGATAATTTTTCAACTATGATTTCAGGATTTATTGGTTCTGTACCAACAACAACATATGGAGAAAATATAGGCGTTATGGCAATAACAAAAGTTTATAGTGTTCGAGTGATAGCTGGAGCTGCTATTTTATCCATAATATGTTCCTTTTTAGGTAAAATATCTGCTATTATAAATACAATACCTGGATCTGTTATAGGTGGTATATCTTTCCTTCTTTATGGTATGATAGGAACAAGTGGTATAAGAGTTTTAGTTGATTCAAAAGTTGATTTTAATCAACCAAAAAATTTAATTTTAACATCTATAATATTTGTAATAGGTCTTTCAAGAATAACCATAAATATAGGAAGTATTGAACTTAAAGGTATGATTCTTTCTTGTATAATTGGTATGATATTAAGCTCTATAATTTATATATTTGAAAAATTCAAAATTATTGATTAAAATTATGGAACAAAAACTTATATACTTCGTCTAATATAATATAAAAAATATATTAATTATTTTTCAATATTAAGGAACAAAAAATTTATATATTTCGTCTAATATAATATAAAAATTAATTAAATTGTTAAAGGAGAAATTAATATGAAAAAAAATATAAGTAAAATTTTAATTACAGCATTAGCTATATCTTCAATGTTATCATTAACAGTTATTGCAAACTCTTTCAACACAAATAATAAAGTTGATGTAGAAAAAACAGAACAAAATGAATTAGCTGAAATTCAAGAAATATCAGAAGAAAGTGAAAGTCAATACAAAATAGAAAAAGGTAAAGTAACATCTATAACAATAGAAAATAATGAAGAAGGAGAATTTGCTCAAATTGAAGTTGAAAACGAAAATATGGGAATAGTTTTTACAGCACTAACATCAACACCTGTATTTGACGTGAAAGATGGTAATCTAAAAACAGTCAAAGAAATTACAGAAGGAATGGAAATTTCTGGAATATTACCATCAATGTCAATAATGACTATGAGTATACCACCTATGACACCTTCTGCAATAGGTTTTGTAATTAATTCAGAAAATTCAAATATAATGGTAAGTAAATTTAATGATGATTTTGTAAGTAGTGATAATTCTTTACAACTTAATATAAATGAAACTACATCTATTCTATCATTTAATGGAACAAAAGAAATATTAACACAAGAAAATATAAAAAATAATGAAGCTATAGTTATATATGATATAACAACAAGAAGTATACCTGCTCAAACAACTCCTTCAAATATTATATTAATTCCATCTCAAGAAGATGAAATTAATGATAATGAAGTTTTAATAGATTCAGATAATCATATTTATTTACCATTAAGAAAGACAATTGAAGAAAAGGGATTTAAACTTAATTGGATATCAAATGAAGAACCTGTTATTCTTCAAAAAGATAATACAAAGATAGAAATTAAATTAAATGAAAAAGAATTTAAAATAAATGATGAAGAAAAAGAATTTTTACTTCCTGTTACTATAGAAGATGGTACAATGTCTATTTCTTCAGAAATACTAAAATATTTAAAATAAAAAAAACCCTGTTATAACAATAACAGGGTTTTTTCATAATTATAGTACTATTAAAAAATTATATCTTTAAGAATTAAATTATATCTAAACATTTTTAATAATATTATCTAACTTATTTATATAAATATCTCTTATAGATTTATATTCAGCCAATCCTTTTAAAATACACTTTGTTTTTATGCCATTTTTCTCAAATAAATTTTTCCAAGAATCCTTATTATTACAAATATCATTAACAGCGTGGTCTCCAGCAACAAGCATAAAAGGAGTAAGTATAGCTTCTTTATATTTTTTTTCCTCTAGTTTGTTCAAAACAATATTAATATCTAAATCACCTTCAATAGTACCAATAAAAGCATTAAAAAATTTCTCTTCTTCCATAATATTATTTATTTTACTATATGTAATATCAGATTCATGTTCTGTTCCATGTCCAATAAATACAATAGCTTTTTCTTCTTCATTACTAAATTCACTTTTAAGACAATCAACAACATTATTATTATCAAAATTATCAAATAATAGAGGCTCTCCAACAATAATTTTATCAAAACTATTTTGAAATGAATTTACAATTTTTTTTAATTTTTCATATTCAAATCCACTAATAATATGTGTAGGTTGACATATAATATTTTTATATTTTTCAAACTTAAGTTTATATAAAGCAGTTTCTACATCATCAACATATATATTAAATTTTTCTTTTAATCTTTTTATTACAATATTACTTGTAAAAGCTCTACGAACTTCAAAATCAGAAAATTTATTTTTTATATCATTTTCAATTTGCTCTATATTTTTTTTTAAAGTATCAATATAAGTCGTTCCAAAACTTACAACAAGTATAGCATTCTTTTTCTTATTCATATAATCAATCCTTATATTTATATTTTTTAATATGTTTTGATTATATCATAATATTTATTAATAATATATTTTATTGACAAAAAAAAATTATCAAAATATAATAATACTACACACCCCTAGAGTATTAGAAAGGAGAATTGATATTTTGAAAAACAATTTTGATATAATAGGTATGACTTGTAGTGCTTGTTCATCATATATTGAAAAAAATCTAATAAAAGTTGAAGGAATAAATAAAGTTAATGTAAGTCTTTTACAGAACTCAATGCTTGTTGATTACAATGATGATATTTGCAATATAGAAACAATAATATCAAATGTAGAAAAATTTGGATATGGTGCAAGTTTAAAAGATAATAATCCAAATAAAAAACAAGATATTAAAATATCATCAATAAAACTTGAAATAGATGATATAAAAAAAAGATTAATATATTCTTTTATATTTTTATTGCCACTTCTTTATATTTCTATGGGGCATATGATGAAATTTCCTCTACCTTCAATAATTATAGAGAAAAAAAATATTATGATTTTCGCATTAATACAACTATTTTTGACAATTCCTATAATTTATATAAACAGAAAATATTTTAAAATAGGACTTAAAACTTTTTTAATGAAAGCACCTAATATGGATACACTAATTGCTTTAGGTTCAGGTGCATCAATTATCTATAGTATATATATTACTTTTCAAATTGCCTATTATATAGGAGAAAATAATATTAATGAAGCTTATAAAATAGGTATGGACTTATATTTTGAATCGGCTGCAATGATATTAACATTAATAACATTAGGAAAATATCTTGAAACACGCTCAAAAGGTAAAACTTCAGATGCCATTTCAAAACTCATTAATTTATCACCTAAAACAGCTCTTATTGAAAAAAATGGTATTGAAATAGAAATAAATACAAATGATATAAAAAAAGATGATATAGTAATTATTAAGCCTGGAAAAACTATACCTGTTGATGGTATTATAATAGATGGAAATGCTTGTATAGATGAATCTTTCATAACAGGAGAAAGTATTTTTGTTGAAAAAAAAGTAAATGATAATGTAATAAGTGCTACAATAAATAAATCAGGATATTTTAAGTTTAAAGCTACAAAAGTTGGTCAAGATACAACATTATCACAAATAATAAAACTTGTTGAAGAAGCATCAAATTCTAAAGCTCCTATCGCAAAGCTTGCTGATAAAGTTAGTGGTATTTTCGTTCCAATAGTAATAATAATATCTATATTATCTATGATAATTTGGTTAATATTGGGATATAATTTCCACTTTGCATTATCAATAGGAATATCTGTATTAGTTATATCTTGTCCTTGTGCTTTAGGTCTTGCAACTCCAACTGCTATAATGGTTGGTACTGGAAAAGGAGCTGAAAATGGAATATTAATAAAATCAGCTGAAAGTCTTGAAACTACACATAAAATAGATACAATAGTACTTGATAAAACTGGAACAATTACAGAAGGTAAGCCCAAAGTTACAAATATAATAATTGATGATAACATATTAGAATATGATTTTTTTATTAATGCTTATGTATTAGAAAAAGCTTCAGAACATCCATTATCAAATGCTATTATTGAATATATAATTGATAAAAAAATTTTTGATACAAACAAACTAAATGAACAAAAAATAAAAAATTTTAATAATATTGTTGGTCGAGGAATATATGGTTATTATAATGATAACAAAATATACTCTGGTAATATAAATATGATGATAGAAAATAATATTAATTTAAAAGGATTTGATTTAAAAGGTAACAAACTAGCTAAAGAAGGTAAAACTATATTATATTTTGCTCAAAATAATGAAGTTATTGGACTTATAGCTGTTGCTGATATAATAAAATCAACAAGTAATAAAGCTATAAAACAATTTCTAAATATGGGAATTGAAGTATATATGCTTACTGGAGATAATAAATATACAGCAGAAATTATAAGAAAACAAATAGGAATAAATAAAAATAACGTCTTTTCAGAAGTTTTACCAGTTGATAAAGAAAAACATATAAAAAATTTACAACAAAATGGTAAAAAAGTAGCAATGATAGGAGATGGTATAAATGATTCTCCAGCACTAGCAAGAGCAGATATAGGTATTGCAATAGGAGCTGGTACTGATATTGCTATTGAATCTGCTGATATAGTTTTAATACAAAATGATTTAAATGATGTAATTTCAACAATACAATTAAGTAAATTGGTAATTAAAAATATAAAACAAAATCTTTTCTGGGCATTTTTTTATAATATTATAGGTATACCAATTGCAGCAGGAATATTTTATATACCATTTGGTATCAAATTAAATCCAATGTTTGCTGCTGCTGCTATGAGTCTAAGTTCTTTTTTTGTTATATCAAATGCATTAAGATTAAGATTTTTTAAACCATTATCAAAATATAAAAATATAAAGGAGGATTTTTTTATGAATAAAAAAATATTTATTGAAGGTATGATGTGTGAGCATTGTAAAGGAAGAGTTAATGATGTACTAAACAGTATAGATGGATTAAAAGCCGAAGTAAATCTAGAAGAAAAAGTTGCATATTGTAAATTTTATAAAGATATAAATAATGAAACAATAATTAAAACCATTTCTGATGCTGGATATAAAGTTATAAATATAGAATAAATATAGGAGAATATATGAAAGCCGAAAAAAATCAAATAAAAAGATTATTAAAAACAGCTTCTGGACAACTTGAGGGTATATTAAAAATGATAGATGATGATAGATATTGTATTGATATTACTAATCAAATATTATCAACTCAAGCCATATTAAAAAAAGCTAATAAAGAGATATTAAAAGCACATATGAAAACTTGTGTTAAAGAAGCTATAAAAAATAATAAAGATGATAAAATAAATGAAGTTATAGAAATATTCGACAAATTATCAAAATAGTAGATTTATCTATTTAGTTTTAAAATTTAAAATAAATATAATAGTAAAAATAAATAAAAAAACTCATATATTTGTTAATAGATATATGAGTTTTTTTGCTATAATATTAATATATTTAATAAAATTATATTAAATAATTATATTTTATTTATATATACAAAAATGGGTTTTTTTGTCATAAATAATTGAAATTAACTGGAAAAAGATGTATTATTAAATCACTAAGTTTATAAATTTATAATTTTTAGTTATAAAGAAAATATGAAATTTTCTTTATATTTTATAGTAATAAAATAATCTATTATATTTAGGAGGAATTAAAATGAGAATACAACATAATATTTCAGCACTCAATTCTTATAGACAATTAGGTACTAATAATACAGCATTAGCTAAAAATCTTGAAAAATTATCTTCAGGTTATAAAATTAATAAAGCTGGAGATGATGCTGCTGGTTTAGCTATTTCTGAAAAAATGAGAGCCCAAATAAAAGGATTAGAAACAGCCAAAAAAAATGCCCAAGACGGTATTTCACTTGTTCAAACAACAGAAGGAGCATTAACTGAAGTTCATTCTATGCTCAATCGTATGGCTGAATTAGCTACTCAATCTGCTAATGGTACATATGAAAATACTGTTGACCGTGCTAACTTACAAAAAGAAGTAGAATCATTAAAAAAAGAAATTGATAGAATTTCAGAAGGTACTAACTTTAATGGTATTGACTTACTCCAAGGTGGTAAAGAAATCAACAAAGCAACTGGAGCAATAGTTGATGGTAGTGGAAGTGCAAAAGGTGGCATAACTTTTGCTATGCCAGGTGCTATAAATGCAGCATCATTAACAAATGCAGGACTTAAAGAAGGAGATAAATTAGAAATTAGAATAGGTGATACAACAACATCTGTCACTATATCACCCCAAATGCTTGCAACAAATGCTAATGCAGCTACAATTAATACTCTTCTTGGTAATGCAATAGTTAGTGCTATTAATAATGCTGGAGGAATTAAAATTGGAGAGCATAATTTTATAGCTGAAACGGGAAGTAATGGAACTACAATTAGTATTCTTTCTACAGGTAGTAGAGCTATTACTGCAGATGAAAAAGAATGGCTAGGAAAATTCACTATGGATATTAGAGCTGGAAAAGAAATAAGTTTGCAAATAGGAGATACATCTGATAAATTTAATAAAATAGATGTAAGCTTTCATAATATGAGTTCTAAAGGTATAGGTATAGAAATGGTTGATATATCGACCGAAGAAAAAGCTGCAAGGTCACTAAATTATATCAAAAATGCTATAAATAGAGTATCAAATCAAAGAGGTGATTTAGG
>X157_Grey_Heron__coassemble_1169_pt1 | contig 27935 bp, 22 predicted proteins | sample X157_Grey_Heron__metabat2_low_PE_010 | metagenome-assembled genome bin X157_Grey_Heron | reverse complement strand
ATTATATATTTTTTAATACTTGGAGGTTATCTTTATAGAAAAAAATAATAAAAATTTTGTAAAAGAAAACAAAAATAATTCCGAAGACTATAAAACATTAAATTTATTATTAAATTACTGTCTAAATATAAAAAACTCGAATGAAATATGTAATAAATTACTAAAAGATTTTGGAAATTTAAATTTATTATTTTCAAGTACACCAGAAGAAATAATGAATAAATCAAAAGTTTCTGAAATAATAGCTGTATTTTTATCACTACAGGGTGAAATTATAAAAAGATACAATAATGGAATTTGGGATAAAAAACAAAAATTAAATAATTCAAAAATTATAGGTGAATATGCTATATATTTATTATCATATGAAATTTATGAATGTTTTTATGTAATATCATTAGACTCTCAAAAAAGATTATTAAATTCAAATATTATAGCAGAAGGAAGCGTTAATGAAGTACATATATATCCAAGACTAGTAATTGAATGTGCTTTAAAAAATAAAGCTTCTTATGTAATAATAGCACATAATCATCCTGGTGGTGGAATTAATCCTAGTTTTAATGATATCGAAACTACTCATAAAATAATACAAGTATTAAAAATAATAGATATATATGTTATTGATCATATAATTGTGGCTGATAACAAATATTTTAGTTTTTATGAGAATAATCTAATTTAAATTTTAGAAATAAATTTTACATAAAAACTCATAAATAATGATATTAAAATAGGTAATAAAATAATTAAATATTCATAACCTACAAAATATTCAAATACAAAACCATAAAAAGCTTGACCAATAGGCTGAAAACATATTGAAAAAACTAAAAGAAAAGACATAACTTTACCTAAAATATTTTGAGGAGTATTACTCTGGATATATGTCATAACTATTATAGATATAACAGTTGCTAACATCATAATAAAAAATACACTAACTAGAATAAAACTATAACTTAAAACTTTATATTTTATAAAAAATATAGAAAATAAAAATGGTATAATTGAAATAGTAAGTAGAAAAAAAATCTTATATAAATGTTGTATTTTAATATTTAATATACCAGAAATTACTCCTCCAAATATACCACCAAAAGCAAGTATTCCAGTTGCTAAACCATAAAAATTAGATGAAAAATTTAATCTATTATTAATAATTATTGGTAATCCTATGACTACAAGAGAACTTATAAAACAATTCAAAATACAACTTACAAATATAATTTTTCTAATTATTTTATTTTGTTTAAATATAAAACTAATACTTATAGAAAAATCTTCTTTTAATATATTAAAAATATTGGTTTTTTCTAAATTTTTATTAAAATCTATATTTATAAATATTTCAGAAATAGCAGATAATATAAAACAAATTATGCTTATAAATATAATAGTATTAATATTATATTTACTAAATAAAATCCCAGCTATAATTGGAGATAAAAAATTTGACAATGATGAAATACTACTAATAATCGAATTACCTTTAATTAATAATTTTTTATCTAAAACTACAGATACAATTGATTGTATTGTTGGTTGATATAATCCATTAATAGCATATAATATCATCATAGTTATTAAAAATAACAGAATTATATTTACTTTATTTAACAATATTAAAAATACCAACATTAAAATACCTGTCAAAAAATCTAATATAACAATAATATTTCTTTTATTTAATTTATCTGCAATCAAACCACCAACTGGCATAACTAAAATTAAAGGTATAAATGACAAAGCACTAATAAAACCAAAAATCATTGCTGAACCTGTTAAATCTAACAAATATAAAGGTAAAATAAATCTGATAATACCATTACCAAACAATGAAACTATTTGTCCAATAATAATAAGTATAAAATTTTTATTGAAAAGATTATTTTCTCTCATATATTTATATACACTCCATTTCATCTACTTTCTTTAATAAACCTAAAAATAAAATCGAATTTATAAATATCAAAACTATCATTAATGGAAAAATAATATATATCCAATTATCTTTAATAAATAATACAGAATTGCCTAAAGGTGCAATAAAAACTATAGTTGTTATTATTGTCAAAATAATAGATTTTTTCCAAAAACCTATTCTTAGAGCAATTAATGAAATTAAATTAGATATTAATGCAAAAACTATACTTATTAATATAATTTCATCTATATTCTTAAAAGTATCATCTATAATTTTAGTTATATATCCTATAATTCCAATAGAAATTATTGATATAATATTTGATAATATCATAAAAACAAATATAAAAGTAAATATAAATATAAATTTAGCAATAAATATATTACTTCTTCTTTGAGGATATGAAAAAACTAATATATTATTTTTAGTTGTATATTCACATATAATAAAATTTATATACATAATCGAACCTAAAATTGCAAAACAACTCATTGAAATAATAGTTATCATCATTACAAGCATATCAGTATCAGAAAATATATGTGATGATATATTATTAGCTTCAATTTTAGGTAATGCACTAAATAGAAATCCCATAACAAAAGTGAAACAAAATATTCCTAAAATACTATAAAAATATGGTTTTATATTATTTCTTTTAAATTCCAGTTTAATAAGTTTAATCAATTTAATCACCTCATTTTATTAATTAAATAATTCTCTAAATTATTATCATAATCTTTCTTTAAATCAATAATACTTCCTAAATACTCTATATTTTTATTAGATAAAATAATAATATCATCTACTATTTCAATAATCTCATTTAATATATGACTTGATATAATAATGGTAGTTCCCATATCATTCAAATTTTCAAATAATTTTCTAATATCATATATTGATATGGGGTCAAGTCCATTAATTGGTTCATCTAATATTAATAATTTAGGACTATGACTAATAGCTCTTGCTATTCCTAATCTCTGTTTCATACCTAAAGAAAATTTAGAAACAGGCTTTTTATCAATATTATTTAGTCCTACTAACCCTAATAATTTTTTTATATCTGCTTTAACATTCATATATTCAAGATGTAATTCAATATTTTTATATGCTGTTAAATGTTCATAAAATATAGGATTTTCAATAATTATACCTATATCTCTTAAAACTTTATCTCTTTCAAACCAAGGATTTTTTCCTAAAACTAATATTTCTCCATCTGTTGCTTGTAACAGACCAGATAACAACTTCAATAACGTTGTTTTTCCTACACCATTTTTTCCAAGTAACCCTATTATTTTACCTTTTTCAATATTAAAAGAAATATGTTCCAATATTGTAATACCATCAAATTCTTTCGTTAAATTTTTTATATATATCAAAAAAATTCCTCCTATACTTTAAATACATTCAGTTGGTATGTAATATTTAAAAAATAATCTGCTCATTTAAGAGCAGTTATTCACTTAATTTCAAAATTTCATTTATATTTTCAAAATCAAATAAATTTATATTATATAGTTCTAAAATTTCATTAATAATTAAACATTTATTAGTAATTTTAGAACTATCTTCTCCTAATATAATTGGATTTATCCAAATATTTAATAAAACTGCAATTAATTCAGATAATTCATAAGGTTTATTAGTAATTATAGATTTATCTTCTATACCTTCTTGAATAATTGGTAAAATAAAACTTGGTGTTATCACATCTCTTATTTGCTTTAATTGTATTGCCAAAAATTTTGGATTATCTAAAAGATTAGGAGCAATTTTTATAAACTTTTTCATTGAAGTACTAGAAATAGAACAATTTATAAACTTTTTTAATTTTTGTTCTCCTGTTAAACTATTATCATTTTTTATATTTAAAAAATATTCTAATTGTATTTTCCCTTCATTAGAAGCAATAGCATCAAAAATTGCTTCTTTAGAACTAAAATGATGATATATTGCTCCTTTAGTAAGGTCCTTTAATTCATCTAAAATATCTTGAATTGTTGTATTTTCATATCCTTTCTCTAAAAATAATTTTTTTGATACTTCAAGTATTCTTTGAACTGTTCTTTCTGGATATTTATTTCTAGCCATAAATATAAACTCCTCCACATACCAACTATAATATATAGTATATTATCATACTAAAAGTATGTTTGTCAATAATTTATTTCTTATGTTGTCTACCTTCGTGGTCAATATAATATTCATCTTTTATAATTAATTCAGATATTGGTACTATTTCATATCCTTTCTCTTTCAAACCTTTTATAATAGTATCAAGTACTTGAGGAGTATATTTTGCATCATTATGAAAAAGTATTATTGAGCCATTATTTAAATGCTTATGATTTAAAACTTGATTTATTTCATGTTCTACACCTTTTTCCTGCCAATCTAAACTATCAACATCCCATTGTATTGTATAATAACCACATTCTTCAGCTCCTTCTATAACTTTATTATCATATTCACCAAAAGGAGGCCTAAAAAGTATCATATCTTTACCTGTAAGCTCTTTAACTTTTTGATGTGTATTCATAATTTCTTCTTTTATTTTTTCTTTTGTTAATTGACTCATATGTGGATGTGTTGCTGAATGATTCCCTAAATCGTGTCCAGCATCTGATATTTTCTTTACTTCTTCTGGATAATCATCAACCCAATATCCACACATAAAAAAAGTTGTTTTTACATCATTATCATTAAGTATTTTTAAAAGTTCATCTGTATCATCAGCACCCCAAGCTAAATATAAATTGCGAAAAATAAAATTTAATATATCCTAAAAGTAAAATAATTTTCTATTACAAAGAAAATTATTTTACTTATTAGTAAAAATAATGTCCTAGAATAAGAAAACTATTTGTCTTGAGATAAAAAAATAAATTGTCTATACTTATATTAAATTCAATTTATTAAATAAAATTATTTTGAGGAGGAATTAATATGGCTAAAGAAATAAAAGTTTTAGTAGCTTGTGGAAGTGGAGTTGCAACATCGACAGTTGCTCAAGAATCAGTAAAAAAAATTGCAGAAGAAGCTAATATTAATATCAAAATATATAAAGTTTCTTTAGGTGAAATATCTACCAAAGAAAAAGAAGTAGATGTTATTTTAACAACAACAAATTATAGAAAACCATTATCTAAACCTTATATGAGTGTATTTGGATTAATTTCAGGAGTAAATGAAGAAAAAGTAAAAAATGACTTAATAGCATTATTAAAAGAAATATCTGAAAAAGAATAATAAATATAATAAAACATATTTATTAAAGTAGGAGGTATAATAATATGAAAGCACTAACTTTTTATGATATCAGAGATTTAAGATATGAAGAAGTTGAAAATCCAAAAATCGAAGACGATAATGATGTAATTGTAAAAGTTAAAGCTGTTGGAATTTGTGGTTCTGATATTTCAAGATACAAAAAATTAGGACCTCACAAAAAAAGAAATGTTTGGGGACATGAATTTTCAGGAGAAGTAATTGAAATAGGAAAAAATGTAAAAAACATAAAAATAGGAGATAAAATAGCTGGTAATCCAACATTAGTTTGTGGAAAATGTGACTATTGTAATGGAGGACAACCTTCAAAATGCGAAAATCTATCAGTTGTTGGTGCAATAGTACCAGGTGCATTTGCTGAATATATTAAAATACCATTTATTAATGCAGTAAAAATGCCTCCAAATATGTCATTTGAAGAAGGTGCATTAACAGAGCCATCAGCAACAGTATTACATGGTTTATATCATACTAATATTCAAATGGGTTATGAAGTCGCTATAATGGGTTGTGGTAATATTGGATTATTAAGTATATTATGGTCAAAATTATTTGGTGCTAAAAAAATATATGCTATTGATATTGATAATGAAAAATTAGAAAAAGCAAAAGAACTAGGTGCAGATATTTTGATTAACTCAAAAGAAAAAAATCCTTATGACACCATAAAAGAATATAGCAACGGAGTAGATTTAGTAATAGAATCTGCTGGAAATCCAATAACTGCTGAACAAGTTTTAGGATTAGCAAAAAAAGGAGGAGAAGTAGTATATCTTGGAATACCTTATGGTGATGTTAATGTTTCAAGATTTTATTTTGAAAAAATATTAAGAAGCGAACTAACAGTAAAAGGTTCTTGGAATTGTGTTTCAGCTCCTTTTCCTGGTAAAGAATGGATTAATGCAGTAGATTTTATAGGACAAAAGAAAATAGATGTATCTAAAATAATAACTCATAAAATAAAATTGTCTGATGGTCCTAAAATTTTTGAAGAAATAATAGAAAATCCAAATAAATTTGGAAAAGTTTTGTTATATCCTTAAATTTTTTTAATTCGTTTTATTTAAATTAAATACATTCATTAACAAATAAATATAAGAAATCTTGACTTAGTTATTAAGAAATTTTAGTGAATGAGGAGGATTTAATTTTGGAAAATAAAGATTTAATAAAAATTTCAAACAAAATTAGAAAAGATATACTAACAGCAGTATATAATGCAAAATCAGGCCATCCTGGTGGTTCATTGTCAGCAACAGAAATTTATACATATTTATATTTCGAAGAATTAAATATAGATCCTAAGAATCCTAAAAAAGAAGATAGAGATAGATTTGTACTATCTAAAGGACATACAGCTCCTGGTTATTATGCTACTCTTGCCAATAGAGGATTCTTTGATATAGAAGATTTAAAAACATTACGTAAAGTAAACTCTTATCTTCAAGGACATCCAGATATGAAAAATATACCTGGAGTTGATATGTCAAGTGGATCTTTAGGTCAAGGTATTTCTGCTGCTGTTGGTATGGCTATATCAGCTAAAATTTTTAATTATAAATATAGAATATATACATTACTTGGAGATGGTGAAATACAAGAAGGACAAGTATGGGAAGCATTGATGCTTGCAGGACATAGAAAACTTGATAATATTGTTGTAATAGTAGATAATAATGGATTGCAAATAGATGGAAATATAGAAAACGTATGTTCACCATATCCAATAGATAAAAAATTCGAAGCATTCAATTTCAATGCTATAAATATAGATGGACATAATTTTGATGATATAAGAAAAGCTTTTAATATAGCAAAAAATACTAAAAATAAACCAACAGCAATAATAGCAAAAACAATAAAAGGCAAAGGTATTTCATTTATGGAAAATAAAGCATCTTGGCATGGAACAGCACCAAATCTTGAACAATATAAAATAGGAATAGCTGAACTTGAGAAAGAAGGTGCTTTACAATGAAAGAAATAAAAAAAATAGCAACAAGAGAAAGCTATGGAAATGCACTTTTAGAATTAGGAAAAAAATATAATAATATAGTAGTATTAGACGCTGACTTATCAGAAGCAACAAAAACTAATATATTTTCAAAAGAATTTCCAGAAAGACATATAAATTGTGGTATAGCTGAATGTAATATGATGGGAGTTGCAGCTGGAATATCTACAACTGGAAAAATACCATTCGCAAGTACATTTGCAATGTTTGCATCAGGAAGAGCATTTGAACAAATAAGAAATTCAATAGCATACCCAAAATTAAATGTCAAAATTGGAGCAACTCATGCTGGAATATCAGTTGGAGAAGATGGAGCAACTCATCAATGTAACGAAGATATAGCACTTATGAGAGTAATACCAAATATGGTAATAATAAATCCATCAGATGATATAGAAGCAAAAGCAGCTGTAAAAGCAGCATATAAATATAATGGTCCAGTATATTTAAGATTTGGTAGATTACCAGTCCCTATAATAAATGATGATAAAAACTATAATTTTGAAATAGGAAAAGGAATAGTATTAAGAGAAGGAAAAGATATAGCAATAATAGCAACTGGATTAGAAGTTAGTGAATCATTAATCGCTGCAGAGTTGCTTTCCAATAAAGGAATAGAAGCAAAAGTTATAAATATACATACAATAAAACCAATTGATAAAGAATTAATTATAAATATTGCAAAAAAATATAAAAAAATAGTAACTGTTGAAGAACATTCTATAATAGGAGGTTTAGGCAGTGCAGTATGTGATGTACTAAGCGAATATTATCCAACACAAATTTTAAAAATAGGGATTAATGATGTTTTTGGAGAATCAGGTCCAGCTATAGAACTTATAAAAAAATATGAGCTTGATGCTAAGAGTATTTTTAATAAAATTATTAATTTTTATTCAAAATAATAAAAAAGATAGTTATTTTTTTAAATAACTATCTTTTTTCCATTAATCTAATAAAGCTTCATATATATCATCACTATTTTTCAAAGAAATAATATGTAATAATTTTTCTTTACTCTTTCCTATTGATATTATTGATTTTAATAAATCTAAATATTCATTTTCACCTTTAGAAGAAAAACAAAATAATAAATTTACTTCTTGTTTTTGTGGAAATAATATAGCTTCTCCTGAAACTAAAAGACTTAAACCATCCTTTAATACACCTGCTCTTTTATCTGCATGTGCTAGTGCAATATTAGGACTTAATACAATATATGAACCATATTTTTCTACATTCTCTATTGATTTTTGAATATAATTTTTTGTAATATATCCATTAATTTCTAAAGGAGTAGCAGATAATTTTATTGCTGTTTTCCAATCTAAAACTTTTTCTTCTTTTATTATAAAATCTTTATTTAATAAATTATATATTGGATTTTTATTAATATTATTTTGTTTATAATTCAAAAAAGTACTTTCAACCTTATAAATTAACTCCTTTCTTAATTCATCTTCTTCTATTATATCACAAATATAATCTAATATTTTTTCCTCATTTTTATTAATATTAGCCTTCTCAAATTTCTGTTTTTGAAATGCTTCTCTTTGAATTAAATTCAAATCTTCCATATTTAAAAAAGAATTTACAGTAATTACTTTATATCCTTCTATATCAAATTTAACTGTAGATATTATAAAATCTATATTTTCTTTTTTATTATTAAAAATCTCTAAAACAGTATTTACTGTATAAACACCAACAATATGAAAATCAAAATAATTTTCTATTTGTGCTTCTAAATATTTTCCAGTAGCCATACTCCCAGGACAAACAATTACAACCGATAAACGTTTTGTATATTTTCTATTTCTTATTAAAGCTACACAAATATGTATTACTATTGAACGTTTCATATTTATATTTAAATTATATTCTAAGAAATCTTCTAAGATAAAAATATGTTTTTCAACTAAAAATTCTAGATATTCATAATCAACAGAATATTTCTCCTTTTTAGGAATTTCAATTTCAAAATCTCCCCAATCTTTCATTCCTTTAATATGCATAAATAAAGCATCTAATAAAACATTATCATTTACTAAACCAACACAAAAATCTTTTTCTATTTCAGTTATAAAATGAATAACAACTTTATAAAGCTCTATTTCATCTATAGACTTAATATAAGAATCTAAAGAATTATTCTTTATATACAAACGAAAATACTCTAGCATACTATTTGTTATATTCAAACCTAACTTATTAGCTTCATACAAAAGTATACTCTCTATCTTATTTAAATCACAATAATTTAATTTTTCACTATAATTTATATTTTGTTCTTGAGGTACATTAAAAATAATAAATAAAAATAACACTATTTCATAGAAAATATTCTCTGCAAAAACAATATCATTAATTTTAGAAAATTCTTGAATATGTGTAAATATATCAGAAAATTTATATTTTATATTCATTTTTTTTAATATTATATTTTGAAAAAATCCTTCATTTTCAATAACAATTTCTTTATATAATTCAATTAATATATTAATTTTTTCAATATAAGAACATTGCAACATCATACCTTTCCCACTATACAATATCAAGTCAACATTAAATTTAACTAAATATTTTTTTATATCATCAATATCACTAATAATAGTAATTCTACTTACATATAATTCTTCAGCCATTTGTTGCATAGAAATATATTTCTTACTAATAAATAAAGATATTAAAATATATATTTGTCTTTCTTTAGAAGACAACTTATAAACATATAAATTCATATTATACAAATATTTATATACTAAACTTGTATCAAAAAAATCATTTATTTTTAACAAAGCATTTTCATCTATCTCAATATTAGGCATAGGGATTGTATCTAAAAATTTATTAATTTCTTTTATATCATTTCTTATTGTTTTAGAAGATACATTATATTCTTTAGAAAAATATGATATAGGTAAACTCTTATTTCTTTTTTGAATTATTTTTTGTAAAATTTCAGTACTTCTTCTCTTCATAATACTATCCCCCAATTTAAATAAAATAAATATAATATAAAAATTGAGACACCAAAACTATCTGTATTATAAATACAGTATTAATGATGTCTCTTATTTTATAAAAATTATAACTATAAAATATATAAAACACAACTATAACTAATACAAAAAATTCATTAAACATACTATCCTATTTTATTTTCTAAAAATTTAGGTATTTCTAAAATATCTAAACTTTTACATAATTCTAAATTTTCACTATTTGTAACAAACTTTATAAGATTACTTAAAACATCAACATGTTTTTCTGATTCTTTTATTGCCAAATTAAAAACAATATCTGTTTCAATAATTTCTTCTTCATCATCCATTCTATAAAATTGAATAGGCCTATTTAATTTTAAAAAACAAACGCTATCTTGAATTACACTTTCATCCTTACAATGTGGTATTGCTACTGGTATATTTGTAGGCAAACCTGTTGGAAATTCTCTTTCTCTTAAAATACAATTTTCAGAAAAAGTTTTCCCTACAAAACCACTATTAAAAAGAGCTTCTCCACATAGACCAATAGCTTCTTCTTTATTTTTTGCATCACCTTGAATTGCTATATATTTTAATTTCATAAAAAATTCACCCCTATAACTATTATATTTGTTATATATTAAATCTAATATTATTATAATACAACTATATTAAAAATCTATTTTTATTAATTTAAATTAATAAAAATAGATTTTTAATCTTAATTAAATAACCTTGATAAAAAGGCAACTATTACATTACCAGGATTAACACCAAAATCAGCACCTGTTACCATACCATCTATACCTATACTTGTTACATTCATCATTTTAGTTGCTTCTGGAGCAAACATATTTGCAAAAAATACCGTTAAAGTAATACAAGTAAGCATTACTATAAGACTTCTAACAATATTACCTTTACTTGATAAAACAATCATTGGTGCTAAATAACAAACTCCTGTAAGAACTCCTAATGGAAAATATGTCATATTAGGAATAATAAAAGCCAATAATATTACAAAAGGTATTGTAATAGCTGTAATAGTAATACAACAAGGATCTCCTAAACCTAATGCAATATCCATACCTATGTATATATTTGCATTTTCACCAATTTTCTTTTTCATATAACTATTAGCTGCATTTCCAATAGAACTAATACCTTCCATCATAACACTTACCATTCTTGGTAATAAAACCATAACTCCTGATATTCCAATAGAAATTGTAGCAATAGTAGAAATATTTTGTTTTGTTAAAATTCCTAAAAATGCACCTACAATTACACCTATAAAAGCTGGATCTCCAAAAAAACCTAATTTTCTTTCTAATGTTCCCATATCAATATCAATATTATTTAATCCTGGTATTTTATCAATAATTTTATTAATTAATAAACCTATAGGATAACAAAAAGATATATAAGAAAATGTTGAACAAGTTGTTCCATCAAGTCCAAAAAATTCTTCCCATTTTGGAGCTACCCATTGTGCTAAAAATAAATTAAGTGTTGAAATAATAATAGCTACAATAAAACCAACTACAACACTTCCAGAAAGTGCATATGCCATAGCACCTGGTACTAATGCATGCATAAAATTCCAAATATCAACATTCATAACTCTAACTATTTTAAATTTAATTAATATTAAATTTATAATTATAATAACTGGTATAGCAAATACAGTAAAAGGTACAGACCAAGTTGCTGCAAAAACAGCTGCAAAACTTAAATCTAAAGTAGTATAGCCAGCACCCATACTTTTATAATATAATATTACAGGCTCTATAGTTGCAATTAAAAAATTTATAACTAATACTAATCCCTGAAAACCAATACCAACTAATAAACCTGATTTTATAGCTGTACCAATTTTCATTCTAAAAAAGATACCAAGCAAAAATATAACTACAGGAAGCATAACGACTGCTCCTAAATTAAATATACCTTGAAAAAAATCAAATAATATGTCCATACCCTCTAGCTCCTCTCGTTTCTTTTAAATTTTAATTCATGAATTAACTTTAATATAAGTATAAACAAATTAAAAATTTCTCTCAAGACAAATAATTTTCTTAATAAAAGACATTATTTTTACTAATAAGTAAAATAAATTTCTATTTATTAGAAAATAATTTTACTTATTTTTTACATATTATATAAAAACAAAATATATTTTTTATACAATATATAAAAAATTGTTTAATACTATTTTATAAAACTTTAACTTAATAAAACCTCTAAATCATTAGAAAAATTATATATTATCTTTATAGTATCATTATATATATATATTTTTTTTATCATAGCTACTATTATTTCTCTATCCAACTCTTTTACAAAACCATATGATAACAAATTATTTATCCAATTTGAATATTTTATTTTATTTATATTATTAATATATTCTTTTTTAATAGATTCATATTGATTTTGATATTTATTTTTTTTTCGTTCATAATCATTTTTTATATATAAATAATCATCTTTATTAATTAAATTTTCTTTAAAATCAAAATATAATTCTGATTTTAATTTATCTATTTTTTTTATAGAAAAAATTAAGTTTTCTATTTCAGACTGATAATATTCTTTACAATATATTTCATTATTTAAGATATCATCAACAAACAATTTCAAATTTTTTATAGATTTTAAAGCTACATTTAAATCTTTTAAAACTATATCTAATAAAAAATTATATTTTATAATATGAGATGTGCATATTTTTACACCATATCTTTTATAAGAACCACAAGTAAAAAATAAATTATTTGATATTTTTGTTTTTATCATAGATCTACCACAATCTGCACAAACTATGAGACCAGCAAAAATATTAACATTATTATTAAAATTCAATTGTTTACTTTTATTACTTAATAAATTTTGAACTATATACCAAGTTTTTTCATCAATAATAGGAGTATGTGTATTTTTTATTTTTATCCAACAATTTTTATTTAATAACTCTGACTTTCCTTTTAATTTTCTTCTTGTTTTCCCCTGAACCATATTACCAATATACATCTCGTTTTTTAATATAGAATTTATAGTTGAATAAGTCCAATAATATGTATTATTAATCCTATTAGAATTTTTATATTTTAATCCTTGTTGTTTTTTGTATTCGGAAGGACATAAAACTCCTTCTTTATTTAAAATTTTTGCAATACTTATTTTCCCAAATCCATTCATATACATCTCAAAAATACGTTTTACTATCTGTGCTGGATACTTATCAATAATAAGTTTATGTTTATTATTATTATCTTTTTTATACCCATAACAACTAAATGAACCTACAAATAATCCTTCGTTCTGTTTTGATTTAAAAGCACTCTTAATTTTATTAGATATATCTTTAGAATAATATTCATTAAATATATTTTTTATTGGTATTAAAATATTATAATTGTTTTCAATATTATAACTATCATAATTATCATTTATTGAAATAAATCTTATATTATTATCAGGAAAAAATTTTTCTATATATAAACCTGTTTCAATATAATTTCTACCTAATCTTGATAAATCTTTTACAATAATACAATTTATTAACTTCATATCTACATCATTAAGTAAATTCTGAAATGATGGTCTATTAAAATTTAATCCACTATAACCATCATCAACATAAATTTTATATAAACTAAACTCTTCTTTATTATTAATATATTGATATAATATTTTTTTTTGTGTTGAAATAGAATTATTTTCTGACTTATCATTATCCTCTTTTGATAAACGTATATAAAAAGCAGTATTAAAATTCAACTAATAATCCTCCTAAATAAATTTAAAAATGCTTTCTTATAATAATTTTTAATAACTCTAAAATAGAAAACTTATTTTCATATTCTCTAATTACTTTATATTTATTATTCAAAACATAACAACCTCCCTCATAATAACTATCGCAAATTATATTTACCTCAAGCAGCATCAAAGCTTATAGAAACTTTTTTCTCATCAGTATTTACACAATATATAGGCAACCTTCTCTCATCTTGAGCTAAAAATTCATTAAAAACATCAACAGTAATTTTTTTGCCAGCAAAAACACAAATAATTAAAACACATATACCTATACTAATATATTTCATTTTACCTTTAATCATCTTTTTTAAAAATTGATAGAATTCAATATTATCCATATAAATCCTCCATATTATTATTTATATAATAATATATTCATATAATATTGATTTATTAATTATTTATAAAAGAATTGACTAAATATATTAAAATGATATAATAAATTATACTATAATTAAGGAGGTATAAAATGTATCCTATTCCAAATCATTTAAAACACGTTTTTATAATTAACAAAAATCAATCTAATAAACATTCACTAGAAGGAAACATTAAATGTTTTTGTGGTTCTAATAATATAAAACTAAATATTTTCGCTTGTGATTATAAGTCTCATCTCACAGTTAAAGAATATAAAAATAATTTTGGATTTAGAATAAATGCAGAATGTAATGATTGTAACAAAAAATTTGATATAATTGATATGTCAAAACATGGATATAATGGTTTTATTTGTAATAATGGTATTAGAGTAGAAGAAAATGATTTAAATAAATATATTTGTCATAAATGCAAAAATGATATCTTTAATATAGAATTAGGAATAGAGACTGCAGATAAAGAAGAATTTATTGAAGATATTGTTTCAGAATATGATGAGTTTGAGCCTGAAGACTATGTTGACGCTTTTGATTGGATTTGTATTTCTATAACTTGTACAAATTGTAATGAAAAAATTGAAGATTGGGTTAGTTTTGAAACAGCATAAATATTTTTACTTTATAAATCCTGTAATATTATTTAATTTATTTAAACTTATAGTTTTTATTTATATTTTTTTGTTGTACACTGTTTTCAGTGATAAAAAATGTCACTAACAAAAAACAGTATACAACTTTTTTTGTTATATTTGTTGAGAATTAATACTAATATCTAACTTTACTAAATATTAAAAATATAATTCACAAAAATTATTTCTCCTATTTTTTTAAATTTCTCTATCAACTATAAACAAAACAATATTCAATATATTTATATAAAAATTTTTCAATTAATTAAATTAACTCTTCAAGTCTTGATTTTGCAAAAATTGGAATATTAACATTAAAATTATCTGCTATTGTAGCACCAACATCAGCAAATGTATTTGATTCTTCAATTTTTCCACTACTTTTCATACTTGGAGAATAAGCTATAAATGGTACTTTTTCTCTTGTATGATCCGTACCTTTATATGTTGGATCAGTACCATGATCAGCAGTTATTATTAATAAATCATTTTCATTTAAATTATCCAACATTTTACCTAAGTTTAAATCAAATTTCTCTAATTCTTTTCCATAACCTAAAGGATTTCTACGATGCCCCCATAAAGCATCAAAATCAACAAGATTTACAAAACAAATTCCTGTAAAATCTTTATCCATAATTTCAATTGTCTGTTCCATTCCATGAACAGAACTTTTTGATTTATATGATTCTGTGATACCTTCACCATCAAAAATATCATTTATTTTACCAATTGATATAACATCAAAATTCTTTTCTTTTAAATAATCTAAAACAGTCTTATCAAAAGGTTTTAAGGCATAATCATGTCTATTACTTGTTCTTTTAAACTCACCTTTTTTAAAACCTATATAAGGTCTTGCAATAATTCTACCAACTTTCCATTCGTCTTTCATTGTAATTTCTCTAGCTATTTCACAACATTTATACAACTCATCAAGACCAAATGTTTCTTCATTTCCACAAATTTGTAAAACAGAATCGGCCGATGTATAAACTATCATATAACCTTTTTCTATTTCCTGTTCAGCTAATTCATCTAATATCTCTGTTCCACTAGCACTTTTATTACCTATTATATGACGCCCTGTTCTTTTTTCTAACTCTTCTATTAATTCTTTTGGAAATCCAGTTTCAGTAAAAGTTTTAAAAGGTTTTTCAACTTTAAGTCCCATAAGTTCCCAATGTCCAGTCATAGTATCTTTACTTTTACTTATCTCATTCATTTTTGTATAATAAGCTAATGGTTTTTCAACCGGTTTGACATGATTTAATTTATGAAGATTAGCAATTCCTAATTTTTGTAAATTTGGAATATTAAAATTTTCCATCTTTTCTGATATATGCCCTAATGTATCCACTCCAATATCATCATAATCTTTTGAATCGTTCATTTCACCAACACCTAAAGAATCAACAACTATTATAAATATTCTTTTGTATTTTTTGAAATTTTTCATAATTAACAACTCCTTTATTATATTAAAACGGCTCAAACGAACCGTTTTATACAATCATATATTATTAACTGTTTCTAATGCTATTTCCATCATTTTATTAAATCCTGTTTGTCTTTCATCAGAAGAAAGAGAAGTCTCCTTTATAACATGATCTGAAATAGTTAATATACAAAGTGCTTTCTTACCAGCTCGAGCAGCATTCATATAAAGAGCTGCTGATTCCATTTCAACAGCAAGAACATTCATTTTTGCCCAATTATTAATTATTTCTTTATTATCATTATAAAAAATTTCAGAACAAAATACATTTCCAACTCTTGCTTTAATTCCAAATTTTTCAGCACATTCAACAGCTGTTTTTAGAAGATTATAATCTGCAATAGGTGCAAATGTACCAGAAAGATTGTATTGTTTTGAATAATTAGAATCAGTACTTGAACCCATTGCTATTACTATATCTCTAACATCTATATCATTAGAAATTGCTCCAGCTGTACCTATTCTTATAATATTATCAACATCATACATATTAAAAAGTTCATAAGAATATATACCCATTGAAGGTATTCCCATACCACTACCCATTACAGAAACTCTTTTATCTTTATAAAACCCTGTATATCCAAACATATTTCGAACATCATTAAAACAAATAGCATCTTTAAGATAATTATCAGCTATAAATTTTGCACGTAAAGGATCTCCAGGCATTATTACTGTTTTCGCTATATCACCTAACTTAGCTCTATTATGTGGTGTTCCATTCATATAAATTACATCCTTTCTTAAATTAAAATTTTTCTGCTATAACAAAATAACATAAATTATATAAATTGTCAAAAACTTAATAACAATATATATTTATTAAACATATAATATATTAAATAAGCAAGTCTTATTAATAAAATTTAAAAGGTGTGTATAAAATGGGTATAACAAACGTTAATAAAGAAATAAATTTAAGTAATATAAATTGTAATGAAATAATAAAAGTTACACTAGCTATTACAGCTTCACCTAATATATTATCAAATCCATCAGATATAGTATTGATACTTGACAAATCTGGAAGTATGGAAGGTACAGCATTGGAAAACTTAAAACTTGGTGCTAATAAATTTATTGATATAATAGATGAAGCAACAGATAATATAAAAGATGGAAATATTGGTTCAGGAAGTCGTTTAGGTATTGTAAGTTTTTCAGATATAGCAACACAAAATACACAACTTATAACATCTGTTGATGTACTAAAAAATTCAGTCAATTCTCTAATAGCAGATGGTTATACTAATCATGCTGATGCTTTTGAAAAAGCAATAGAACTATTTGATTTAAACTCTAATAAAGGAAAAGTAATTGTTATGTTCACAGATGGAAAAACAACTATAGGACAACCTCCTAATATTTTTGCTGAAAAAGCAAAATCTTATGGTATTAATATTTATTGTATTGGACTTTTAGGAGATAGTGGTATTGATACACTTTCTTTAAATAATTGGGCATCAGATCCAGATGAATCCTTTGTTGCCATAACTCCAGATAGTAAAGATTTAGAAAAACTTTTTGAAAATTTAGCTTTAAATATATCAAAACCTGGTGCAACTAATATTTCAATAGATGAAATTATAAATCCTGAATTTTCTATCATAAATATACTAGAACCAAATAAAGGTGTTGCAACAATAATTAATTCAAATACTATTAATTGGAAAATATCTGAATTAGGTACTAATAAAACCGAAGGAGCTAAATTAGAATTTTTTATTAAATATATTTCTAATTCATCTGGTACAAAAATTATAAACAAATCTATATATTATAAAGATAATGAAAATAATGTTGTAACATTTCCAAGCCCATCTGTCTATGTTGATTGTGGAACTGTTATAAAGCCTGATTATTGTCCAATACCAATAGAATTATCAACTGATAATTGTAAAGATAATATAAAAATTAATGCTGGAGATATTTATATATCATCTACTGGACAAATATTAGAATTTGATGCAACAATAAAAAATGTATGTCCTAAAAAAAGATTAGCCTTAGCAACAATCCTAACAGAACTTGATGGAAATTTAATAGAACATAAAAGAGGTATGAAAATGTTCACAATACCAGCACATAACTATCCTGATTGTAAAGATTTAATTATAAAAAACATAAAATTTATATTACCAGATGATATAAATTTATCAAATTGCCAAGGTCAAAGAAATCTAAAAATTCAATTTATAACACATTATATTGATAATGATTATAATAATTGTCAAAATAATAATATAATTTAATTAAAAATAAAACTATACTATTCTTAGTATAGTTTTATTTTAGTTTTTGATAAATTAAAAATTCTTCACAATTATCATGTAATTCTATTCCTTCTCTTAATGATTTTTTATTGTTTTTATCAACTAAATCAAGCTTTGAACTTAATTCATATCTATATCCATCAATTAAAGTACAAAAATTTACTATCGTTTCATATGTAGCATTATATAGAATATTTTCTAATTCATTTAAATTATTAATTTTAATATCATTCCAATCTTTTATATTTTTTTCTCTACAATAATCACAAATTGCTGAAACTACTGAATCTTCTTGCAATAATTTTAAACTTTCAAAAAACTCTTTTTGTAATTTATTCATAAACTAAACCCCTTTTTTATTTATTATTTTCCCACTTAAATCTTATTATAAATTTCAACATTCAGAAGTAAAATGTAAATTTAGATGTCTTATAAAATTAAACAACACAAAGGCTATAATAGCAGTTGTTAAATAGATTTGTATACCTTCTAATTGTTTTAAAATATTCGCAATATTTTCATTTTGAATACCATTTAAAAAATTTATCATTTTTTGTGTTGCAACAGTTCCAATAGCCATTGGAAAAGTAAGACCAGCAAAAGCAGGTGTAAATGCATAAGAAAAGAATTTAGGTAGTTTTACAATTATATATAAAAGAGATAAAATAACACATAAATATAATATCCATACTAAAATTTTATTAGGATTCTGAATTATATTTAAATATGAAACAATACATAAACTACAAGGCCCTAAAAGGATAGCAGTACCATGTTGCATTGTATCTTTAATTTCAAACTTTATAAGTCGCCATATCATTATAGGTAATATTAAAAAATAAATAACTATACCATAATATACAATAATAGTCAAAAACTTATTTGCCTGTAAATTAGCACCAACAACACTACTAACCATTATACCATTATAAGTAACAAACCAAGTAGGTAAAAATGTATTAATATCTCTAGATTTTATAAAATGTAAAAATGTAAATACTACTATATGAATAAGATGAAAACAAATAGCTATAAACCATATAGTTCTACCTATTCCAAAAAAATATTCTGATATATAAGAACCTATTAACATAGAAACCATACATATACCCGGATATAAACTACACAATACAGGATTTTTATACTCTTCTTTAATTATAGTCGGATGTACAAATATTTTTACTAAATAAGACAATACAACAAGTGAAGCAACAAATATAGTTAAATGTCTTATAAAATAAAAACCTAAATTATTATATATTCCCGAAAGAGTACAAGCACCAAGCATACAAGGGACTAAAGGTAAAGGAATATGTTTAGTTTTATGAAGTAATGTTTTAATTTTAATCAGATCCTTTCCAAAAAATTAATATCTTAAATGATATATATAATAACATTTTTTATTATTTAATGTCAAGAAATCCTCAAATTATATTATCACTTATATTTTAAACTATAGCTCAAAATTTTCATTATTTTAATATAAAAACATCATTTATTTCAAAAATTTTAATTAAAAAATATTATATAACTATAAAAAAAAGAAATAATAAAAAATTATTATTTCTTTTTTATTTTAAATTATTCTTTTGTAATCATTCTCATAAACATTGATGAAACTTCGGCACGTGTAGCATTTCCTTGTGGATCCAAAGTACCATCTGTACGTCCTGAAATTATTCCATTATCAACAGCCCAATGTATAGCGTCATTAGCCCAAACTGAAATCTCATTTTCATCAACAAATTTATTTTGTTTATTATCAATTTTAGGTGAACCAGCATAACGATATAATATGGAAGCTAATTGTTCACGTGTAATAAAATCTTCAGGAGCAAACTCTTTTGAACTTATACCAGAAACAAATCCATTTTGTGCAGCCCAAATTATAGCATTTGAATAATAACCATTCATTGAAACATCACTAAAAGGCATATCACCAGAAACTTTTGGTTCCCCAGCTAATCTATATAAAACAGTAGCTAACATACCACGATTCATATTTTGATCTGGTGAAAAATCTTCTTCTGTAGTACCAACAAATAAATTTCTTGCTGTTACAAAATCTACACTATTTTTAAACCAACTATTAACATTTACATCTCTAAAATTCAATTTTCTATCATCAATTTTAATTAAACAAGATTTATCAATAGATAAAATTACATTGCTATCTTTTAAGTATGAATTTTTAATAATAGATTCTTTACCATTTTCATCAATAACAATAGCAATTACACCCATACCTGATTTATTTGTAGGTATAGCAATTTTTACATTATTATTAATTTTCTCAATTTCTTTTCCATCTTTTTCAAATGAAATTTTTAATCCATTTTCTGTCTCTTTTGCAATAAGTGAAACTTTATTCCCATCTTTTTCAACAATATCAACTTTTAAACCATCACTAATTAATATTGTATCATTCACTTTATTATCTATTTCATTTTCATTATCCGATTTTTCTGGCTTTATAGTTTCTGCAGGTTTATTAGAACTTCCACTACTTCCACTACTTCCACCACTTCCACTACTTCCACCACTACTATTTTTTGTCCATCCAGCATATAATGTCAAATCACCTTTAATAGGTTCTTCAAATGTATATTGATTTGTACACTCTTCATTTGTATACCAACCTTTAAATCTATATCCACTACGTATTGGTGGCTCTGGAGCATCTAATATTGTACCATCTTCTACTTCTTTAGGTTCTATTTGTGAACCACCTTTTGTATCAAATGTTACTGTATGATATATTGTTTGAGGCTCTTTATATTTAAAAATTACTTTATAAATTTCTTCTTTTGAATTATCTTCTGAAGTTATATGAACAACTGCTTGACTTTCTTTTATATCATTATTTGGTTGAACAATTGTAAGAGAAGCATTTGTTCCTTCTTTGACAATAGCATTTAATTGAGGTGGTAATTGATTTTCTTCTAATTCATAAACAAATTCTTTATTTTCATCAAATTTTTCAAGAATATTTTCATCACCAAGTGTTATCGATGTAACTTCAAAATCATTATTTGGTTTATAGTCTAAACCATAAACTTCAAGTTCATCAACACCCACCCATTGACTCTCTTTAGGTGTCATTAACACTCTTATAGCACCTGTTTTAATTGTATCAAAAGAAAGCTTGTATTGTTTTCTTTCTCCTTGAGCATTTAAAGTTCCTTTTTCTTCATCTGAATATGAAGGTGATACTGTTGATGTATCTTCTTCGTCTGGGAATGATGGTAATATTGTTGGTCTATCTTCTTCATCTTCTGGCAATAAAGGTAATACTACTGGTTTACTTTCTTCGTCTAAATTATTACTCAAAAGAACTGTATCACTAATAGAAGATTGTAATTGAACAATTTCTTCTTTCTTAAGATTTTCGACATCTCTCCAATTTTCATCATTTCCTAAATTTTCCCAATTACGTCCACTTGCTGGCGAATTTCTATCATAATCATAAATATCTCCGACATAATACTGAACTTTAAAATCTTTAGGTAAACGTACTGCATTTGGACTTTCACTTGCTTCACTTATAAAGCTTGCCATTACTTCATTAACAAAAATAGGTGTATTTTCATTTAAAACAATACCTACCCAAACACCATTATTATGGAAAGTGTCTCTTTCCCAATCTGTCCAAACTTGTTTTCCTTCTCCAAAAGATTCTGTTAATTTTCCATTATTAATATACTTTGGATAATCAGTATTATTATCTCCATGAGAAGCTATAGCAAAAGGTACTCCATTTCCAGATTTATTAAGTGCAATATTTTCGTCACTATTTATTGCCTCAAGCACTCTAACATTAGCAAAAACTTTGATTTCTTCTGAAACTTGTTTAGCTTCCTCATTGACAACATTTATAGTTCCAGTAACTTTAACAGTTTGTCCAGCTACTAATGAACTTTCATCTATATTATCCCAAACAACAGGATACTTCATACTACTACCATCTGTAAAATAAACTGTTATTTGTTCAGGTAATATAGGAACATTATTTTCAATTGTTGCTGCTGTAATATTATGTGCTTCAGCTACATCTAAAACTGAAACTTTTAATGTTGGTTGAATTTTTTGACCTTCAACAGTTCCTTTTACTTCAAAAACACCTGGTTTAGAATATTTTTCTGGATCAATATCTTCCCATTTAACTTCAAAATCCACATCTGGACCAATATTTACTTTAGCTGATACTGTTTCAGGAAGTACTGGTGCAACTCCTTTATGTGTTTTTATATTAATTGGATTATATTTCTTAACAACAAGCTCAACTGGATTTATAATAAAAGCTTTAAAATCTGTAGTTCCTGAATAATTTACAATACCTCTAACTTTTAAAGTAGCTGTTCCAGGATTTATATTATTTTGATAATCAACTACATAATCAACACCATATTTCAATTCTTTTCCATTTAATTCAACTTTAGAAGGACGTGGTTTTATTTCGTAACCTGTATAATCATATTGTGAATTATCAAGTGTAACTTTAGCATTTGAAATATCAATTTTTTCTTGTGCTTCTCTTACTCTAATTTCAGCAGCTGATAAAAATTTATTAGCTCCACCAGATTCTCCACTATAAGTATATTTCCCATATAATCTAACAAATTTTACTGGTGTAGGCTCATCAAAAGCTGCTATTTTCCATTTATTATCATCAGCCCAATCTGTACCTATTGAAACAGTTTTCCAATCAACACCATCTAAACTTACTGAAACAAGATAATCTTTTATACGTCCATTATTTTGTCCACTTCTTGGTAAATAACGAATCGCATCAGCTGTAATAACATCTTGTAATTCTAATTGAATATATCTTTGTTCTGGCTTATCTATTAAATTTGTTTCACCTTGTCCACCATTACTACTCCAACGAGAATGATAAATTGTACGAGGATTTCCATCAACAGCACTTGATGGTTGTCCATCTCTATTATAACTTGGAGCAGTTGCCGTTGTTTTTGTATAATCATAATCTCGACTATCATCTGAAGGATCTCCTGCTGTTGATTCTCCACCTAATATAATTTTATATTCTCCACGTGTACTATGGTCCTCTGATTCAGTCAAAATTTTTATAACATTATCTTTTGGAGGTAAAATATTAAAAGCTGTATTTTTTTCACTTTCAACTATAATTTCCTCTGCAATAAGTGCTTCTGTTGTATAAATACGATTTTGTAAAGAACCTCTATCAACTTCTACACCATTAAATACAATTTTTGATAATGTATCTTCAGAACTTATTGGAAAGCTATATTCAGCTAGTTTAAGCTCTACCTCTGTTAAACCTACACAACTATTTGCTGCATCATCATTTGTTAAATTTAAACGTACTACTAACGCTGATATAGGATCAAAATTATAGTCCACACGATAAACTGTTTTTCCATTGCTTTCTGAAATTTGTACAGGTTCACTTGCTTCTACTGTAAGAGGTGTTAAATTTTCTGTACCAGTTGCTGACCATTCAAATGAAATATCTTTTGGTGCTTTAAAATTATTTCCATCAGTAAAATAATATACTGATATTTGTTTTAACTCATTAACTGTTGCATATTCAAAAGTTATATTTGATTCCTTTAAATCATTAGAACTAGACCACTTTTCATTTGACCAAAAAGCATCTTCTGAATAATTTATTTTACCATCATTTATTGCATTAAGTGAGCCAGATTGAGAACTACTTGGTATACTTTGTGATAAATTAGCACCTAAAGCAACATTTTCTCCAACATCAACATTACCTTCTGCAACACGTATTGTAGCTTTAACAGGTATTGTTTTACCAAAAACAGAACTTGTTCCGTTTATTGTATGTATACCAACTTCATTTAAATCTACATTTTTATCCCATTCAACTGGAAACTCTGCACTAAGAATAGTTCCATCTGGTAATACTACTGGTCTAGTAGCTGGAAGATTTATACTTCTTGGATTTTTTTGTACTGCTGCTGAATAATTAAGCAAAGAATCAACTTCTCCAATCATAGTTACATTACAAGCAACAACTACATCAGTACCCTCAATAAGTCCCGAAACGGAAAAACTACCTTCTTGATTAATTAAATTTGAATCATATTCATTCCAAACTATATTTTTACGTTCAGTTTTACCATTTTTATATGTAACATCTAAAGATTTAGGTAATTCTGGGGTATTACCAAGTTGAACATAATGATAACGTGAAATATCATAACTCGCTATACTATCCTGTGGATATTCAACACCATCATTTACTTTTTCAGTATTTATAGTTATAGAACTTTTTGAAAGTCCTTTTGATTCAGCTGTAACTGTAAAAGACCCTGCATTTTTAGTTGATTGAACTATAGCAACAAGTTTACCTGCTCCTACCTCGTGAGTAGGAGATTGATATGATGTATGACTTATTTGACGTCCATTATCTATACCAAGTAATCTTCCATCACCTTCTACAGAAATTGTTACTTGATTTTTTGCTGAATTAACTATATTTCCATTATTATCAGTAACATCAATAGTAATATATGATAAATCATCTCCATCTGCTTTTATAGTTTCTCTATCAGCAGACATAACAAGTTTTGTTGGTGAATTAGTTGTCTTAACAATATTTCTTCCTTCTGTTTCAGTTATTTCCCTATCTTGTTCATCATAGGCAACAGCTTTTAATTCTCCAGCTTTATATGGTATATTAAATGTTGCATATAATTTTTCATGTTGATATTGTTCACCATCTTGCCAAATTCTATATTTATATCCAGCATCTGTTGTATACTCTTGAGATGTAGCTTCTGCAACTTCTTCTCCATTTAAAAATAACTTAACTTTTGGAGCATCAGAATAAACTACAACTTCAACATTTCCATCATCTCCAACAACTATTTCATCTCTATTCCAAGTTGGTAATATATGTAATGTATTAATATCATCATTCCACATACTTTGATACAAATAGTAACTATCTTTTGGTAAACCATTAGTATCAATTATACCAAAATATGAAGATTTAGGAGCTGGCCATCTACCACCTGCTGCTCCTGGACCTGTACCATTCCAAGGTGTTGGCTCTCCAATATAATCAAATCCAGTCCAAACAAATTCTCCCATACTTGAATCTCTTTGTAAAGTTCTCATCCAAGCATCACTTGCTTTTGCACCCCAAGCAACTGCACTTTTATCATATGATGTTAAAAGATAATCTCCTTTTCCACCATCACTATTATTATTCTTTCTATCATAAACGCCACGACTATTTACTGCTGATGCTGTTTCAGAATGATAAACTAGCAAATCTAATTCTGTCCAACTATCATAACGTCCAACACTAGCATAATTAACCCCTGATATTCCCCCAAATTCTTTTAAAACTTTCCCAACTTCCTTTCCAACATTTTCCGAACGCCCATTTTGTCCAAATGTTGGAGGTCTTGTTGTATCAATTTCAGCTACCCATTGACAAAGTTGACGAGCAATATCTGGATATTCAGAATCTCTACTATTATTTGTTCCTTCAAATATTTCATTACCTAAACTATACATAACTACAGCAGGAGAATTCTTATCTTGATGAATCATAGCTTTAGTATCAAATTCAGCCCAAGTCATACCAGGTTCAACACCAACTATATTATTATCTGATTCAATTGGCTTTTCAAACCAAGCTGAATAATCATTAGTATTGCCATTTTTAGACATAACCCAAGTATCAAACGTTTCATCAATAACAAGCATGCCTTTTTCATTACAAATATCTATAAATTCTTTTGCTGCTGGATTATGTGTAACACGAATTGCATTACAGCCCATTTCTTTTAATATTTCTACCTGACGTTCCATAGCACGATACCAAGCTTCAGAACCTAATGCTCCTTGATCATGATGCATACAAACACCTTTAAATTTTGTAGGAACTCCATTTAATTCAAAACCATTAGTTGAATTAAAATCTGTAAATCTATAACCAAAATCAGTATTATAGGTATCAATAGCCTGTCCATCTTTTAAAACTTCTGTACGAACAAAATACATATTAGGTGTTTTTGTTGACCAAAGCTTAGGATTATCTACTGATATAATAGATTCATTATCAATTTTACTATTTGCTGGAACAATAATACTTTCTGTTGTTATAGTACCAACAGCTTTTGATGAATTACTATAATTTTTACTCAAACCTTCATATATTGTATGTTTTATTGTTAATGTTGAATCCGTTTCTGTATCATTTTGAAGTGTAGTTTTTATAACAGTTTCTCCATTTGAACCTTGAGTATCTTTTAACTTCGGTGTTGTAATATATGTACCATATTGAGCAATATGTACAGGCTCTGTAACAGTTAAATTGACACTTCTATAAATACCACTTCCAGAGTACCAACGACTAGTTGGTGTTTTATTATCTACTTTTACAGATATAACATTTTCACCATCAAATCTTAATAATTCTTTTGGTAATTCAAATGAAAAAGCTGTATATCCATATGGATGAAATCCTAATTCTTGTCCATTAAGATAAACTGTAGCATTCATATAAACTCCACCAAAATCAATCTGAATTTTTTTATTCTCCCATTCTCTTGGTATTGTAAAAGTTTTTCTATACCAACCAGTACCTCCTGGTAAATATCCACTTTCTGCTTCGTTCTCAGGACTATAATTTTGTTCAATACTATAATCATGTGGTAAATCAATAGTCCTCCATGATGAATCATTAAAATCAGTTGCTGAACTATTTGTTCCACTATCTCCCAAATTAAATTTCCAATTATCATTAAATTCTATCTTTCTTGCTGTTTTATTATATGAATCAACATATATAGTCTCTTCTATCGATGATGTTTGAGTATTTGTAGATAACATTATACTACTATTATAAGAATATGCTGTAACCCCAAATACATTAAAACACATTGATGCTGCAAGAAAACTTGAGAGCAACTGTTTTTGAAATCTTTTCATTTCTTTCCCTCCTCAAAAAATTATTATATTAGTATCGAAATATAATAAAAAATTAATACTTACAATAATAAGAACATATTCTAAATACTTCTTATTTATTTAATTATGTTTGTATATTCTATAATATTTAAAATTACTATTCAATAT